>Ga0209639_1000074_pt1 | contig 153708 bp, 95 predicted proteins | sample EPASupsiteHSE605_FD_187268 | JGI IMG/M metagenome (GOLD analysis project Ga0209639, IMG submission 187268) | Bioremediated contaminated groundwater from EPA Superfund site, New Mexico - Sample HSE6-05 (SPAdes) (version 2) | ecosystem: Environmental > Aquatic > Deep subsurface > Groundwater >... | reverse complement strand
ATTGAAATGAGAGCTGCAGTTGCCAGTGAAATTGCTGATTATATGCCTGAAGGAGTCAATACTAATAAAGTTCATGCCGTGATGGCTCATTTAAGTGAAGCATGGAGGTGTTGGAAAGCCAATATTCCTTGGAAAGTCCCTGGAATGCCACCTCCACTTGAATCCTTAATTCTGAGACATGTCAAAGCTAAGGCTGATTGGTGGGTATCAAACACCCACTATGCTCGTGAGAGAATTGCTCGTGAAGGTACTGTAGATAAGGCTATTGTAAGGAAAAATACAGGAAGACTTGCTAGATTGTATTTGAAAGAGCAAAGTGATATTCAATCTTCATATATAAAAGATGGCCCATTTGTTACATCTGAAGAGGGTACAACAATGTTAACAGTGATGAAAAACTGGCTTGAAAATAGACAATACACTATAATTCCTTTACCTCCAATGCAGTATAAGCATGATACCAAAATGCTTCTGTTAGCTTTGGAGAATCTTAGGTTTGGTCATGATACATCAATGAGGATGAACCAAACTTTAAGAGAAGAACTAGGTCTTTTAGAACATGCACAAGATAATCCACACGAGACACTAATTCGAATCAAGAGGAATTTGTTATCCAATAGAGCATTTAAGGAAGTCAAATTTACATTTTTAGACCTTTATACTCGAGTTATTCCGGTTTTTGAAATCGATGCAATAGAAAAGATCACTGATGCATACTTGGATCAGTATTTATGGTATGAAGCTGATCGAAGAGGTCTGTTTCCTAAGTGGGTTAAACCAGCAGACAGTGAACCTCCACCAGTTTTAGTGTATCAATGGTGCCAAAGAATTAATAATCTACATGGCGCATGGGAAACTGATGATGGTCAATGTATGGTTTTATTAGAAACAAAACTCGAGAAATTCTTTGAAAAAGTTGATCTTACTTTGCTGAATTATCTTCTAAGGCTTGTTTGCGATCATCGACTTGCTGATTATATGACTGCAAAAAATAATGTTAACCTAGCCTATAAAGATATGAATGTTCTCAATTCATATGGCATTATACATGGATTACAATTTACATCATTCATTGTTCAATACTTAGGTCTCCTTGTTGATATATTGATTTTGGGATTGAATAGAGCATCTGAAATTGCAGGACCGCCTACCAACCCTAATCCATTTTTGACATATGCATCTATTGAAGATGAAGAGAAACATCCAATTAGGTATTATCAGAGATATGCTTTGAGAATACATGTTTTGTTTAAATTTAGAGCCGAAGAAGCTGCAGAGCTAAACAAAAAATTTGTATTAGAGCATCCGGATCCAAATAATGAGCATATAGTTGGATATCCAAACAAAAAGTTTTGGCCTCGCGATGCAAGAATGAGACTAATCAAAAGAGATGTTAACCTCGGAAGAGCAGTATTTTGGCTTATTAAAAATAGAGTTCCTCGATCAATAGCAACTTTGAAATGGGAAAGCTCATTCCCTTCTGTTTATTCGAAAGATAATCCTAATCTACTGTTTTATATGTGTGGTTTCGAAGCTCGCATTTTACCAAAATGCAGAATGGAAAGAGAAGATTTTACTCCATTAGAAGGAACTTGGATTCTTCAAGATCAAAATACAAAAGAAAGAACAGCATATGTATTCTTAAGGGTATCAAAGAAGAGCATAACTAACTTCAAGAATCGAACAAGGCAAATTTTGCTCTCATCACAAGCAACCACGTTTGCAAAAGTTGCTAATAAATGGAACACAGCCCTTATATCACTTGTGATATATTTCAGAGAAGCTTTAATAGCTACTCCTGAGCTTCTTGATACAATTGTTAGGTGTGAAAACAGTGTACAGACAAGAGTCAAATTAGGGCTTAATTCTAAGATGCCCAATCGATTCCCTCCTGTTGTGTTTTATGCTCCTAAAGAGTTTGGTGGTCTTGGATTAATGTCTATGGGACATATATTAATACCTCAATCAGATCTAAGATATGCAAATCAAACAACAGTTGATCCTAATTATTATAGAATAGGACTTGACCATCCAGAGCTCAGGTTCATCCCTGCTCTTTATAGATATGTACAAACATGGGAAGGAGAAATCCAAGATAGTTTGAGGGTTTGGGGTCATTACGCCGCAATTCGAAGAAATGCAGCAATCCAAAACAAAAAGATCACTTTTGAGGATCTTGATGCTTTGTGGGATCGTGGTATTCCAAGGATTAATACTCTGTTTCAAAAGGATAGACATACTCTTGCATATGATAAAGGTTGGAGAACAAGATTATATTTCAAAAGATTTAGTCTCTTTAAGACAAATCCGTTCAACTGGACAAACACTCGTCATGATGGAAAGCTTTGGAACCTCAAAGATTATAGAGCTGATGTCATTCAATCACTTGGAGGAGTTGAAGGTATTTTATCACATTCGATTTTCCCTGCAACTGGGTATAAGAGCTGGGAGGGTTTATTCTGGGATTCCCAAACAGGATTTGAAGAAGCCTTAAAATATAGAAAATTAACTAATGCACAAAGACAAGGACTTTCTCAAGTTCCAAATCGTAGATTTACTATGTGGTGGTCTCCAACAATTAATAGATCAAATGTTTATGTTGGTTTTTTAGTTCAATTGGATCTTACTGGCATTTTGATGCATGGAAAAATTCCAACAATGAAATTATCTCTAATCCAATTGTTTAGAGGTCATATGTGGCAAAAGATACATGAGAGTCTTGTAATGGATGTTGTTCAGGTTTTGGATTCTCATTTATCAGATCTTCAACTTGATAGTGTCATAAAACAACCAATTCATCCTAGAAAATCATACAAATTGAACTCAAGTTGTGCTGATGTAGTGTTAATTGCGACAAATAGTTGGAATGTGAGTGATCCAACATGGATTACTGATGAAAATATGGTCTATCGTTCCGATTTTCGAGAAACAAGGTTTTTCATTGATGTGCAACTTAGATGGGGAAACTACGACAGTCATGATATAGATAGATACATAAGGGGTTTGTTTTATACATATACCACAGATACTCAATCACACTATCCTTCAAAAGCTGGTATTATGATTGGCATTGATTTAGCATACAATACCTGGTCTGTATATGGAACTTGGATCCCAGGTTTGAAAGACCTTGTAATGAAAGCGATGAAAAATATAATGTCATTCAATCCATCTTTATCTGTTATTAGGGAAAGAGTTAGGAAGTCACTACAGTTGTATTGTTCTGATCCTACAGAGCCAGCTTTGAATTCTTCTAATTTTGGTGAGTTATTTGGAAACAAAATTACATGGCTCATTGAAGATAAGCATGTTTATAGGGTTAAGATTCAAAAAACTGCAGAAGGTAATTATACATCAGCACCTGTCAATGGTGGTTTATATATAATGAATCCAGCTACAGGACAAATGTTTTTAAAGATTATTCATACCAGAGCTTGGCAACAACAGAAAAGACTCGAACAACTCTCTAAATGGAAGGCAGCGGAAGAAACAGCAAGCTTAGTCAGAACATTACCACCAGAAGAACAACCAAAATTGGTTGTATGCACAAGAGAATTAATTGTGGATCCATTGAAACTATATTTAGCCGAACATCCCAATATATCTGTAAAAGGGAGTGATATGAATCTTCCACTTCCAGCTTTTATGAAAATACCAGAAATTGCCAAAGTTGTTGTAAGAGCTGAAGAACCAAAAATGGTTTTGTTTAATCTTTATGATGATTGGCTTGATTCGGTAGGCCCCTTTACGGCATTTGGTAGGCTAATGCTCATAATGAGGGCTTTATCCATTGATAAGTTTAAGACATGGGATTGTTTGCGTCCCAATCCATCTGTTGAAACCAAACCAAATCATATATGGCCTACACATACTTTGGATCAGTGGGCAGATGTCGAAATTAAGTTAAAGGATTTAGTTATTGATTCATATTGTCATAAGAACTCTGTTCCTGCTAATTCATTAACCCAAAGCGAAATACGTGATATTATTTTAGGAATCAAAATTGCTCCTCCAAGTGAAGAAAGGCAAAAACTTGCGGCTGAAGAAGAATCGAATACTGTAACGGCTGTGACAGTTCAAACGAGAAATGCCAATGGTGAATCTGTTGTTGTTCAAGCTCTATCCACATATGAGCAAACACAATTCGAATCAAAGTCAGATTGGAGGATGAGATCGATTCAGGCATCAACAATGTATGTTCGAACATCTCGAATTCATGTACCCCCAGAAGGAATATCAAATGATGAAATCACATATATTATTCCCCAGAACCTTATCAAAAAATTGGTCGAAATTGCAGATCCATATGTTCAAGTTGCGGCTCTTATGTATGGTAGAATCCCAGAAGATAATCCATCCATTTTTGAAGTTCATTCTTTCATATTACCACCACAACATGGAAAGTATGAATCAATATCTTTCCCAAGGAAAGCACCATATCACCCAATTTTAGAAGGATTGAGGCCAATTGGATGGATTCATACCAGCGTTATTGATTCACCGCTTCTTTCCCCTCAAGACACAATTCTTTCTGGTGGCATTATTCATTATAATGCTGAGATTGTTGACGGACTATCATTCTCAACAGTAGTAATAAGTTTTCCTCCTGGTTCATGTTCAATTCGTGCTTATCGGCTTAACAGTAGTGGTTTAGAATGGGCAAACTCCAATATTGAAACAGTAGATAGACCAGAAGGATTTGAGGATACATTTTATTCTAGAGTACCTATTGTATTAACGGAGTATTACAATGGATGGTTTATGACACCTAAAGAAATGGATTGGAATATGAATTTCCGTCCTCTTCAACTCTCAGGTATTAATGAGTATGAAATTGATGTATCTGTACCTAAGCCTTTTTATGATATCAAACACAGGTCTTCACATTTCTTCAAGTTTGTAAATGAAATGAATGAAGCCAATTTATCATCAATAGATTTAGAAAACAATTTTGAATAAATCAGATTTATATACAGTCTATATTGTTTCAATTGGAGGAATATTTTCTTCAATATCGCATTCAAAAGAGTCCTTTGACACAAAATGTACCGTTTCATAGTCAATTTGTGGGCGTGGTTTCACTTGATTTGGTATTATTTGAGCAATAATTAATGAAAAAATGGAAGAAAAGCAACCAAAAACAATAGAAACTATCAATGGAATTGGATATTTTGTCGATTCCATCGAATAAAACAATGAAAGAGCTGTTCCTATAAAAGATACATATATAACACCATGGCTGGATAATTTATCATCCATTTTTTGCAGTAATATTGACGAAAAATACTCAAACAGAAGTATACAATATAATATTGGAAGTGCAATTATACTGAATGATACTCGGAGCGTGAAGTATTGCGTTATCAAAGAAACCATATCATTTTCAACAAAAAAACACCCAATTGAAAGTAGAAATGATCCTGTATGAAGTCCGATAATGGATATATACTTCTCTCCCCTCGATTGATTCTTCAATAGCACACGCTGGGAGAATACTAATAGCACTATTGATATGATAAGTTCAAATATACCTAGTAAAGACAATAAATCTCGATCATATAATAAATATATAATCAGTGGTAGAAGAGATCCGATTGATAAAAAAAAAATAGAAAGAGATCTGGGTTTTCTATCATCTTTTGGTGCCCAAATATCATTAATAAGAGAATGAATTGGCAATATAGAATAAAATACCGGGAGCGAAATATATCTCAGGCTTGAGAAGATCAGTGTTAGGGGAATTCCCAAAAACAAACCTCCAAAAAACACCGATTTAAAAAACTTTTTAGCTTTCTCATTAATACTTTTAACTTCTTTCCATAGTTTAGAGCACGAAAATACTAAAACCAAAAAAACAAAAAAAGATAATAAAAAAACTACAAAGCAAACTACGAAAATGAAGAATCCCACGCTAACAAGCTCTATTCCATGCAAAACAACATAAGGAAGAACAGATAATAACACAGAAATACACAAAGTCTCTCCAAAAAGTCCAAATTTTTCATTCATGTTTTTAATACCAATTAAGAAACTAAATGTGGTTCCATTATTAATGCTCTACTAGGATGAAATTTACTTAATCGTAGCAAATGAAATCAGATCTTCTCAGCATCGAGAAGCAGTTTATATCTCGAGATCCTGATGTAATAGCCCAAGCATCGCAGATATCGTATCCTTCTGTTCCTTCATTTAAGAATTATGATCTTCCAGAAGAATTCCTATCTGCAAACGAGAGCAATCAACCAGTTCGAGAGCAGATTAAAACAATTCGAATTCTAAATGATCGAATTGAGAAAGCGAAAGAGTTTTTGCCTTTTTTGTATTCATATAGGTCTGTTGTTTTTGCATTAACATCAGATGAGAACGTTAGTCTGTCTATGAAGCATGGAGGGAAAGACAAGGATTCAGAGATTCAATTAGTTGATATTAATAAGATGACAAATCTATTTCACCAATTTTTCGAAAACAAACTTCAATCATTCTTTGATATTATGGAGTTTAATAATTCATTAGTATCAATTTTAGTCTCCATCATTAAAAATGAGAAATTGGAGCCAAATGATGTTCTTTTCGACAAAATGACTGAGATTTTTTATTTAATGTTTAACATTGATCAATTAAAGCTTCTAAAGACCGGAATTAGCAATGATATATCTTTCTATAAGAGAGATAAGAATTTAAATACCGATATCAGAGAGAAATCCCAGCACCTGCAAATTTTTTGGAATTCCCAATACTATACACTTAATGCACTGCATGAATTTATTATGGCTGATTCACCAAAGTTTACTGTTAGGCCACCCTCAACACTGAATTTTATGGTCAAATATTTAACATTCCTTATTCGATCTCATAAAGAGAGGCTTCTTGTTCCAACTCAAAGGTCATCAATTATTGTTGGGATGATTGCGGCATTATATATTCATGGAAGTAAGAATCCGATGTGTAACATTTTTACTCAACCAATTGTCAAAGAAATATTTGAGATTTTAGGTACTAATCCAATTGTTCCATTATTTGGCGAGAACAGTTTTGTTCCAGGTTATGTTTTCAAATCAATTGAAGGTTTTATACCTCCAAAAGTAGTGGTTCCTATCCAATTGTCTGAGATTCGTCAAGTTGAACATTCATTTCTTTTAAAGAACAAAATAACTCATTTCAGGGATTTATATAGAAAAAATCTTCCACTTGCATCCAAAATGGCACGAGATGGTTTTGTTTCTTTGCCTGGATTAAGAGATCTTCTGATTTCGTTATCTGAAATGACATATGCTGTTTACAAACAAAGCTCGATAAAGTTTATTCTTACTGCACCAAAGCCTTCAACTCAAGACCAGGATGGAATTACGCCATATATGTACGATCTAGCTGTTAAATACAATTACACCGCTGATGATCTTAATGCACTTGCTGAGGTTATTGGATACATTAAGACTCTAGCGTCAATTACTATTTTGGCCGAACCAACTATTTTTGATTTTGTGGCCAAAGATACATTTACACAGCTTCAATTCTATTTGGAAAATGCAATTGAAGGCCCTCTTGCTCGAGCAAAAGCTTCAAATGATAATATGTCTGCAGAATTACTTCAATCAATATGTAGTCTTTTTTCGGACAACAAAACAATTAAACCAGAGAAAAAACCAAAAAGTGGGAATTGGACTCTATCTCCCCATCAATTAGACGTATTGAGAATCCAATTAGAGTATTTGATTCAACCTGGTAGTAGATTTCTTGAAACTGTAAATGTTTTTACTGGTTCTCACTTCAGGAAAACCCATGTAAAAATGACACAGGATTTCCTTGCTACAATATGTGAATGGTACCATTTTCTTAATTTTATTCCTGTTGTCCGAGAAGCTACAAATCTTGGTTCTTTATGGTTTAGGGAAACTTGTTTAGACATTGATAAGGTTCTTCAGTTTCCAGTCGACTCGTCATTGCCTTTTATATTAGCAGAGCATTTACTCCATACTTCGAACCAACCATCACTGCATGATTCTCTTTTCTTCCCATTTGAGCTATATAATGATGCTGCCGCTTTAGCAATCCATACATTCAAGTGCCAGCATCTTTACCATGAAATTGAGGCCGAAGTGACAATATGTATTGATATGATAGCTGTTACTTTCTCAGAAACATTTTATAAATCATGTCGCATTACAGCAGCTGCAATGGAATTGCCACCAGATTGGACTGGAAAAATTGTCCCAACTCCAATGCGTTACTCCATAATGATTGCCCAAAACAAAATGGAACTTTTAGGATTTAATGTTGATTTTAACTTAATAACAACTTCCAAACTTAATTTGAAACTGAGGAAAGAGCTTGAAAGTTATATTGATTTATTATCTGATTTGCGCTTAGCTCAGTATGTCTATCACTTGTTTTGCGTTGTTAGATCAACTCATAGCATGTTATTGGAAAGCAAACTACCAATGGATTCTTTTGAAACCATTTGGGCCGAGGCAAGGGGATCAGAATCCCCAATTGATGCTGATTCTAGAATTCGGTCATTGGTATCGAAACTCCTAGATTTCTCTCATTTTCGCCTACATTGTGCTGCAAGGAAGTTTTCAAATGTTAAAAGTTTGTCATTTAGCCCATGGTCTAATGAAGAATGGGCGAGAGTTTATTTTCAGATTCATCAAGATTCTGTTCAATCAGTTAATGCAGACCATCTTCATGCCTTGTGTTCTTTACTGTCTTATGGTGAAATCTCACAAATACTGCATGTTTGTAATCATGCATTTGAGGAAAACTTGAACAAATCAATTGAATTATATATACAGATTTCAAGCGTTCTTAAAAGGCTTCAGGTTCCTACAAAAGATGATATCATTTCATTTTTCCATTTTAATAGTGATGCATATGGTTCAATTACTCATCCATTATTGGGCAAGTTTTTCGATTCAATGAGAGTTCTCGGGAATATAATTATGTTTTTGTATATGCTTGAAGATGAGATGCCATCAACGGATCTTGGGATATCAATTATGTCCCCACCAATGAACCTGATCAGACAAGCTATTCTCGATAATTCCAATCATTTCATTCCACCAAATCTAATTGAACTTGATTCTGTTATTAACAGAAGGTCTTTTCCATCATTATGGCCCGTTCTTGAGTTCATTCTTTGTTCTCCAAAACCTGTTCAATTAGGAGAAAATAACACTGTTATTCCAATTGAATCTTTTGGTGAAGGACCAGCACTTGCTGCTCATGTATTTATTACAATCTCAAATACAAGATCTTTCTATTACTATGATTCTATCTGCTATAAGGCAGGTGAAATTGCTGAGTGGGATAGATCAAAAATCGAAAGATCTGATATCAATGCCTTTTTACTATACTCAAACCAAGTGAAGTCTGCTAGAAAACATGCAGAAATCATTGCTTGGCCTTACCATATTGAAACTGAACAATAAACACCTGAACCCAAGTCACCCTTTTTTCCATGGAAAACATAACTTGATATTTCCATGATTTCAGTACCCCTATAAATCCTCCAAAATTGAATGAGGCAAGAAGTAAAAATGATTTTGGCATTGATCAGTATTATTGAGTAAGCATTATTAGCCAAGGGCTTTAAAAGACAGTCTCTCATGCCCTGATATACATGATCTATGGGATCACATTCAAGACATTTTCATCTATCTCCTTGGCCTATCTCTGAAAACAAAACATTCTTGTTCCATTCAATTTTAAATCATGTTTTTTCTTCTCAAAAAGTTTTTCATTCTCAAAAAATTGCCGAAAATCAGGGGGGATCATTCAAAAAGTGGTCATAACGATAAAATGTAAGGAAAAAAATAAAACTTGTTTTCATTGGTTTACGGGGTTTTCTTCATGATACTTTAACCTATGAGATTGTTCGTCATAATACACTTTGAAATCATCATTGGGTGATGTTTTAAAAACGTCAACATACACAGGGAAGAATTCTGGATGATTTTTAGCAATGGATTCATGCTTGTTTTGTATTGTTCGGTATTTAGAAGAATAAAGAAATGGTTTTATATCACCAGGATTGTTGAGGAAAATATACTTGGATCTAAATATATACAGTGTACACTTTTCGGGAATTGCAATGAAATCATACATATTATTGTGAGAAGGAGATATGTTTATGTCGTTGTAAGCATCATTATCATAAAAGAAAGTAGGAAAATAGGGAATATTAGCATTATTTTCGTTATGAAGTCCGAAAATGGTATATTTTTTATGCCTCAACTCTGAAAACTCAAATATTGGTCTTTTTTCGATTTCATCGAGAGAGTAAAACATACCTGGATTGTCTAATACATATAAACATTGTTCCTGATTTGGCATAGCTAATCTAAATTTATTCCCAATTGTTTTGTCACTATCGCTTAATACACCATCACTAAAGAATAACTCCTTAATAAAAGGTATACCTTGACAATCTTTGATTCCTTTCCAAAACGACTCTCTATTCATCAATTTATCATATTCATGTTTTCTAAAATGTTCTTTATAATCTTGCTGAATGTAATCTTTGATCAAATAAAAATGCTTTGCATTCGAATATAATTTTTTTTTGAAATTAATCTTAGGTTCAGGCACAATATAAGCCAATTCAACTTTTAAATCATCAGAAGTCGCAATTTTATCGGAAAAATATTCAGCTTTGATGCTTAAAGTAAAGGGATCACCATAATGGACCCAACGTTTTTCTTCGATTCCATTTTTAAATGCTATTTGGATCAATCCGTGAGTTCTTTTTTCAAAAGTGCAAATCTCAAAGAAAATTCGTTTGAAAATAGGTGAATAACCAGTTACAAGCCAAAAAGTTTTCTTTTTGCTTTTGGTATTAATTATCCATTCCTTCTCGATAAAGTGCCCATCATTTTTGTCATATACTTCTTCTATATTGAAAATGAAGCTTTCTTCCACATTTTGTGTTGTTCCTTTATCACCATTTTGACTTTCCATTTTGTTGACAAATTTTCTATCAAGACTGTTGCACCGAAATTCATCTTCGCTAAGTATAACAATAGGGCAAATGAGGTTATTTCTTACCATTCAGTTATTCTCATATGCTGTTATGTAATGTTTTTCTTACTCCGATGTGCCCATTTCTTTAGTGTATTTCATTTTCAATAGAATGAATCAGTAGGGTTTCATCAACAGCTATTAGTTTTCTCCGATCTAAATATACTTCATCAAGAATTGCTAAAGAAAAATATGATGACAAAATCCTTCGAACCTGCCTCTTAATTGACTATGTAAATTTTTAACTAATATTGAACTCTTGAGAAAAGGTTGATATTTTTAATGCAAATCTCAGAATCTATTTTTTGAGTTAAAAAAACTAAACGAACCATCTCTTTTTATTGTATTGTTACTTTCTCCATATTTAACTGGAACTAATTCGAAATGTGTTATGATGTTACAAGGAAACAAATATGATTATCATAGAGTATTTGATGTTTTCATCCAAATTCTCCGATTCTTTTAGTGTTTTCTTGACCAGAATTCATCAAGAAATCCATCGCACATCTATCTCATTCCATTGGATTTTAAGTTGTGTAGTATCATGACAGATTTCGGCAGAATGGAATACAAATCATGCACTTCTTTTAAACTTAGTAAAGAAATAATGTGATAAATAGAGCCTACTGACGAATTTCGGTGCAACATCAATTATAATTTTCTTCAGGAAACGTAAATGAACGTTTTCATTCAAATATTGTAACTAAAAAAGTCAACCAGAAACGAGGTTTTTATTGTTATTTGAGAGAAAAATGATCAATTTTTGTGAGAATGTACCAATCATGTGGCTCACCAACAGCATCACGGTTTTTATTCGAAAATCAGCTCCATTTATCTTCAAACATTAAACAGTGTTTTTCACTGATGATTGTGAAAGTTAATGAATCTTGCCAATATTCCTCCACACGATATTATGTTTTTGCATTATTACTTTTAAGTATTGTTTTTTTGAATTATTCTCTTATTATAAGATATACAAGCCAACTCCAATATTTTGGATTAATTGGATTCAAAATCAGTCTCTTAATGGAATCTCTTAATAAAATACCATATTTGTTGAATATATCCCCATTATTCTCGAAAAATGAACTAAAAACTACTAAAAAACTAAACAAAGTTACCAAACAAATTTGTAATACCACAATTTCATGCATTATTATTGGAGTTTTATTTATTAATATTCTTTATATAGAAAATCAATATGTACCAAAACAACACAAAAAGGTAAACAAGTTCTTGAAAAAAACCAAAAATTTCCCAATTATGCCTCGAATTTGGTTGAATAATAATGAAATTACAAGCATTGTTGCTTTGGGATGCGAAAGTGAAAGTATAGATCAAGGAAGGTCGTATGAAGATAAAAATATAAGTATTTCTCTCTGTTTCTTCTCAAGATCTTTGTCATATTCTGGACATGGTAGCGTAATATATGTTAATGGTGGTTCTTACTCAATGAACATCAATTACTCAATGTTCTATAACTGTGTTTGTTCGGACAGAGGAGGATCAATATACTACATCTCTCCTAATTCATTTCTAAGAATGATATGTGCTAATAGATGCTCTTGTGGAACTTATGGTCATTTTGCTTTGCTTCAAGCTTCTCAGATGAATCAGGTGGAGTATCTATCAGTATCAAATTGCTCTCATTCTCAATCAGGATATTATCCTATTTACTTATACATAGGCGAACAGAGATCTGACAACACAAATAGTTCAATGAACAATGCTTTTCAGTGTTCTGGTATCCATATCTCTTCTGCATACTCATTCACAAGCTCACACTGTACTTTCTCAAACAACAAGGTATCTGATAGCATATGCATTTACTTATTTTATAGCATAGGAACAATATCAATGTTATATGCTAACATTGTTCATAATAACAGTCCTTATTCTGGAGTTGTATATGTCTATGGAGAAGGATCAAGTAAGATGATGAATTGTATATTCCATTATAATCAAAATACCCTATTCCATGTAAGGTCAGGTTCTCTTGAAGTGTCTCATTCATTTATAGATCACTCTGGATCATTCTCAACTTTTACAGCAGTATTAACATCAACAAATAATTCATTTACTAATAGAATCACATATCAATTACAATTCTTCAAATCATATTATTGTAATGCACAATTACCAGTCCCTGTTCCCTCTCCCATGAGAACAGTGTTTGAAATGCAAACACCAATGAGATCAATAGAAGAAACTATCAAAAGAACTAATCCAGAAACATTGAGATTGACATATGAGATAACAACCGATCAAACAATCAGAGAAACTCATAATGAAACTCCATATCGATCTTATGCTGAATACATGTGTACTAATCAAATGGCTAATTGGAGAGAGATCAGTGTGATATTCTCATTTGTTTCTTATATCCAGTGATAATCCTAATGGTATCATGAGTAAATTGTAATTATATGAATGTAATTGTATAGTGGTTAAATGATAAAATAATAAAAATTTCACTCTCTTTCTTCTCAAGATATTATTTATGCTCTAGAAATGGTGGTTTAATATATGTTTCGTAAGTTCTTGCTCAAAGATTTCCCCAATAATCTTAAATTTTGTTGAATTGGATAGGAGACAAACGATATACTTCGATTCTACCGTATAATTTTAGTTTTTATTTTTAAAAACAAATTATTTGTGGATTTGGGTATTAAAGAAATCATGAAAATGGAAATAATCGGTCATTTATTTGAAATGTTTACTTGTTAGGCCGATAAATGTCACTTTTACCTGAAAGAAAAGTGCGGCAAGGAAAACTAAACGAACTTGATGAGCGAATCATGTTTAATGACATATACATCTCAATATATATCCTTAACACTTAAAAATCCCAAGAATTACTCATTGGCAATGCTATGTTTAGCAAAAACAGATAAATTTGTTAGTATAACCAATTCTAATCATACAATAACCAATTTATATTCACAAATATCTCAAGATGATTATTATATTTTACATTCAACAGACAATCGTTTTTCAAAAGTATATTTTTCCCCATTTTCTCCTTTTATCAATAATTGCGTATTAATAAATACTCCAACAACAGACTATAGTGGTGTTATTGAAGTTGAAACAAACTCGAGCACATATTCTTCCGTTTTATTATATCTAAGTGATATTGGAACGACGGTCCTTGGACCAAAAGAAGGTACTATATGCTCATCAACAGTCAACAGTATAACAGTGATCTCAGTGTCAACATTTTGTACCAAACTTGCTTCAATTATTTCCGGGTTTCAAAAATCCACTATTCCACCGAATGTTTTGATCTCAGTGGTGCCTCAGTTGTTTCACTTAGTTAATGATTCATCTGCGATTAATAAGTATCACTCGGCTAGGCAAAGCGTTATTGACTCACTTTCATATGATCCGAGAAACACCTTAGACATCACTCGCAGGAAAGGTCTTGCAAATAAATGTGCAGAATCCAGCTGCTATGGTGATAGTTTCATTGATCACAATAACAACAAAGAGACTTCGAAGGTGCATGATTTGATGTTTAATGGTAACCTTGAAGTAACAATCGCCAAAAATGCTGCGAAAACTCTATGTCCTTCAATATAATAAATACATTTTTAGTTAATAATGGTTACTGGAGAATCATAAACAGAATCTGCTTGATGATATTTTTTATCTCTTGAAAACCTACACATTTTATCATAATAAAGCTTAACAACTACATCATCAACATCTCCAAAATCCCGCTGATTCACGAATTCTGGAGACCCGGTTTTAAACATCTGAAAAAAATGATGACGATCGAATAGGCCTCCACTTTGAATGAGATGTTTCGGATCGTGTCCAATCAGCTCTCCAAAAACCCTTGAGTCCACCTTGAAAACACACTCTGATACCCAAATAACACCAATAAAGGAATATGATTTTGGATACTCTTTGGTAATGCACAAAGCATTGTGCAATTTAAAATCAAACTGCCTGGCAGCTCCATGATCAAGGAGAAAGTATTTCTTTTTCAAATCAGATAATGATATTAATTCTTGCTTCCATTCCGATTTTGGAACAAAAGAGAGCCCATATCTGTGTGTTAGTACTTAAAAGACGGTGGAAACCACCAGAAACATACGGATCAATTAAAGGCTTGTCAACTACAAAACTATTTCGTTGAGAGGAGCCAAGAACCCGTCCAGAAGAATTGTACCGATTTAATGATATAAAAGGGATAGATTTTGTCGATAAAAACTGCTTTGATAGGTTATCATTCGAATCCTCATCAAATTGAAGAGGATTCGAATGATTCATAACAATACATGAGACGTTTGTTGGAATCGGAAATTGCCAGTCGAGTCGTAGAAAAGATTTACCTTCCATTAAAATAATATGTAAAGTTCAATTCAAAAAATCTCCTCAAAAATTGGCCATTTTTTAAAGAAAAATTCAAAAATGCTTCACAAAAATCAAATTATTTTTTGAATAGATGAATCAATTTTTCAATTAGGTAAATGTCAAGATAGAAAAGTGGATACTCTATCAACCACTTTCAGTATCTTCATGGGAGGACGATCATTTTAAAAGTGCCAAGGATGAATAAATAACGGAAATGAATAATGTCGATTCGAAATAAAAACAATTAATAATTTATCAGAATATAGTTGTTAAAAATAGCTTGACAAGTTGACAAATGTTGTTAGGCTTCCTTCTCTTCATAACATATTCTTATGATGAACCCATCACCATTCTGAAAGAAACGCTATCTGATAATGAAATGAAATCAGAAACTTTCTCAAAAATTGAAAATCTATATAGGTGGTCATTGGCTAATACAAAACTTGATGAAGCCATATTAAAAAGATTTGTTGTGAAAGCAGAATACTCATCTGGGTGCAGATCAGTATTTTATACCCTTTCTTCGGATAAATTGAATGAAATAAGTGAGAGAAGAAACATTGGTTTGCGATCAGTTGTGTTCTTTATTGATGTTGATGTCAACAAAGAAGGGAAAAAGTTTTTTGTTGCAAGCTATGTGAATCTTAAAGCAAATTTGGAGGTAAAAACAATTGAGATCAGACATGCCAAAGGAGAAGAATATGAAAAGCCCAGGTTAATGACGGGTAAAGAGATTGAGGAGCTCAATATAAGATTAAGAAATATTCTTTCTTATGCAACAACCAAAGCTATTGAAAGGTTGTCTTACTAAACACCTCATTATTATGGAAAAGAGAATTTTATCTCCATATATAAAAGAGATAAACATTACTGATATTGATACTAAAATGGATATTGCGGAAAAATCTTTGATTTTTTATAGGCAATTGGAGAATATTATAAAAAAACCTCCTCATCCAGGTGCAATTGTTGGATTATCTGCCCAATTAAATGAAAAATGCACGGAAGATATTTTGAATTGCATTGCAAAAAGGTCAGGAATGACATTGTCTTCATTGTATAAGAAAATTACAGAAACAAGGATTTTTTTGGATGTACCATATAGCCATTCATTTGAGTTTATTGCAAAAAATGCGAGAATGCCAATGAAATATGCCAGTACTGCTCAAGATATATATAAAGACTATGTAACAGCATATCCTTTAGACAAAATCAAGAACAAACCATCTTTTTATGCAGCTATTCTTCTTGTTGTAGCTGTTGCACGAGGACTTTCGAAAGATCAAACCCTACATGAGTTGGCGAAGATAACCTATTCTGAAGAATTAGAGATTCTTTCAATAGAGAAGAACATTAGGGATTTCATTGGAGGTAACTATGGTATTAAGGCTTCAAAAGATACCAAAATTGAACAGGAAAACACTATTACTGATGAAATGAGGAAAGCAGTATCTCTTCAGATATGCAAAATGGAAGCACAACCAAAGAAAGAAACCAAACAGCTTAAACTCTCTTTTAACTGAGCAAAATCTCCATATACGTTAATGAAGAATAATAGCCCCTATATACCTCGAAGGATGAAGTTTCCATACAACAATACCCCTATAAGACCTCCTAAATACTTTTTCAAAGACCACCCCACGAAAAATGGAGATGAAGGAGACGATATCGATGGCAGTTGTTCTGTTTCTGATGTAAAAGAAAAAATGGAAGATTTAAAAAAGAAACACATAAAAGAATTGGAAGCACTATGCGGAGATCATGAGAATTCTATTGAAGAATTTGAGAGAGATCCAAGTCAATTCCTTGATAATCTTGCCAGACAGTCAATTTCGGGGGTTCAAGAGTTTTCGAATCATTCAATCGACTATAAAGTTGCTTATCTGCAAGAAAAGGCGAAGAATGATAAGCTAAACGAGGAAATTTCCGTTTTAACAAGAAAACTGTGTTTATTGGAAGATGAAAGCTGTAAGAAAGATTCTAAAATAGTTAAATTAGAACAACAAATTAAATTCATGAAAAAAGAGAGCATCCCCGTTCCTGAACCAGATGTGTTTTCTTCAAATCTCAAGAATCTGGAAAAAGAAATCGAAGTGCTTCAACAAGCTAAAATGATATCAACAAAGACTCACTCGGAGAGAGATCCTCGACGCTTCGGATTCTTGGCCGGGAAAAACTCGCCCTAAAACAGTTAGAACTTGTCTTTTACCAAGCTTTGTTGACTAATGTGTAGTCATCAGTGTATGGGTTCCTGTTTCCTTGTGTCTTGTTGATCGCATCATTCCTGGCAATTTCACGTGCAGAAGGTGGGAATTGGGTATTCCACTGCTTGAAAGTATTCACATCACCTACACTGGAAATGTCAACACCATCATACATTGTGAAGAAATAGAATATAGCACGTGCAACCTCACCACGATCCTTCTTGATGGGCATCCAAGAAGCTTTATCTTGTCCAAGACAAGAGTATGAATCTGGATTTGATGGAACATCATATGAACATGTATTATCCTTGCAAAACATTGAGCATTGACTGTAATCCATTTGTTTAAACTTATAGTTTGATCTCCTGTTGTTTAATGTTGATGGAGAAGAAAAGAGATGATGCAAATCAGAAACCATTGGTTGTTGTTTCTTGAAAAATGACTGTGGAACAATATGTTCTGCATTTACATATGTGGATGAAGGAATACCAGATCCACCACACTTCCAATCGAATGTACTTCCACCATAAATTAAATCAATAGCATTATTCTCACAATCAGCAAAATTGTACATAACAACTCTTGAATCATGATAGCTACGAACTTTATGGTCTTTATAAAGACGTCTAAGCATATCACGGGTGGTCTCAGTAAGTCTGGGCCTGAGGAAGAATGATATCAATGATCTCATATTTATGAATTGGCACTTTCTTAACCCGTCACACAGAATTTTGAACCGGCTGAAATTGACTTTGTTGTAACTGAAATTTATCAGAAAACGATTAAAGTGGTAAATTTATACAGTGATGATGTGGTGTTGTTTTATGTGCTTATCCTTGTCACATATTTATAATTTATCCACGGTTGGTAGCTATTCTTATTCTTTATCTGATAGTGATGCTTTTGGGATCAGTGAGAAGCAGGTTTATTGCTTTTTGTTTTCCAATTCTGTAGATGATTTAATAGTTACATATAGTCACTCTAAAAGTTCAAGTCCCACAACCATCGAACCCAAAAGCATTGGTATGATGATTATAGGCACTGAAGTAACATTTCAAAAATCCACTCCTGGTAGACAAATTAATGTTACGGTTCATGTTTTGAGCCCAGGCTACTGCCAAGAGCATGCTTATTCTTCTGTATTTAATTATTCGATGACTATACATGCACATGGTTGGGATAAAACGCGGCAAGTTTGCTTTTTCCCTCACTATTCAGGGAATGGAACTGCTTACTATAAGATATTCAATAGCACTAACACAGATTCCGTTATGTTTGGTATAACTAATGACCATCCATATAGCCTTAACAGTATTCCGCAGGATAGCACTGTGGAAACTAGCTTGAATTCTCTTTCATATGTGATGCATTACACAGCCTATAATTGCTATAACAATATAGAAATTAAATTTGTTTATACCAATGAAAGCAAGAAAGAAATACCTAATGGATTGTATCTGTTACCTTTTTATGACAGAAGTATTACTCCAAAAAGAACTCTTGAAGGATACTACTTTGATAAAACCGAATTTGTGGGTAATCTAAAGCAAACTAAATTGTCTTTGGTAGCAAAAATTGCTTTCACTCTAATAGGTATTGGTGTTGTATGCGCAGTTGCAATCTTTGCATTTCTACATTTTAAAAACAAAGACAGTGGATTTTCGGCATTTGATAGCACCGCTCCTCTAATATGATTTATTTAATAAATCTTTGAAGTGAGTTTAATAATAAATCGAGATTATCGCTATCTTCTTGGCCAACTTCAATTGAATCTGAGATAATATTATAAAGTTTTAGTAAATACTCCTGAACAATTTTTTTGGATAAAAATTCTGCGAAAAACGAATTATTAGAAAAACTGCATATCGATTCAACTCTGACAATTAGCAAGCAAATCTCCAAACCGAAACACAAGCATGAAATGTCAGGTTCGGGCATTAGTTCAAATAAAGCATCGTACAAATCATCTATCTTAAATGTGATTTCGATTTTATAATTCTCCATAGATTTTAGAGTATCAACTATATCCATAAAGACAGTACACCTGATCATATAAGAGGATTCAGAATACTTTTTAATAGCTGATGATAGATTTTGTATGATATATACACTACTTGGGTCTTCCCTTAAAATTAGCATCAATGATTTAAAAGCAACAATACCTAATTTGGGATTGCTATGAACCAGATATAAATCTAAAACCTTAATTTCATGGGTGATATTATAGTCATGTTGATTGTCTAATAAAGAATTAATAAAATGACCCGAAGAGAGCATAATATAGTGAAAATCAAGTAAGTTTTTTTGGAATCTATCATTAAAATAGTTGATTCCATTGCCCAAATGCGGAAGAAGGCCAATTTCTATAATGTGATCTCTGTTAACATCATTCAAAGAAGCAAACTTACAAAACAGTTTCAAAGCCAAAATCTGATCATCAATTTGAAAAACGCTAAATATACAACCAATATTATACATTAAAATATAAATCAATTCCTTCTCCGTTTCAGAATCCAAGAATCTCTCAATGAAATACAAACTAGGACCAATTTCAATCTTAAATTTAGCAGAAGGATTCAATTCTTTTTCAATCATATCTAAAACACCTTCACTAACTATAAAATCCTTGTTTTCAACAGAATTATGACAAAAATGACCTAATCCAATTAATGGAGGAGTATAAACAAAAATATTATCAATGAAATACTTTATAACTCCTTTTGAAACCAAAATTTCATGTAAAAAAGCAAACTTCGCTAACATTGCAAGCAAACTTTGCACTCCTGCTTGAATATTTGCATTTTCATGATTCAAAAGAACTAACAACCTATCTATAATATTATCCTCAACACAATACTCAGATTTATATGCTAATTCAACAAGTTTTTTCAATGAACTCATAATTTTTTCCTCATCATCCAAAAATAATCGCTGAAAATTGATATCTAGCATTTCCAATTCAGATTCAACTGTTTTAACATCAGTAGGAGGAGGAGAGGCTCTTCTAAAACAATCATTTTTATTATAAATCACTGCCTCTTTGTACAACATTAAATAGATCAAAATTCCCATTTAGATCCAAAAATCCATCATTTCATTCACTACACTAAAGACTGTATCGATTGACACTTTTAACACTGTATTGTTCAAATGAATGATATTTTAAAGCGAACCAATATAGCCAGCGCATCCAGATTATCCGTATCTGATTTAAAACAGACCATTATTTTTGTTCAAAATTCATTTAATGTTAGTTTAGTGGATAAATCTAATTCTAGTAAGATTGATACTTTGTTGAGATCTGTATGGAAATTTTTATTGTATTGTGCTATCCATTATGAACAAGATATTAGAATTGCTGCCCAAAGAGCAACAGGTATGTTTCTCCTAAGATCGTCTCCTTTTTTTCCCCAGCTTGTGAGTTCTCTAATAGCTGAGGCTTCATTTTCTGAGGATATACCAAATCCTAGTGCTATTCTATTCGTTATTTCTTCTTTTTCTATATACACCAATTATGTGTTTCCAAACCAAGTTGAGAGTGCAAAAACCTCTTTTGACGTGCTTAGTTTGTTTTCAAGCAACGAGCCAATAGTTATGGAGTATTTATCTATTGTAATTGACAATTTAAAGCATATGGACCAGGGTTTCTATTCGTCACTTCTTGAAGTATTGATAAAAAGGGTCAAAGCTTCAACAGACAGATTTCTGTTTCGAGCTATTGTATCTATTCTCAAAAAAATGCCTGTTCTTCTTTCTTTTTTAGAAACATATGTGAAGCTACATGAATCTGATAGTGTTTTATTAGTTCTATTTTCCTATATATTATCAACAGATATACCTTATATTAATGAATTTGATCTTTTTAGTCTTGCTAAGATATCTATGGGTGTTCTTGAGTCACCACCATCAGTGGATATTGCAGATGCTTCATTTGCCATATTGTCATCAAAATCTAAGTCGTTTAAGTTAGAAATTTCTATTGATTCTAAAGCCGAAGTTACTATGTCTGTTTCCAAGAATACAGAGAAAATCTCAACCATTTTTAAACTATCAAAGTACTCATCTCATCCATCTGTGTTTTTACTTCCTCTCCCGTTAGAATATGTTTTGCCAAATGAAGTTGATGGTATACTGAGTTTGACATCTAAATTTACTTCTATTACCAATTTATTGCTTAATTCAACAGATAAATCAATGATTGATCAGCTTTTCTCATTTTTTGTTACTTTTATTAATAAGCCTTATAATGAAATGACCTCCGTATGTTTGAGATCCCTCTCAAAATGCATTGGAACTTTTGTTAATTTTGTTAAAAGATCAGATATTATTGATCTTATTCAGTCTATTTTATTCTGTGAAAAGGTGAATTGGTACCATTCTTCAGATGTGGTTAAATTCGCTTCATCTCTTATTTCTCTTGGAATTGACTCTTTTATTGGGTATTCAAAAACCAAATATCTTGTCAGTGATATAATTTTAAATAGCAGAACAAAAAGCGATGAACTTTGGAAAGAAAGCTGTGCTTTTCTGACTCAATACTCTCGATTCATGAGACCTGAATTCTTATGTTTTATGATTTTTGAACACCTGGACATATTCGACAGCTTGTCATATAATAGATTATTGGATTGTATGTCACTTATTCTGGATATGAGTATCTCAATAGATTCCTATTATTTATATCCTCTTATTATTGCAGTATTCGAATCACTGACATTTTATTCATCTTCAATGCAGATTATTTCATCAGTTTTCAGGTTTTTAACACATTTCGATTTATCAATTGTATCATCAACATATTTGAACAGTATTTCTATTATCAGTTATTCAGTATCGGCAGTTTTACATTATATTTCTGGTTTCTACCAGAGGAATCGGTCAAATTCTACACAAGTTGAATCTTTATTAAAAGATTTTAGTCAATACTTTGAAAACCAGCCATTTGAGCTTCTATCAGAAGGAGTACGTGGAATTTCTGATATTTTTTGTGTTGTCAAATATGGATTTGATGTCTTAAACTCAGTTGAAGCCAATCCAAATCTGTGTAGTGTTCTGCAGTGCATTACTGAACACTCTATCATTCTATTTCCAATGGAAATCATCAGAGTTATTACTAAATTCTGGCCACTTTTAACGAAGAATGATCAAACAAGTATTATTAATATGGCGATTCCTTATCTGAAGAATCAACCTAATCTTGATAACGCTGCGCAATGGATAAGGATTATCCTCGACCCATCTAATACTAATCTTATTCCATTGAATTCTCCATTCCAAAAAGCATTTTTTGAGCTAATATATCCAGCAATATCGGTTTTTCATGATCTTGATAAGAAATCTATTGTATTATTCACCGAATTTGCAGTTTCATCGAATGAGAGAAAAGAAGAATTAAATCGAGCATTGAATGAACTTGATGAAAATCAAAAAAGAGCTTACTTTCAAATAATTCGAAATCAGAACTCTTCATTGGTTCGCGAGATTACAGATAACCCTCCTGAAGCTTTGCCTGAAATTGGTAAAACTAGTTTCTTAGGCGCATTTAAAGATATAACTGGAATGGGCTCAAAAGTGGCAATCTCAATAAAAGATAGAGTAATCAAGAGAATGAATAGAAAAACTTCCATAGAAACCCGAAATTTGATGAATGAATTGCTTTTGAGTTCTGAATATCAAGAACAACTCGATTCACCAATTGTTTTAACTCAATTAAAGTTCAATACATTAGAGTTTAAACTTCCACAATTGAAGAAATTGCTTGAAGGTTTTATTGAACAAGTCAATATCGAAGGTATCCTGCTTGTAGTTAAATACATGATCAGTCATTCATATGATCGCTCTTTGAATAGTTATCAATATCCAAAGGAATCAATTCCAGAGATTATTCGGCATCTTCACCTCTCTGAATCTCGCTTTATTAATTCTTTCATCCGAAAATTTGCTTTGGAATCAACAGACACCAGTATTCAATGTGCACTTCATTGTTCTGAGCCTGTTGCTTTTGCTACACGTCTTTTAGAAAAAGAAAAGATACGAAGGGTTGATGTTTTGCACTTCTGTAAAGTTTTATGTTTGACTTCGTCGGCCCAATGGCATTCAAAGCTTCCCTTTGAGTCAGAGAATCTATATAGCATTGTAAATAGATGTCTTCAGGTATGCGAAGCCAAAATTCGCAATAACAAAAAGTCATCCCAATCATGGCTTCATATCTCTCTCCTATTATCTGTAATGTATGCACACTCTGTAACAACTCTCGACCAATCTTTCTATGAGCCATTATTACGTTCTTTATTTGTTTGTTGTACCAATTTCCCTGATAGTATATTCATGCTGTCGTTGCTTTTATTAAAGATTTCCGAAAAAGCACAAGATTCTTCAATTCTAAAATCATATGCTAATGGTATTTTACAAAAGATTGATTATTCATCCACCGCTATGGGAAATATTGTTATTCTGAATATTAAAAATGGGTTCGGGTTCGATTGCTCGCCTATTTCTGCTTTGGCGTCTATGTTAAACTCCAAAATGCCATCTGAATTTGCGAATGGCCTTCAGCTTTTTGCATCAATTTCTCCATATTATACACTAGTTCCATCCCTGAATTTTTTGAAGAACGATATTGCCACTGTTACATCAAATCTTCCAAATTATTATGGTATTCCATCTGTGATGCATGGGTTTGGGGCTTTAATAGAATCATTGACATCATATGAAACCTGCAATGAACTTGTTCCTCCATTTGTTGATTTTGTCAGTAATATCAAGAAAATTGCAGATATGACCGATTTGTTTATGTTTGGCAAACGAATTCCTCATATGATGATATCCCCCGTTACATGGACTTCAGCAAGAAATTCGCTGTTTAAACAAATGCAAAAGCTATTTAGAATTCCTCCATCGTATAGCCTATTTTCTATTTATCTTGATACTTTTAGGTTTTATTTATCTTCTCAAAATTCGCCTCAGAACAAACTGAAAGTCCTCGATGAATATCTTCCAACTTTTTATCTTCATTTGCCAATGTTAGATAATGTTAGAATAGCAGATATGATATTAGGAATGGCACAGCTTATGTCTGAAGTAATTGATGCATATAGTGTAACAAAGAGATTATTATTGCATTTTTATCCAAATTCACCTCGATTCTTCCCATTCTTTGTTTCATTTGTGCGATTTGTAGATACTAATCAACTTAGAAGCTCCTCATCCACAAAAAAGGAAATGAGAAAGATTGTTAAAAGTTCAATGAGTACAGATCATTGTCGTGTACACTATAAAGCCATATTTTTATTGTTTAAAGAAGGAATGGAACAGCATTCATCTCGATTAGCAGTGTTTGTTAAAGATACTGAGGAATCTGATACAATAATTGCTTCAATACAAGGAAAGAGAAAACGCAATAGGGTCTATGAAAAACAGTAAAAATTGAATTTTAGCAGCATCCAGATGTTTGTTGGGGCACTTGTTCGGGAATTAAATTCACAACTTCAGGCTTATCCAAAGGTTTGGGTTTCTCTTCAACTGATACTTCAATAGGAGGGGGTAATTCGGTACTTTGAGGAGGAATACATGCATCTGGAATTGGAATTTTATCTTCTTTAATCTGAGTAGAAGGAACAAAGGATGCTTCGTTCAACCAAATACCAGCAATTGATTGAATAAGGCTATCAACTTGGCTTTTATCATAAGCAGATATTTCAAAATAGTGGGCATTACGTGATTCCGCAAACGCATTACATTCCTCCATTGTCACTGCCCTCCTATCAACAAAATCAACTTTGTTTCCTACAATAACTAAATGATAATGATCAACATGCTTGTTATTATTGATTTCTTCAATCCACATTGCTAAATCAGAAAACGAAGACTTTGAAGTTATATCGAAAAGTATTACCGCAATATGAAGTCCTCGATAATATATTTTTGTTATAGATCTGTATGCTTCTAATCCAGCTGTATCCCAAACATTGAAACTGACCTTTTTCCCGTTAACTTCGCAATCAACATGTGTAAAACCAGCGCTTACCGTAGTTTGAGGATTAGTAATATTCTTATCGCCCTTTAGTTGGCAAAATACTGTCGTCTTCCCTACACTTGTGCTACCACAAAGTACAACTTTTATGTTTTTATTTCTCTCCTCCATAAAAAAATAATCGTTGTTGTTTATTTAATCGTTAATATGCAATCTGGATCTGTTGAGAGACTAATTCTTCAAGAGTTTCGTCATTGTGTGCAGAATATTGACAACATGATAATTATGCCATCAGCTAGGAGTATATTTTTATGGCAAATTACTTTTATTCCATTTTCTGGTCCATATAGTGATTTAATGGTTACTTTTACAGTTTCATTTGAAAACTTCCCCTCTGTAACGCCAAAAGTTGTTTTCTCTCATAATATTCATCATCCAATGGTCAATAGCAGCTCTTGTATTTTTGATACATCTTCGCAATTTGGTGAATGGAGTGTAAGAGAAAGAGTTATGAAATTAATAACATTCGTTTATCAAGCATTTATAATTGTTCCCAGTGGAACCGGTGCAATTAATCATGAAGCAGAATACGATATCAAAAAAGGTGATGAGTACTTTAGGAAAAAGATACTCGACAAATACAACACAAATCCCACCATTAGTGATGATAATGAATTGTCACGGCCATCAAAGTGGAACAATCCAAAGGAAAGGATGTCCAAAATCATGTTAGCGAATAAATAAACCATCTATTGTGGTACTTTGATGAATTCGCTGGGCATACGAGGTTTCTCTATAATTTTTTGCTCATTAAGGCAATCTAGTTGATCTCCAAAGCAAGATCCACACCATTTATATCTTAATGAAGCAAACAATACCATTGATAGTAATATAATAAGTACAGAGAAGAACATGGTAAGGCTCCAAGAACTAAATCCATCAATGTCCTGGCTGATTGGAGTGGGAGTGGGCAAAAATGATGAATTAGATGAAAAATTTGGACCATAAAGAACGTACCTATGTACTAAATGGCGCTTTGGAACAATACCAATAGATACGTTTCGTGTCGATTGAATTGAACTTGTTTCGATCTGTAAAAAAACCGGTGGATCTGTTTCATTTTTCATTATTTCGAATGATTCTTCATATGAAAAGCAAATCTTTGACATATCTCTCTTGAAATAACATAACTGATCAGAGCGATGAACAAACTTCAACTCTCCTTGGACTGAATACGATTCAGGGTCAGCTATAAATATGCAACGCTTAGTAGAAGGACTAATACGGTAAAAATCTGAAGAATCTGAAGAAAAAGTCATATAATTCTGACTTGCAGTAGTAACAAGAAGCCCATCAAAACATTCATTGCTCACCAGAAACCCCATTGTGATATTACCATCTGAAGAGGCCTGAATTGTGTAAGAACTTTCAACCGGATGAGATCTTATTGAGAATGGCACGTATGAGACACTAGAAATTGAATCCAATTCCAATTCTCTCCCACTGCTATACATTCTATATGAATAAAACCTGTTTTCGAGACCAACATCGCTGAAAACTAAAACAAAAGGGAATATTGTTGAATTAATACATAACTCTTGCCCTTTTGACATATAAAAGGTTTTTATCGATACTATATCATCAGACGATATCCTAAAATCACATTTTGATAAACATACATATGGTAAAATCAAAAAGATGAGCATGATAATAATAATCTCATATATTACGCACAAAGCAACTATATAATAGGTAAAAGATATATAACAATGAGACTAAAAATCTCTGGCACTTTTCGGTTTATTGACCAATTTTGCTCAAGATTAGAATGGAAAACATTTCTCAGCGCCTTATTGATCTTGTCGAAGGAGTGAACCAAACTAATGTTCATCAGACAATATGTTCTTTTTATGATATTCATGCGCATTTGACAATTGATCACCTTCAAGCTTTGATGGACCATTTTCACATGCCCCTGTTGCCTCGTGAGAGAGATAATGATATGCCCGCTATAAAATATTTGGCTGCAGTACTGCCAGTTGTGATGTTCCTATTCCACCAAGGTAAGAAGGAAGAAATATTGGAATTATTGAATTGCATTCTTGACTCTCTTTCAAAGGTCGATCTTCACCGCTCTTTCGATAGATTTGTTGCTAAGATTTATTTCTTTTATTCCATAGTTTCTGAAGATCCCCTTCCTGTTCTTCTCGGAGCCTATAGAAGATCCTGCGATGTTCATCTTAATCACACACAAGCTGCCATTGTTAACTGTGTTTTAAAGAGGTATATCGACATTGGTGGATATTCCCTTGCTCTGTCATTTTTGAAGCACTGCAATTTCCCAAGCGATGTATCTCCATCTCAACTTGGGCGCTTTAACTTTTTTGTTGGCCACTTGAAAGCAATAACCCTTGATTATGTGGCTGCTATCCATCATCTTCAACTATCTCTCAGAAGAGCTCCCCAAAATAAATACTCCGAGAAGTTCCGAACACTGGTTACAAAACATTTAATGGTAGTTATGATGCTGCAAGGTCAAGTTCCCTCTCGTGGAATGTTATTGGATATGCCCAACTATCTTGATCTTGCTAGATCAATTCTAAAAGGAGATATCATAGCTTTCCAAGATGTAGCTTCCAATCCTGAGTTTGAAGAAGATGGATTAGCTCCATTAGTACAAAGATTGAGAAGCTCTGTTATATTAGCTGGTTTAACAATGATAGCTCACTGTTATTCTCGTATATCATTTAGTGATATCGCTGAAATGCTTCATATTGGTAGTGCTGAAGATGCTGAAGGATTTTGTGCAAAAGCTGCAGCAGATGGGATTATTGATGCAATAATCAATCATGAATGTGGCTGTTTAATGTCAATGAGAAAGCAAGATGAAGGTACTGCTGGTTTTGGTGAAAGGATTAACAAAGATATTCAGGATTGCTTTGGTATCAGGGAAGATACACAACGAACAATGCACGAAGAAGCTGTAACAGAATAAACAGTACCAAATCATTTTTATTATCGATATATTAGGCTAACGAACACAACAACGTACTTTCTACGGTGATCTTCGGAATCTTTGGGGCTTTTTTCAATATAAAAAGATGCACCGTGATTTCCTGGAGATAATAATACTTCACGATTCTCAGGTGATCCAAGCCAACTATTGATCATAGTTTTGGGATCCCTTTTTCCATGATGAGAACAAAAGCTTTTCACATGAAAAATCACAGAATCAGATGAAATTTGTTCATCATTAAACTGAAACTCATTATTTACAACATCTTCTGCAAACAATCGAAATGAATCGTTCCATTTAAGTTGACTGAGGCCAACAGATTTCCTATATTCGTTTATTTCACTAAAAATCTCCTGCTCAATATCTCCCATAAAAAAATCTAAATTTCTTTATAAAAATGGAACAAAAACCAGCGTAATGAACCCAAGGATTGCAAAATACATGCCGATTGATGAGAGTGGGCTCTTCAAAGTACCTGGTGGTAAAATTGTTGAAAACAGGTATACAAAAGCACCTTCTGTGATATAAATTATGGATGCCCTTAATGCACTTGATGAAGAAGAGCCTTTGGCCGTCAATAATGCAAAAAATGCGGCAACAAAAACCATCATTGAGGAAATGGACGTCCTCATTGATTTTCTCCCGGGAATAAGTTCATCCTGAACCTCATCCCATTGCTCAGTTTTAATAGAATCGCCAGTGAATAAGGACTTGTCCATTAGTTCTTTCGCTGAAAAATTTTAAAATGGCTAAACACAAACAATTTTTATTAATTCACGAAATTTCGCAATTCTCTCACTTCTTAAACACAAAATAAGAAAGCAGTGTGATAATAAACGCTTCTGCGCATCCAACAGCCATAAGGAAAGATTTCTTTTTCAGCTTTTTAGACTCTCCCCATAAAGATACCAAGTAGAAAAAAACCGCAAGAAATCCCACTATTAAAATGGCCGCTATGTAACTAGAATCTTCTTTACAAGTAATTAATATTGTTATTGACGTTACAAGCGCAAAAAGAAAAGGGTAGACAATTTTATCGTTTTCGGGCAATCCCCTTTTTTGATGGGTGACTAATTCTTGGATTTCAACATCCTGCATACCATTTTCTTCATCCATTTTAATGTCACTTTTTATTGAACCTTTTCCAAGCGAAAAACCCTAAAACACCAATCATTCCGATTGTTGCTCCGCCCAATATTATGTCAATCAAAGAAAACTCACTCTCTTTTTGGTTATTTTCTGGCTTTTGGTCGCTGATATCTTCCCAGTTGATCTGACTCAAGAGATCTGTTGCGCGCTCATCATTGTATATGAGTGATGCTATGCTTAATAATGAATGTGCCTTTTCCTTGTCTTTTCGAACGCCCTCAAATCCGTTGATATATAGCAGTGCCAATTGAGTAAAAGCATCTGGGAACTTCTCAGTACATAGCCTACACAATATATATTCTGCTAAAGGTCCATCTTTAATCTCAGAATTACCTTTATGGAGAAGATATGCCAAACAATACCCTGCTTGATGATCTCCGAAATTCATGATGCATCTTGAATGCCAATGAATAGCCTCTGTATGCTTTTCTTTGTCCATTAGAAGCATTGCATATGAAAACATTCCAGAATGCGAATTACCCATTGAAGATACTTGAAGCCAATATTCAGCGAATTCGGACAGACCAATGCTTAATGCAATATTGGCAAGATAATAAGCAGATAGTGGGTCAGTATTTCCTCCTTTAATCACAACTGGCCACTCTTCATCAGCATAGAAAGAAATCTCAATGAACCCCTCAAATTTGCTTATCTGGACATCTTTCGCTTTGCCCCACCATTTTCCTTTGATGTTAAGAGAATCAATTCCATCTTCATCAGCGGTGATTTCGCTTTCGGGATTGATAATAATCACTGTCACCAAACCATCCTGTTGATTCCACTTATACGATGCTTTTTTATCAAGTGGCAAAAGGCAAGCATCATTAATCTTCAGCTCTTGAATCTTTTCCCTATTTTCTATTAAGCAATTTTCCCACATTTCCCCATCAATTGATATGATCTTTATTGATGAATGGGTTCTCACACACAAGGTCTCCAGAGCTTTAATCAAGCTGGGTATCTTGTTCTGTGGTTCTAAATTCAGATCTTCTCCCATGATGGTCTATAAAAAGTGTTTTATTTTTACTTTCTTCTGCAATGATAGTTAGGCCCTAATTGTAATTGCTACTGAAGGGATCAACGAGAAAATCTGTTTGAACTAGACGGGGACGAATTCTGCTCTTATATCGCTTGGATGCTTTTGTTATTGGTAGTGTTACAGGAATGCTTATGATAAAAGGCTTCATACGAATTCGTCCATTTAGGCCTTTAACTGTAATTGCTACCGTAATTTTTAAAGGAGTGGATTTGATAAATGGATAATTCCTTCTATTAGTTACGGAAATTGTCCTATTTTCGACATTTGGAACTGGAAGCACCCTGGTCCATCCCTTTCGATTCTGTAATTGGCTTGAATCCTTCCTTTTAGGATCATCTGGAGCATTACAAAGAGCTGACGAAGCCTCATCATTAACGTAATGATCCAAATATTGCATTAATTCTTTCATCCTTCCGGTATCAATACTAGGAAAACGGCTAGTATCAATATAAACAAAGCCACTATTAAGAATACCTTTCAATGCTTTGGATATTTCATCGGCATTATTACGAACAAAATCGTCAAAAAATCGTTGTTGCACGGAAGTACCTTCTAGATTGTTAGAAATACTATTTCCTTCATCAAAATCCATTACGAACTCGCTCAAAAAAACTAACTCCTGGACAGTGACAACCATCAGAAAAGTGTCCAAAAAATCTCCTCAAAAAGTTGTTTGATAACAATATCTCAAAAATGTTAAACGCTCATGTTAATCTCAACATTAGCTAACTCATCTAAAATGATTTTCAAACACTTTTTATTCGGCCAAAGAACCCATTAATACACTTTCTGGGTCCCAAAAGCCTAAAAACATTTGTTCGAATATCCTAACCCTGCATATGAGTAGTATCCTTACATTGTTGTGCTTCCACTAAAACACGATCGGCATCAGATTCAATACCATCCAAAGTTATTTGGTATTTTTGAAATATCTCCATGGTTTCTTCCGGAACAACACAGTATGAATAATGCCCAAAAACAAATGATAAGTCTGCGATAGCTTGTAGTAATTCAGATGGTAGATCATACAGCGCTTCTATTAAATCAGGCTCTATTTCTATGGCAATGTTGAACTTGTAAAAATATATACTGAGAGTCATTTTTTCTCTGACACTTTTTATCGATGATTAAAGTAATGAACGATAATGTAAGAAACGTTATGAATGAGAAACGTCGGCCAGATTTTAAATGAAAACTGCTCTGAAGTCTGATTATAAGTACTCTTTAGTAGTTGCTACTAGTATGGGCGTTAGATTGGTTCCTCAGGGTTCTCAGCCTGTTCAATGCAGCAAGTTTTTTGAGATGCAAGCCACGAGTGCTGAAACAAATGTTGCAAGCATATCTTCTTATCTTGGGCTTTCAGTGAAGGTTTTAACTGCATTTGTTAAGGATAGCCCAATATCAAGTTTTATCAAATCTGATTTAAAGAGTAGAAACATGGATTATGAGGGCCCAGATATTGATCAAGGAGGTCCATGGGGATATAGACATCAATTTAACATTGCCGATAGTGGTTTTGGATGTCGTGGCCCAAGAGTTTTGAACGACAGGGCTGGGGAAGTTGGAAAAACATTAAATGCAAAGTATTTTGATATGGAGAAGATCTTTCGAAAGGAGGGAGTTCAGGTACTCCATTTATCTGGTTTGATTGCATCTCTATCTGAAGAAACAGGCGAATTTTGCGTGGAGCTTGCTTCATATGCTAAAGAAAGCGGAACAATTATATCATTCGATCTAAATTATCGTGAATCTTTTTGGAAGGGGAGGCAGAATGAGCTTAGGGTGGTTTTTCGGAGGATTGCTTCGTTATCAGATATCATCATTGGAAATGAAGAAGATTTCCAGCTTTGCTTTGGAATAGCTGGTCCTAAAATTGGAGGGCAAGGAATAGATGATGATATTGAAAACTTCAAAGAAATGATCCAGAGAGCGAGAATCGAATTTCCAAAAGCATCTGTATTTGGAACTACTTTGCGTGAAGTTGTGGATGCCAATGAACACATGTGGGGCTCAATACTTCTTGTAAATGATGAATGGCATATAATAAAACCCAGGAGAATTCACGTGCTTGATAGAATTGGGGGCGGAGATGGATTTGTTGGAGGCCTCATTTATGGTGTTTTGAAGAATTGGAGCCCCGAAAAATGGTCACAGTTTGCTTGGGCGTCTGGTGCTTTGGCTACAACTTTCACAACCGATTATGCACAACCTATTGATGAACAGCAAATCTGGAGTGTGTGGCAGGGTAATGCCCGGGTTAAACGATGATTTTGTGAACTTTATTCAGTGTCAAATGCCATCGATAAAACGCACTTTTCTATTTTACATGATCCTGCCCCTGTTTCTCATATTTGCAAATTCATACGAATTCCAGCTCAATGATGCCGAGAGATCATATACACCACAACAAACTCCGTATAGAACCTCAATTTCTGGTGTTCCTTCAATAAAAACTGTTATTTTAACATGTGCCTGCGCAATTCTCACAATTTTAATGGTTGTCATGATTTTATGCATTAAGCAAACAACTGAAACAGAGAATGTTGTTTTAACAAAAACTCTTCTTGATAAAGGAGAGCTTTAAAAGTAATTAAAAATGATATATTATTTTTGCTTTATGGATGATTTGATTTCTCTATCCAATTCAGCTATTTTTAACACTATTTGTAATGCGATAGAGCGCATTTGGTTAGTTTTGGTATCAGAAGCGATTCCGATTCGATTCTTAACAATTTCCTGTGCCATAAGAGTCATTGAGTTTCTAGAGAAAGCAACTCTTTCTTCTAATTCCCAAACATTTTCTTGTAGTTTGGCTATTGATTCGATTAGTTGTTTTGATTTGATGAATAATTGTGCAGTATCTTCTTTGGGTGCACTCTTACTGGAATGAACAACAATTCCTCTTCTCTTATTTATCTCGGCCTGAAATGTACTAATCTTTTGTTGCATTTTCTTCTCCATTACCATTTTTGAAGATGATGAATCTTCAATTCTCCTATTGTAACCTTCTATTTCGGTTAAAAGCTGCATAACAATGGTATCATGTGATTTCTGTTTCTCTATAAGCTGATCTTCCAATATTACATATTTCTTCTTGATAAGCTTCAAATTTTCTGGAGACTCAATGCATTTTGATGATGATATACTCGAGAGTGCATCTCGCAATTTCGCTGTCTCACCCTCAACTATTTGGAGCTTGGATCTTGCCTCTTCAACTGCTTTTAATTCACTTTTTTGTCTTTCTCTTAGTTCACTAATCTGATTTTGTAGTTGGGATCCGATTCTACCCAAACTTTTAGTTTTCTTGCTCAATTCATTAACTTGAGTATCTAAAAATCCCCTCTTTGATATCTGTTGCTTCACGTCCTCCATAAGACGAATGACATCAGATGCTATTGGACGGATTTGTGCAGGAACAGTGTTAATATCAGGAACAGAAGATGCTTCATACAAATTCTGAAGTTGGAGAAACTGTATGATTTTTAATAATTTAATTTTGTCCACTAATCCTTCTTTCTCGGCAATTAGTTGATTGATCTTCACTCTTTTTTGAACATTATCATTTTTTACACTTTCAGCAAACTGTGTGGCGCTCATACTATTTCGCTTTTTAAATATATCTATTTGCTCCTTAATACGACTGTTTTCGCTCTTCAACTGATTAACCTGCCCTTGTATTTGCAAAAAATCCTCATTCGTCACAGACATTTTTAAAAAATGAAGAGTGTATTTATTATGAACTTGGGGTTCCAAATTTCTTAGTTGAATTTCAAAAAAAACAAAAAAAAGATCTTGGTCGATCAAAACCTTTTTTATCGCCACCTCTCAATGCGGTCAAACATTGAGAAAACGACCATAACAAAAAGCATTTCGTCTTCATCTCTTTCTCATTCATATGGGAAACATCCTAATTCGATATACGATGTTGAATCGGTTGGAAGAGTGCACTTAATTACAAGTGATCTTTGGGAGGCAATCACTGGCGAAAAGATGACAACAAACAGTTTATATCATGTTATTGATAGTTCTTTTCCTATTAATGATAATCTTCCATATTTTGGTATTCATTCAACAAACAATAATACATACCTTCAAATTTCCAAAGATCCTCAGAAAAGCCGAGCTCTTCAACATCGAATCACTGAGGCAAGTGAATCTGAATTGAGTGAAATATTCAACTCGCTGTTACCTTGCCTTTATGAACTGGTTTATGATCAATCTGCAAATTTTGTGATTCAAAAACTATGTGAATATGCGTCAAATGATCAGCATCAACTACTCCTTAAGTTCTTCTTAGCAAATGCTTTGGCTATAGTTGAACATCAGATTGCATGTAGAGTTTTGCAGAGATTTATTGAATGCACATCAAAACCAAACACTGAGGCATTATTTGCTGCTCTTAAACAAAATCTATTGGATTTGTGCTTGTCGCCTAATGGCAATCATATTGTTCAAAGGTTTGTCATTGCATTACCCGAAAAGCTTCCAATAATCATCAGCACAATTCTTCCAAGTGTGACACCATTGGCAATGGATAACTGTGGATGTAGGATTGTACAAAGACTTTTTGAGCAGTATCCTATTGAGCAACTTTCGCCCCTAGTCAATGAAGTAATGAAAAATGCATCCGAATTGGCCATAAATCAATATGGGAATTATGTAGTTCAATATATTTTGGCATCCCAAAAAAGGGAATATGTAGCAAATCTCCTTTACATATTTAGAGGAAGATTTTACTCCTTTTCTATACATAAATTTGCTTCCAATGTTATTGAAAAATGCATAAGTTCAGCCACACAATCTGAAAGAGAAGCCATTTTTGCAGAGATCATTGGATATGATGGCGATTATAATAAGAGTCGAATTTTATCAATGGCAGAAGATCAATTCGGAAACTATGTTATTCAAAGGATTATAGAATATGGTTCTCGCAATCAAAAGTATGCTGTTTATAGTGTTTTTGATGCTCATTATAATACACTGCATCTTGGTCAATATTCCAGACATGTTCTAACTCGATTGATGCATTTAGGATTTGATTTTAATTGTTAAAGCTAGATATTATTTTTCGTTTTTTATTCGCTATTTTCATGGGGTTTGTTGTTCACTTGATTTGGATCAACATCAGCTTCAAAGAACTGAGCAGGATTCTTTTCAGCATCATTATACTGCTGGTCGATCGATGACTCGAATGGCCAATGGAAAAATGCCATGAGGATGACGAATGCATGAAGGGATGAAAACTGCATTGCAAATGAACCGGAAGTACCTTGTAGGAATGATAATTTCTCTGCAAAGGTTTCGCTTAAAGAAAGCACTAAAGTTATACAGAATACAATTGTGTATACAACAAATTTATGTACTTCAGTCTGGTCAATAGATTTAAATGCCTTCAATGACAGTACAATGAACCATGCGATGTATATTCCGGTAATGAGCTTATGAATTTGATAAAACACGGTGTATGTTGATGTCGTGGAAAATGATGATGTGTTTTCGTTCAAAATTGCAGTAATTGACTCTACAACTAATTGTATTATAAATAACACAATCTTGGGTAAGAAAAAGAACCCTCTGTCTCTCCTATCTTTGAGTTTTAGGTTATCAAGAATAACTAACATAAAGAAATTAACATAGCACACAAATAATTGGAATAGAAGAGAATTAAGTGAAGCTTGGAAAATTGATGGTCTGAAAACAAACAATATATATAATGGATTTGCGCCGAAAATGGCAAAAACATGGAGCAATATTGTGAGTTTTTGCTCAATACACCATGATTGACGAGCAACAAGGAATAGTCTGTAAACAAAAAGAATGGATACTGAAAGTGAAGCAATGGAGTAAATGAAGCGTATCCATGCTTGAAATAGAGCATGATTGGGATCGCCATGTTTCCATATCAAAACCGCATCAATAATATCGCTAACATCGATAAAATCAATATTAATTGTAGCTTCATCATACTTCAAAAACTGATCCTTGAAAAAGTAATATGGGATTGAAGAATCATGGTTAGCAGTAAAATTCGCTGTAATGTTGAATATTCCCTGTTGCCTCCTCACTTCGGATCCAGCCAGTCGAAATGTAAGTGTGTACGAAAATGAAACTGGTATTATTGTGTAATTCGCAACAACGCTATGATGGAATTCAAGACACATGTGCAAAAACTGGTTCATTGGACTCAAATTTGTTAAAGTCTGATGAATCGAGTTGGAACCAGACTTTCCGAAAGAAGACTGAGACCAGCCATTAATATCGCGAGGAGGACCAAATACACCGGCCGTTGTTGTCGCAAAAATTACAACGACAAACAAAACCAACGCAACAAAATCGTCCTTGATAGAATTGGTCTCGATACTCATAAATGCATCTTGTCCCATACCGTCCCCAATCTGAATATCAACCAGATCCCCGTCCATCGATTCCAGTTTCTCTCCCTTAGAGGCGCCTATCATTTGTCACTTTTAGTAAACCGACACTTTACAAACGGTTTGTTAAATGAACTTAGACCCTTCAGTAAGCGGCCATGGAGAGACTTTGAAACCTATCAGAACATCGGAATTTTTATCTAAATATGAAAAGGCTCGAATATTAGGCATAAGAGCCATGCAAATTTCTAACGGCGCACCGACTGCTGCGACTGTTTCTGGACTCCGCGACCCGCTTGATATTGCTGAGGTCGAGTTAAAAGAGGGGAAAACCCCTTTAATTATCAGAAGGAGGCTGCCTGATAATTCTTACGAAGACGTTGCTGTTTGCCATCTTAAACTTTAAATATTAACATATACTATTTATTTCTTTGAACACGCAAAAACTTAGTAACATCTTTGTTTCCGTAAACTTTTTGATATTCTGTATTATTCTTGAAGTCATTGGTACCCTTTTTCATGAAATCAAAACGATTCGACATCTTTTTGTCTGTTTGAGCTGATGAATCATTCTTATTTGACGAATCAGCTGATCTGGATTCTACCCCTGTCATATCTTGTGCAACATTCGCGAGTTTTCGAATTACCGCATTCAGAGAATTTGAGTTCTTGACAATTGTCTCTTTTGTTGGTTCTTGCTCTTGAAGCTCGAGGGATGTCAATATAAAAATGGCAGCCTCATTCATAACACCAAGCAGTTCCTGTTGCTTTCTGAGTTTTTCCTCTTTAAGATTCTGTGCTTTTTCAAGATTCTTCTGAGACAATGCTAATTGCCTTTTAACATTAGCATTCTCTTGTTTCAGATTCTCAAGATGATTTGTAAGCTCAGCTGTTCTTTCTTTCATATTATTTCTGAGTTGATTTATCTGCTCTTTTGTGGCTTCCAATGAATCGTTATACTTATTCGTAACCTCGCCAAGTTTCGCCTTTAAATCAACAGATTGTAATGTCAGGGTTTTCTCAAGATCATTTAAAATTTTCTTTTGTTGCTCAAGATCCAGTAGCTGGTGTCTCAACTGGTCATTTTTCTTCAATACTTCAGCGGTGAGGCTATTCTCCCTTTGAAGCTCTTCTCTTTTTGCTTCTGCTTCATGCAATATTTTTGTTGTAGCTTTATCTAAATGAAGATCTTCAAATTTGGTTGCAAATCCATTAGCCTCATTCAAGTCATTATTAAGCTGATTCTCATAGTGCTCTCTCTGCGATTGAAGTGCTTTATGAATAAGTGACTGTTCGGCTATCCTTTCCTTTTTCTCTTTAGCCAATATGTGTGACACTGTCCTCATCTGTTGATCCATTTGATGCTTGTGCTCTTGAAATTCTCGGAGCCCTCGCAATTGATGAAGTGCAACCTGTATTTTTGATTTAAGATTTGTTTCCACTTCATAAGCTTGATACTGCAATGCTTCAACTTGAGAATCATACTTTTCTTTTTGTGTTCCGATTTCGTTATCAATCTGCTTCAGTCTGGATAATAGCCGATCTTTTTCCTTTTCTGACGTTTCTAAAGCTCTTTGCAAAAATTGAATTCGGTCTCGTTGCGAATCATTCTTTTTCTCAACTTCCAAACAGGCTGTCTGGAGTTGTCTCTTGAACTGAAGGACTGCTTCACTCGCCTGAGTTCGAGCTGATTTAATGGTCATTAATTCATTCTCTAAACATGACGCTTCAACATCTAGTTTCTGTAATTGTTGCTTTGGATCTGCTTTAACACTCATTAACGTATAGAATTGAGGTAACAGGTTCGATCCCCGAAAAAAGTTAAAATTTTATAATGTTTAATGCTGTAAAAAATGTACCTTTGTTTTTTAACATCAGAGGAAAAGTTTAAGTGGAAGATTCTTAAATACTAGATCCAGAGCCGTTGAATCCATATTACCTCAATTGAAAGCGCCGTCGTCAGTTCCAAGACAAACGAATTTTGTTCCGATTATTTGCCGAGATAGCAATCAGAAAACCGAAAGAAGGGGGGCATATGATGATATAGTTGCCTTTAATCACGAAAGTTTAATTTCTGAGTTCGAGAAGATGTTTAATAAAGGATTTGACCACTTTGAGATTTCTCAAAGGTCTATCTTAAGGAATAATTTGCTGATTCTTTCAAAGTTTCTTTCTGATTCTCCTGTTACAGAGAATTGCTTTAAACGCGCGCTTTTGACAGCATATCAATTAGAAACCCTTATCATATACCGAGATTTCACAACATTCAGTTCAATAATATTGTACTCTGATTCTCCAATATCATCACATCCTGTTGTTAGTGAGGAAATTTTAGCAATTCATCGATTATTTGCTATCGCATTACATAGAACGCAACAACAAGTTATAGATTCGCTTAATTGTCAACAGTTTGTTTTGAGGCTTTTTATTCTCTTAGCAACCTCAGACCTTCAAGAACAATCTCTTGTTGAAATTATCATCACAATACTATATCAAACCAGGGATGAATTAAGGCCTTTGGTTTTGTCAATGATAAATCAGTTTTTAAATGGTAAAGAGCAAACATACTTAGTGATATCATCTGTGTTAAGACTGTATAACACCATTTTGTCGGCAAATGGAAAGATAATTACCAACGAAAACAATATATTTTATCAGACATCCATTATACCATTATATTCGGCGAAATGTTCATCATATTATGCTCCTCAGCTTACTTCAATATCTTTATATTTTATGGATTATTCTTCCACTAATATCGATATGACAGTATCATTTATGATTAACCATTGGCCATATATTGATTCATCCAAACAAGTTGCTTTCATCAATGCTCTATACCTCTTTTTTAAAAGAAACTATCAGTATTCAATTCATTCAAAGCGGGTATTTTTCGTGATCATTTCATGCATCAAATCGCAGAACTATAAAGTATCTCTCGCGGCATTACGATTCTTCAATGACCCCCAGATAATAATTCTCATAACTGAGTTCAAGCAGCACATTAATTCTCTATTTGAATCTCTTCAGTGCTCAAGAAATCACTGGCACTATGAGGTTGCTTCAGAAGCAAACAGTGTTGTAAAAGTGATTATGGGGATCATTGGTAACTCTTATGATAACAAATCAAATATAAAAACTCAGAGAAGTGAAATATGGAAAAAAATTGTTTTAAATATCGAAATTTAACTTATTTTGTTGTTAAGCAAACACCTCTTAGAACCCAATGTAATGGAGTCACTTTAGGATCAAGAGACTTAAGTGGCATGCTGAAAATGTATTCTAAATCTGTACGGCGAGTTGTCTTATAGACAGGGCAAACATATGTATCTCCAGTTGTCTTATATTGAACTGGGCCACCTCTTGAACCTTTCTCATGATGCATGGCAACAATTTTAACCATTGGCATTTCGTTTCGTAAATCGGTAACTGGTTTACCGCCTTTTCCTCTTCCTGTTGATGTTTGAAGTTCAGTAAGACCCCATGTAGTAACTTGATTTTGAGCCACTGCTTTGAACCATCTGGCACCTTCTAAGAATAATCCTTTGACATAGATTGGGGTGAGCTTTGGACCTCTTCCGACATCATTTCGATCATCTCTAGGAGCAGCTGCAGATCTAGATGGGACTTGTACTTCTGTTTCAAGATATGTTTCATCAAGTTTCCAAACGTTATCACGTCCTGTTTGTTGGCGCAATGATGTTAAAAATCCTGCAGGGTTAAACATGCCTCCAAGCCAGTAAGCATCAACTTTTTGTGGAGATATCCATCTAATGTATTGATCATATCTAAGTTTAACTTCTTCAAACCATGAACGTAGAGAATCGGCAGTCCATGATATTTTGAGCCAGTGTTCTGGAATTCTGCCATCGAATAATGAGTTCATTGTATTATAAAGCTGATCGTTCATGACTATAGAACCATCAATAGCTTGTTCAAGGTCATTAAGTGTCCTTCGAAGTGTCCTTAAAACGATTTGCATTCTTTCAATTTCTTGTTTGCAACAAACATCGAGGGGCTTTTGTCCTCCGTCTTCAACAAACTTTCTGACTTGCTCCATATTGAAATCGGCTGGGACTTCTGGTTTAAGCTCTTGAATCTTCTTTGTAACGACATCTTCTCGGGTCATTCCTCCAACAGCACTTTCTTTGGGTTGGATATCAATAATTTTCTGGAAAATTTCATTTGCCTGATCTCTCCTGAGTTTAACATCAGCTAAAGAATGAAGACCAAATACTTCAGGTGTATCATTGGCAGGCATCTTGTTAATTTGTTCAACAAATTGAGAAACTTGTGTACAATCAAGGATTGGATAGTTAGGATCATCGAAATTCTTGATCTTATCAAACACTCTGTCGTTGCAGAAATAAGATTCTCCAACAGCATTAATTAATCTCCTATCCATTTCATCCGTGACACGCCCACCATAATGAATTTCACAAACACCATAACGAACAGTTTGCCAAAATGAATCAACAAATGGATTTGGAGTAATATTTGGATTGCTAGAAACTCGTTGAGCATCGACAACTTGGCTGGAAATGAATGCTAAAGAAGCACCAAAGTCTGATTGGTTAAATTCATAAGGTATACACCAACCAAGTGGGCCATATTTACGCCTCTCTTGAACTGTTGTGTTGAAGAAAGCCAAAACATAGATTAACTTACGCCATTCTGGTGCCTCAACAGTATCAATTGTTTGTTGAGTGATAGTATTAATAGTTCTTTTCATTGATGCCTTAGCTCCAGCAGGAGGCTCGTTAGTAAGCTTCAAAGAAAGCTGTAATAATGATACTGGGAATTTGGGATGAACTTCTGTGGTAATCCAAAGACGATAATCTTCATGGATCTGCTTTGGCTTGTCCTTATCTGCCTTCTTCTTTTCATCAGGCTTTTCTGTTGATTCTGTCTTCTTTTCCTCGGAAACAGTAATACCACTCAAATCACTCTTATACATCTCAAATAATGCATTCATATAACGTAAACCAAGGTGGCAGTTTTGGAGTAAAACCCATTCTCCTTTATGTTTAGATTGTTGAATATAAGCTTCTGCAAATTCTTCACGGCCTTGGCCCATTGATACAGTATTCAAATTCATTCTAGCTTTTCGAGCAGCTTCTTCAACTAATGGAGTGGGATCAGAACCAGGTGAAAGTAAGAATATAACTGGACTCTTGTTTCCGGCTTCGAAAGAAATCTTTTCTATAGACACTGCTGGGTATTCTGTGAATTCGGTACCAAGAACCTCTGAAATGTATATATTTGAAGCAAAAATAGCTCTATCTGGTCGAAGGCATCTAATAATCACAGCACGATGGAATGGTTGCATATTCTCACATATCTTAGGAATTGGTTCGGTTTCGGGCTTGGTACTTTCCATAACTTTTCTCCACTCAGGAACATTATCGAGCATCTCAGAGAAATGTCCTTTGAACAATGATATTTGTGATAATGCAAGAACGCTGTCTTTGACACCCTGGAATATTTCGGGAATTTGAATATCACCTGATTTGTCTGATGATGATGTGAAAGCTCCGCCTGCCTTAATGAATATTTGATAATCATTGAAATCGAAAACACCTAATGAAAGATCAATCTTCAAAGCTAGTTGAAGACAAAATAGTAACTTGTCCTTTTCATAAAGACCTCTGATGATGTATTCATAGCAGATCTTTGTCAGAGTATTAACAATATTACGAATCCTATTTGGTGGATAATTATCTGCTTCAGCTGTTTCGATGGCTTGGAAGAACTTGCCCAAGAATTGATTCAAAGAAACTTGATACATTGGATTAACTTGAGCGATTTCCTGGATTAAGAAATAAATTACTGCTCCTCTAGTTGCTACAGGAAGGAATTCTTTACGAGATTGGTTAATCTTTTGTGTGGATGCCATAGCGCTATTTAATGATTCTGTGTTCTCTTGGGATTTGACCTTTGTAACATTAAGTGTAGTAATCAAGTTAGTATTCTCTAAAAGATTTCCTTTGGAACTTCTAAGAAGCTCCAATAACTGGTTTTCAAGATCGACAAGCATTGCACGTAGCCCTGCAACCTTTTCAAGAATTCTTTGTCTATCGGCTTCTAGAGCTTCTCTTTCTCGAAGGAAAACATAGTTGAGCAATTGTTCTTGAAGACCATTTTGGGTGACGGAAAACTCGATGACAGAACACTTTGCAAATGTCTCGGGAGAGAACTTGGGATTGGCAAGTTTTGTGGTGAAATATAGCTTAAATCCATCTGAAACAAATACATCTCTTCCTCCTAAGGAAACTTGCATAAGTCTTCCTGTTTGAACAAAGTTCTTAGCTAATACATTATCTAATACAGGATCAATTTCTTCTCCGCAATCTTCTATAAGCAAAGGTCTCCCCTCTTGTAAAGCTGATTCTAGGTGAGCTCGGAAATATCTATGCTCTAGTGATGTCAATATCAAATCTTTATGTCTATTGAGAATCCAGCTATGAGCTTGGCCTTGAGGATCGATTAATAAAGGATATGTAGGTGCATTAGTTGAAATTACACCATTCTGTCGTGATAATTCATCTGATGGTAGTCCTTGTAGCTGCCATTGATCTAAAGTTGCTTCGTTAACAAACAAGGATATAATATCAATTTGACCTTGGGATGGTATTGCATGAGATGACAATATGTTTGGCCAGCTTTCATTAAGGAAATACTGCCTCATTGGTTGATTAAACATACCACAATATGAATTAAAGGCAGCTCCGATTGTTGCATTTCCAACAGTCTTGATAATTGATTCTTGAAGCATTGCTGCTTGATTTTCCCAGCGACCTTTTTCGCCTGAAAGAGCTTCAATAAGTCTTTGGGCATCATCCAATTTCTTTTGTGTAGCTTCAGCCTTTTGCTTACATCTAATTTGTTCTGACATAGCAGAATCATATTCTTTTTGTAATTCAGCAAGGGCAGCCTCCTTTGATGCAAGGTTCTCTTCGATAACCCTCAGTTCAGCCTCTGCTCTGTTAAGATTAGCTTGAGCTGTTGCAGCGGCTAATTGAATTGGACGAACATCCTTTTCGACAGCATGGAATTCAACGACATTAATAACCCATGAACAAAGGCCTTTAGCAGCAGTAGAGTTTCCTTTGGCATCTTCTGGATTGAAGAATGGGAGATGAAGATAGGGCTGCATTAAATCAACCATTTCATCGTTGATCATGGATGGATTATATGTCTTTAATGACTTCAGGAAATCAGAATTCTTGAGTAAGGCTTGGCCATATGAAACTGAAGAGACTAAACATGGTACAATGGTACCTTTCATATCAAAATCTTCTGGAATATATGGATCCAATTTACCCTGAACAAGGATAAGAACACAATCAAGAATTAGCTTAAGGATTGGTCCTAATGTTGGATAACCAGCAAGTTCAGTAATATCCTTTTGAGTAATGCTATCAAGAGCATTTCTAGCTGCTTCGAGTTTGGGCTGGGCAACTGCAAGTTCTTGTGAAGCCTTTTCTTGGATTGCAGCAATATGGTTCTTTTGTTCTTCTTGGGCATTCTTTTCTTTCTGGACTGTTTCTCTTTGAACTTCTGCATCAGCTCTTTTTACGGTCAATCCTTCAAGAAGTTCTTCGGTTCTTTGTTGTCTCTGTCTAAGTTCATTTTCCTCTTCTACTAGCTGGCCTTTCATAATTTTAACTGCCTCTTTAGCTTCTTCGATCTTCAATAGACCTTCTTTCATTCTCTTGGCATCGCCTTCAATCTTTGACAGTTGAGCATAGTATAAAGTCTTGAAACTCGATAAGAATGATAAATATGATTTTGGTGTCACATAAGTTCTCCTTCGGAAACGATTGAAATAGTCTTCACATCCATGATGGACACTCTCATGAACCAAAGCAAAAGCGTCGGCAAGCCTATCTTTAAGATCATTACTCTGTGAGGCGATTTTCATGGATCCAAGGAAGTTTGATGCAACTGACAGCAAACCTTGGTGAGGCCAATGAGTAAACCAATCGATAGTACATCCGCTAAACAATCCTGGGAATTTGAGGTTCCTCTTTCTGAACTGTTCTCCTACAGGTGAGAAACAGAGAACTATATGCAAATTCTGTTTCACTCTCTCAATGAAGTAGTTCCAAACATTATTATCTGTGTCAATTTGGCCCCTGCACTCCTTTATAAAGATTGGTCTCATGTCTGCCATTAGGGCTTCAAGCGTATCTCTGTTAAAGAGGTTTGCAATTTCTCCTGTAGTTAACATATTATTGATAAATTCTAAGAATGATTCATCTTTGACTTCATTATCAGTGAATATAAAAGTAATTGGCTTATTAATTACACCAGCTCGTCTATAAAGTTCTCTTAAATCTGTGAGGAAATCATTTGTGGAATAGGATCTTCCGGGGGTAATTTGGAACATTTGATAACCCAAAATTGTGGAAGCAAGTCTTGATAATGATTGTTTACCTGATCCACCAACACCAACAAGAAGGGCATGACCACGTGGCATTCCAATAATCCTCGAAATCCTAACAAGGTGGTTCATTGCGTCATCAAACAAAACGAGATCGAGTTTCTTTCCCTTGGTTGACGGTTTAGCATTATGTTCTTCCATAAATTCAACACATCTCTTGTTAAGTGCTTCAAATGAAGAAACCTGTTCATATAGTCTTGGAATCTTGGATTCATCAACACCTTCATATAGAGAATAATCAATATCTGACATAAATGAACAGAATAACCTTGTTGATGCTTCTCTAAGAACATGTTCATATTGATCGGAAAACACTTCGACACCAATTTTAACAAGAGCATCAGCAAAGAAATTCTTATCTGCTTCATTAATAAATTTATCTGGAAATACTCTGTAACACTCGTGAGCCCAAAGGGAAACAAATCCTTCTGCAGTACGAAGCTTCTTTGAGGTGATTTGGAGCATTCCTTGAACAACACGAGATAAATCACGAAGATTGAACACATAATGGAATTTGGTGGGAGTGGGAAGCATCTTTGATTTTGTAAGAGCCCAAATATTTCTTGTAGCCTCGACAACTTGACTTGTAAGATTGATTACTTGTTGAGGGAATCCTCTTTCTTGATTAAAGTAGCCTTTGATAATTGTTGAATATATTCTATCAATAGATGCATTATCAGGCATTGTGCAGTTAAACACAGAGAAATGTCTCTTCAATCTATCTGGGACATCATTTCTTCCACCACCGGGTGTTGCCATTGCTGCTAAGAACTGGGTTCGGATGATACCAATAAACTCGCCAGGTCTATCAAGAGAATAAAACCCACCATCTTCCATTAATTGACGAACAATTTCGTTTGTGACTTGGTCTCCCCATTCGTTAATTAATGGCATAGAAATATCATCAACAAAAACTTCCATTCTTTTTCCACTGGGTGGTCCGTATGTAGTTCCAATTGTCTTTTCAATAATAGACTCGATTGATTTCTGGAAAATGAGAGGAGTTGTGGCTGAACTGAAGTTGAACCTTTTTGTTACCCACTTCTCTTTGTCAAATGATGATAAAAATGTGTTAATTGTAGCAGTTTTGGCTGTACCAGATTCACCTAATAATAGAACAGACCTTCCGCTGTTTGCTAATAATCCCATTAAATACTCTATTTGTGTGCTATCAATTGTAGGTACAAGAATAGATGCAAATTCTGGAATCTCAGTCTTTGGATAAACATATGGTCTAAGTCTTGTTTCCCAATTTACCCATTCGCCTCCACTTTGCATATCAACAACATAATTATATAATTTGTCTTTTTCAATTGTTCCTGGTAATGAAGCTGAGTATTCCTTACATAAGAATACAGAAAACTTATTTCTTCCTTCTCCATCAAGAAATCCACCGAAGGCCCACATTGTTGCGAAAATAATAAGCTTTTTCAGGACATTAGGATCTGTGATATTTAACTTTATATATCCATCATTGTCCTTGCTCGAAATAAGACTCTCAAATATATTAAGAAGAGTGGTAATGATATGAACCTGACTGGTTTGCATCATTAAAGACAAACTCCTTTGAACAAAGGTGAAAACTTTATCAAATGAAGAAATAAGTTGAGAAAAGTGTGGTCTGATTGGTTTGAAATCTTCACGCTCAACCCAAGCCATAGCAATAGGACGCCAACCCAAAATTCTAGATGGAACATAAATCATACCAGCTCTGGATACAGTAGCAGGTGAGGCATTATCAAGAGATGACATTTCGAATAATAATTTAACAGTACCAGGCATTGGAAGACGATCACCATTTGCTAATGTTAGTGTCTTATTATCATCAAGAACTGAGTTAAGGTTTTCAATCCAAATAGCATCAACAGGACCATCTAAACCTATCCACATGTTCTCATTTGTTCTCTTGCATGCAATACGCCATAAAGCAGAAAAGACACCATCTGTCCAATCATTTGATGATGGATCAAGTGTTCCAAACATTTGAGATGAGGTGAGGGCTTTGGGATTCATTCTAACCAATTTGTGTGGTCCTCTTTCGTCTGATAATGACTTCACAAGAGTATTAATAATTGATGATTTGCCTGAACCAGAGGGACCTAAAATCATAATACCATGTCTAACTTCACATGTTTCGAATAATTGAATTGCCTTTTGGAGCCATTGTTCAAATGGATCTAAGTTTGCAGCTATAGCATTACGAATAATAGCCTGTTTAATGTTCTCATCTGGTTGCTGATCGGGTTTAACTCCGAAAACATCTTTCAATAGTGCAACAAAAAGAGGTTCATCATCATCAACAAGCTTGGAAAGGTTCATATTCAAAAGAACTCGGTTAAGAAGCTCTAATTCATTCATTTGAGGGTTTTGTGCACGGACTTCTTTAGAAAACCTCAAAACTGACAAAATGTTTCTAAGGCCCCAATCGTAGTGAATTTGTTTGGAAAGTTGTTCTGAACAAAGTTGATATAATAAAGAAAACTTATCAGATAACTCTTCATATCTCTGGAAACCACTTGAAGCTAACTTGACCTTCATAATTAATCTGCGATCAGGAACCATCATTGCGACCATACGGAACTGAATCTTCAAGTTTTCGGGTAATTCTTGACGACCAGCATATCCTGGATTCATTGTAATAAAAATGGCAACTCTGTTATCTAACTCAACCATATTACCATCAGTGAATTTAAATATTCTTTGTCTCTCTCGGCATGCATTGAAAATAGTTGCAACTTGTTGTGCAGCAACAGACAAAACATCCAATTCTATACGATTGAATTCATCAAAGTCTCCCCAAACACCAGCTTGTGCTAAACCACGGAAGATTCTACCAAGAGCTTGATAATTCATTTGATCTGAACAATTGAATACGACACACATAATACCTAATGCTTTAGCCATATCTTTTACAGTCTCAGTTTTTCCAGTTCCAGCAGGTCCTGCGGGAGCACCTCCCATTGATAAGCCAAGAGCTTGGGCGAGAGTAATGTAACATCTATCTGTAAGGGGAGTAATAACAAGCCTGGATGTACATCCAAGGTACTCATATGAATATTCTCTATCAACGTCAGTGATTGAGACAATGCATTTCCTGCCATCAGGCTGCCAAGAATACCTCATTTGTTTTTGCCAATCAAAATCTCGAGGAGATTTTACATTACTTTCAACTAATTGACTATAAATATCAAAATTATGTAAAAATAGTGTGATTAAAACTTCAACGTGGAGAGATCTCAATTTGTTGCTCTTATCAAGTTCACCTGCAATCTGGACCAGACGGTTAAATCTTGTCTTAAATTCATCTTTGGTTTCATTAAGTATTTTGCGATTCTTGCCACTAGCTCTTCTGAGTGTATCTTCCACCCTTTCAGTCCACCAAATCATCATAGATAGAAGCAATACTTGTGCCGGATACTCAGATGTAACCCAATTATCAACAGTAAACGTTTGTACATGTTGAGCCATATCGGTGCAAATATCACGAATGGTCTGTCTCATCTTGGAAATCAAATCATTTAACCAAACTTCAACATTTCCTTGTGCCAAAAATGATTGTGTTAGAGTAACCTTCTCTCCTTCATTTGATCTCATTCCTAATACTTTATTATAAACCAATGGATCAAAATCAAGCCTAACAAGGTTATCAAAAATTGACTGTAAATGAGTTTGAATAGCTTGGGGGTTTGATGCCTGACCAAGAATTTCCAAAATTACTGGATCTGAAACAAAATAAAATCTTGGGAAACAAGCTCTCTTCTTCTCAATATAACCAGCAAGAGCCTTTTGACACTTTTGGAGTTGTTCAAGAAGATGCATAAACAGTTTTTGAAGGCCTTCATCGCCATAACAAACAGCAACAACGTTTTTGATATCAAAAGCATTCTTCATTACTGTCATCCAGTTCTTGTTAATTTGAGAAAACGCTTTTGTTTCATGTGTCATATACTTAGCAATATCACCACCACTGAAAACAGCCTCAAGATAAATCCACATTGACTGGACTTGAAGCCATTCAGAAATAACTGCACTTGATGTAGTAAGCTTCTTCATCCATAACTCAACATCTTTCTTAAACCTTCCAACAAATCTATTTGAATTCAAAGAAGATAATACGACAACTGAGTCTTCAATCTTAGTAACAATTTCGTTGGTTTCAGATCCTTTAAGCAACATATTTTCCATACCCTTAAATGGAGCAAAGGTGAATTCTGTTGCTTGCCAATCAGCATCGATTTCCTTAAGTTTGGCAAAGATTTTGGCCTCTTGTTGAGCAGCGTTGCAAATATCATGAACATCATCTTTGTGATTAAGAAGACCAGCATCGAAAACATGTCCGAGGCGGAATACATCTTTGTCTGTATCAAGTTCAACTTTAGTAAGTTCGATAATTTGTTTCCAGTGAACTTCTTGAACTGCAGGGTTGCTTAAGGCTTCCAAAATCGGCATTGTATCAACAAAGTTATCAATTTTTTGCTGTAATTCTTGGTATGCATTCCAGTTTCTCATTTCAGAAGGCAATCTGCGAGCTTTGCTCTGGAAATCGGTCATAACTCCTTCGATTTCATTGAATTTAACGTCTACCCATAACAAATCACGAATTCCACGTGTATATGTGTTAACTTCGTTGTATAATGAATATAATTGATTAAGATTCTTAAGTTGTTTGCGAAGATCTTCAAGCTCAGGAAGCTTTGTCTTTTCCAAACCGAATAGCTCTTGACCACCACTGTATGTCATCCATCTCTTTTGGAAATTGTCGAATTGATGTTGGAATGTTTTGAGTTTCTCGGATGCTTCAGATGGTGTTAATCCAGGTGCCATTGGACCTTCATCGTGGTATTGAATCCGGAATTGCTTAAAGTCGTCCAAGAATTGTGCCATTCCTTCAATAACTTGGTTCTTGAATTGTGGAGATACTTTTTGAAGAGTCTCTTGCTGTTGTTGCTCGAGAGCCCTGAGTTTCTTCCAGTTATATGTCAGGCCTTCATATTGTTCGAGTTCTTCTTGAGGAACTACAATACCATACTTCGATAACAATGAGTAGCTTTCATCAATTGGTGCCATGAGTTGATCAATTTCTGCTGACTTCTCTCTGACTTTCTTCAGAGAGTCCATTGCAGATCGGAGATCCTCAAGAACGGTGATATTCTTTGATAATGAATTCTTTGTTTTGTCCATGAAGTCGTTCAGTTCAATCATACGAGAACGGCCAATCTTATTCAAAAGATCGCCATACTTTTGTTTCCATTTCTTAGCTTCTCCAATAAGAGCGTTTTTAACGCCATCGCAATTCAACATCAATGGGCCGATTCTGGTTTTCTCCTCAATCTCTTCTATCCTTTGCTCAAGATCTAAGAATCTATCCATTTGCTCTTTGATCTGCCTGATTGAAGGTTCTTTTGATTCAAATTCACTAAATGCTTTGTCTCCGTCAGATTCCCATAAGAATGAATATTGAGTAAACTTTGACATATAAGATTTGATGGGGGAGCTAAACTGGCGCATTTTATTTGTCATTGAAATTATTAATGCAATAGATGGATAATCTCTTGTCAAAGAGTTGAAATAATTACGAGGTCTATAATCTTGAGACTGAGCTGGAACTAATCCTGCATGGGATTCGCCTTCTTCATCAACTTCATGATCCTTTTCGGGAGCATGCTTTTCTGCCTTATTTTGTTCTAAAAGAGCATTTTCAAACATAGCCTGTGGGAATGTTTCAATCTCTTGAGTTGAACGGAGCATCCAGCGAACAAGCTCGTTTAATGTGGTTTGAAGACCATTAAGATCTGGAGAAATTGTTAAGTCAGGGACTGTGGGTTTTAATTCTGTAGAAAATAGGGTTGGAGCTCTTTCTCCTTCAGACTGGAGAACAGACATCAAATAATTAATGCTATTCTTAAAACATTTAACAATGGCTCTAAAAGTAATTTCTTCGTATGTCTTAAAAGTGACCCATACTTCTCTAGTCCAAACAACCATTATATGATCATTCCTATTAAACTCAAAAATATGGGAAACACCATCATCTTTTGTGATACCGATTTCAGAAACAGTGGATATGATTCTTAAAATCTCGCAAACACTAGCCTGTATACTATGAACACGAGCATTGATCCTCTTAACAGCATCAGATGCATGTCTCTTGACTTCCTCGATTAAAAGCTGAGGCTCAGAAATTGCATGTTTAAATTCTGGGCATAATCTAGTTTCAGCAATTTCTGCTAAAGACTTATTGACAGAAAATGATCTGATATCGTTAACTTTGTTAAGAGCATCTTCAATCTTCGAAATTTTTTGTCCCAATGTTTCTATAAACTTACTGATATTCAATGAACTCCATGTAAGTGTCTGGCCGCCTGGTTGTAGAACTTGCTCAAGGGCAATCTTAGCAGAATTAAACAAATCAGGGAATGTTTCAGTAATTTGATATAATATGGTATCATGTCTGACAAGCAAATTCTGTAATTCTGTTCGGCAAGCTTTAAGATGAGACTCTTGGGCAAGAAATGATTCGAAACCTTGTGGTAACTCAAACTTGAATCTCTTGAATACAGAAATTTCTTGGAATATCCTCAATACATCATGTGAAAAGTTCACGCTTAAGATCCTATTAGAATCCATCTTTATCAATGTATTTTGCATTTCCTTCTTAAGTTGTGATGCAGCTTCTGTAAACTGGTCATAACACTTCTTTTCGTATGTTGCTAATGCAAATAATGTCTTATTGTATGTAGCAATCATCTTTTTGTTCTTTTCATTATTTACAACGCATTCATATTGTTTGAATATTTCCATTGGAGCAGTGATCCTTGACATTAATTGACGAGCCCAAGCAATTCTACCTGCAATTGGAGGTAAATTCTTTGGAATTGGAGGGTTCTCATTATATAGTTTAAACCAACCGTTTGTTGGATTTCCTACTGCTTCTAAATCTTCATTATACCTTTGAAGTGTCTTGGCAAAGCATTTATCAAGTTCGCTTTTGCCTTCAGCTCTGGTCATTGTTAACTTCAACCTTTCATGAAGTTGAAGAGCAGTAAATGCTGTTTCAGTTACAGAAAAAGAATCAACAATAATTTGCCTTATTTGAGAATCAAGTTTTGCGCAATTGCCTTGGAATACTCCATATTCATCATCAAATGTGGTAAGGCGAGGATCAAGCATATTATATGTGCTTCGTTTGGTAAAATCAATATCTTCAGTAAATCTTTTGACAATTGCAGCAATGCCTTCGATACGGCATTGAGAAAGAGAAACAAACTCATCGATGGTAGTAAAAAGCTTAACCAGGCTTTCTAACCTTGATGAAAAAGCATCAAACTTTCCAAATATTATGAAATGTGTCCTAAGTTCTCTTTCACTATCAGATGTTTGAGTTGTAGAATTATCTCCAGATTGGGAATGCACTTTTGTCTTGAGTGTTGAATCATATATGCTTTGATATTTTTGATTAAGAGATCTACACTCTTCAAACTTTTTAATCAATGTTTTCCTATCCTGTTCATATAATTCTCCTCCTTTTCTGATATATCTTGAACAAGTATTAATCATTTGATTAGTAACCTTTTTCAACAAGGTGCAGATCCTGTTTGGAGAACGATAATACCTTGATATGTTGTGAACCATTGAAACACTGGTGATTAATCCTGGTACAAGTTCACCACATTCATGTGGATCAAGAGCATACAATAATTCGGTATATTTTTCTAATGAAGAAAGGAATTTGACATTATCTTTGGCCTCATTTGAGGATTCAGTGATCTTGGTATCAAGGGTGTTCCAAAGAGTAATTGAAGGATGTCTCCTTATTTTCAAAACTGAGACTACGATTTTGACATGTTGGGATTTAACAGAATCAACTAATGAAGAAAAAACAGATAATCTTTCTCTCCAGTAATCCATTTCAGCACGTGGACCACTATCCTCATCTTCTTGCCTAACTTGCTCTGTCAAAGAGAGTAAATTCTGAATTTGATTGCCCCATTGTTGCAATTGATTAGCAAATGAGTTAACAACAGAATCATCATACTTGGCTTGCATTATTGATGCAGACTCAAGTGTGATATTATGGAGTGATTCAGGTGGCTCAAGCCTGATCGCTTTGGCTGTTGCTACTACTGATGCGCAAACGGTCTGAGATTTTCGTTCTATTGTTGAAAGAATTAAATCTAAAGATTTTTTGTCAACTTCTTCCTGGGTGCCTTCAAGAGCGGTATTAATAATTCTAGAATATGCTTTCGAAAACATTGAATGAAAAGACTCGATTGGATCACCATAGACAACACCAGATGCCAAATTGTTATCAATATTTGATGCTGTGATTCCAGTTCTATCAGATTCAACTTTAAGGAAATACACAACCATGAGGCATGAAGAACCTGGATATTGAGAGGCTGTATCAGAAACCCTTATATCCAATGGTTGGCGATTCATTACGAAGAAAAAGAGTGCTTGCTTATCTTCGGCGGAAAAGAACCTGGTAATCCTTGTCATATCCTCTGGAGGGAGATTAATCGACCAGCCCTCAATAGCTGATGCGTCCGAAAGGTTTATATTATCAGATAATTTGTTCCATAAATACTTTAATCTAAGATCGGCCATTAAAATAATGGCCGTTATTTTAACTCCCAAATAACAGAAAAAACTTCTCAAAAAGAGGAGAAAATCATAACGGATTTAGGTATTTATAATCAAAAAACGGATATTTTACAAAAGAAAATTTAGCTTAGGGAGTCTTAGATTTAATTGGGATTATAGGGATTCTTTAGTGATGGAATGGAAACACAATGATTGCTATCAGTGATACTGCACTAGCAAATCAGAGGTGCAAAACACAGGTCAAAACGTTTAGTGAGGAAGAGAAAAATAGAAGAAATAGGGACTTTTTATTATTGTGCATTAATCAACTTGAATATTTGGGATATCATTCATCGGCACAATACGTTGCTAATGAGACTGGAATTGGAACAGATAGATTTGAATTATGCGATAATATGAGTTTTATGAAAGTTTTGGTGGACTTTGAAACCCTTTTTGAACAAAAATATGGAATCCGACCAAAAATTTCCAAATCAATACCCAAAGGATCAAAAAAGCATGCTACAAATACTTCTTTTCCTTCAGGTCTTGATTCGATATATCAGAAATCGCTCCCAGAGGAAAATAAAAAAGAAACCAAAACAAAAAAGCAGAATTCAGAGCCTAAAAGTCCAAGAAATGCAAATGTTGAAGAAAAAGGATCGCTAAATGATCTATCTATCAATGCTAAACCTATCAGTGCTCATGATATGCTTCAAAATGAAAAAAAGAATAAGAAACATGTGGAGATAAAAGTTGAGCAACCAGAAATGCCTGTTGAATTGAAATTGATTGACCGAGTTCCTCCTCAACTCAGAGATTTTTATGGGGATTTAACAGGTGTGATTGCCAGAGAAATATTTACTGAGAGAACAGGTGTGAAATGGGAGGATATAGTTGGTCTTAACAATGCAAAAAGAGTTTTGCGAGAAGCTGTTGTGATGCCTCTTAAATTTCCCCGTTTGTTTCAAGAGAAAAAGCTTCTCACTCCCTGGAAAGGTGTTTTGTTACATGGTCCCCCTGGAACTGGAAAAACTTTACTTGCTAAAGCTGTTGCTTCAGAAGGAACCACATTTTTTAACATATCTGCTTCAACAATTGTTTCAAAATGGAGAGGTGATTCTGAAAAATTGATCAGGGTTCTTTTTGATCTTGCTCGTTACCATGCTCCATCAACAATATTTATCGATGAAATGGACTCTATTATGTCAAAAAGATCATCACAAGGAGAACATGAAGCTTCGAGAAGAATGAAAACTGAGATATTAATGCAAATGGATGGACTTTTTCAAACAAAAGAGAATGTATTTGTCTTGGCAGCTTCAAACTTTCCGTTTGACCTTGATCCAGCTTTGCTTAGGCGCTTAGAAAAACGGATTTTAGTGCCATTACCCGAAGAAGAGGCTCGACTTTGTATGTTTAAGACTTTTTTGACACCGGATATTGCTTCTGATGATATCGATTTTAATTATTTGGCATCAAAAACAGAAGGATATTCTGGTTCTGATATCAGATTGATATGCAAAGAAGCGGCAATGGAACCATTAAGGAGATTAATGGATAGTCTACAACAAAAGTATGGTGATAAGTATTTGGATGATGCAAATGAAAAAGATATATGTTTGGGTTTAATATCTAATTATGATGTAAATATTGCCCTTAATAGAACAAAATCTAGTGCAATGTATAAAATGGAAGAATATGAAAAATGGCAAGAACAATATGGTGTCGAGTAATTTTTATATTTTGAAAAATTTTGTGTGTTGCTTATTGGCTTATGATTAAGTAGGAAAACTAATTCAAAAATATTGCAAATTTTGCCAAAAAACAAATAATAAAACTCGGGTATTAGAAGCATAAAATGGGATTAATGTGCAAAAATGAGAATATTTTTAAGTATGTTTCGAGTATTATGAATCTCTCTTGTCCAGAATCATTATTGTAACATTAAAATAATGAATACTCAAGAGGAAATCAGATCCATTTGTATATCAATATTTTAGTTTGGTTCATTCATCTAATGAGTACATTGTTAAACACAATAAAACTGATGAGCTAATTTTCGATTCCTTGATAACCAATGGACAATTCTTTTCGTTGAATCCAAGTTTTCTAAATAATCTGTGAATCTCTTTACGAAACACATTAACATTTTTATTATTCCATCTATATTCTAAATATAATAAACTTTTCCTAATTATTAAATTTAACCTCTTTCACTGGATCTTTGAACAAAATAAATATTAGAATCAGGCATGTTTTATAACTCTCTCACTTTTAGTGATTACTCAAGCCCATAACTTTCATGATATCTTGATAAATCTTAACAACTAAGTCAATATTACAATAATCTATCAACACTTCACAAAAAATAATAATTCTGAATATTCATGTAGTTGGTATTATTGACTTATTATGTTCTTTATTCACCATATATACAATTAACCTAAAGAATGGCACATATATGAAACCTATTGATTCATTATTAGTAATACCATTAAAAATATTAGATCCTGATTCTTCGATTTATTGTCAATTAATATGGATGTGTTTAGATGTTGAAATAATACGGAAAAACATTCAATCTTCGATTCTCAAAAACAACACCTGGAACAATAAATTATAATGGAATTGAATTGTTATTTGGGAAATATCAAATTTCACAAGAACATGAATTATTTGTTACTGTGGAATAATTCAACTTATTGTGAATTCTCTCATTGCTTGTTTTTCTCCCTTGAATTAAAAAATGGGTTTCGAGTTCGTATTCTCATTTTTTCTATTTGTAAGGATTCTAAGATTTTATCAAAACTATACCGAAGGATTACTTTCTGTCACATTCCATATTTGACATGAATTCAAAAACAATTAATTTTTGCAGATAGTCCCAACTTTCAAGGATTTCTCTAATTCTTTTTGCTGTTATACTGAAAGGAATATCCAGTTGCGGAATATTTGCATGAAGAGCAGTGTATCAATTTATATTAATTGAGTAATAAAAACCTGTTGGCTTTTGCCCAAAAAAATTGGTTCCACATAATCTCCTGTATTTAATATGAGAAATCTTTAAATATTTAAGTGAAACTAGATTGATTCTTTCATTGACAGTGATGATATATTCAATATATAATGTTTTGTGAATTTCGGGACAAATTCACAAGAAAGAGAAACAACATTGTTTTATTTAAAAGTGATCAAATAACAAATTGGCAATTTTTATTTTATCAAATTTTGATAATCAAAATTTGAAAAGATCACAATGAATCCCTAATGTTGATGATGAACTCGATTCAAAAGTGATAATTGGTATGTTTAAAATCCCCCATTTTGTTATTTTGGGGCTTTTTGGTAAACTGATAACTAACAATGGGTAATATTTTGGTTTGAGTCAATTATTTGATAGAACAACATCAACAATTAACTCTATAATTATATTAATGATAATTATTTATTTTCTTCATTATCATTATAACCCTAGTACTTATAACCATTATTACCTGGTTTTTTTCGAATCCCTAGCCTTGTTGTATGTATTTTATTTATTTAATACTATTGAGTAAGGTTCCAATCTTGATTAAAAAGATATTTCTTTTTTTTGGGATTATCAATTTGTTTTTAAATAAAACAAATTAATAACAAAGAAATTATGAATCTAAGTTCATCATATGTCCCAACAATTATTTATTAATTCTTCTATTTGAGAATGGATTCTTTTTCTTTATGATTTGATCCCTCTATAATATCTTACTTCAAAAATTGTTACATTATAAGTATTTCTTAAGTCATTTTATAGTTAGGCAAAAACTTTTTCAAAAATGACTTATTTCAATCAGGGGGAATTGCCAGAGTTTTTTTCCAGGAATAATTTTTTTGTTAAATTGGTAATGCAATTATGATTTTTGGTGTGTAATTACTGAATTCTCATACAAAAAATCAAAAATTAAGGATCTAATGGTTTTTAATTTATTAACATCAATATCATTTTTCTAGCATTCAAGTTTCTAGGGAAATACCCTAATTCGTGAAACCAAGTCGGTAGGGAAATGGTTAATTTCTGAAAATGATTTGACAAGTCTGTTTCAACAAATTTCATTATCAAAACTTATAAGTATTTATTCTGGCTTTATATCATACAACAGCATTTTTCATCATTATATGCTTCAGCTTTAGTTGCTGGTGGGGCAAGTAACGGATTAGGATCTATAGATGGGAGTATAAAAGGGGTTTCTGGCGGACATTCATTCTCTTCATGAATACTATTAATGGAAGATTGAGAAGAACCATCCAACCTTTTTACCATCTCTAAATCCTCTTTTGAGTTCATTTGAAGAATTCCAGGATCCCAATCCCATTTATCAGAAGGAGAGACACTATTTGAATCCATTATTTCTAAGATAATCTGATGAATACTATCATAGTTCGGACAATCCTCAAATGCCAAAGAATTTATTTGTGACCAAACATCTATTAATTTTGGGGAAATCTTTGATGCCATCTCGGATATATTCGTTCTTCGCTTCATGTAAAAAATCTCGGCTCTATTCTCAAGCTTTCTCCAAGGCAAAGGTTCAACCATTAAATCTAAAATTAAATAAAACCACGATATTAAATCATCTCTCCTTCCAAGATCCATATGCATGTGAGCATTTGGCGAAGCAAAAACGGCGGTTCCACGAAAACCTGGATTAACTCTAGGCAATAAGGGCTTTTTTGTTTTTTTGTCCATAAAAAGCCTTGAAAGTCCAAAATCAATGATTGCAATAGGATATTCGTTTGATCTTCTTAATAAAATGTTAGAAGGCTTAACATCTCGATGGATATATCCCTTCTCATGAAAAAACTGAAGTCCTTTCAGAATAGAATCAACAACTCTCAGCCCGGTAGATAAGGAAAGCTTGCCATTTGGTAGCTGTTTGACAACCGAAGATAATGATGGTCCAAGAAGTTCCATGGCGAGCCAAGAATTGTTTTGTGTGCGTCCAAACATCTCAAATCGAGGGAAATATGGGTTTGGGTTGAGTTTTTTCATGATTTTCGCTTCCAAAAACAATATCCGTTTTGCTTGAGTAAATGGTTCGATTTTAATAGCACAAAAGTGATTATCATCACTACTGCGAGCAGCATATATTTCTCCAAACGCACCTTGACCAATACGAAACCCAATTCGATATGGGCGTATTGTGCATCCGGATAACATTTTACCCGAAATGGTTTAATGATCCAAATGAATAAGTTAATTATTGATTTTGCTTATAAGATTAAATTTAAAAAATGCTTACACCAAGTTTTAAAATCGCAATTGTTGGGACTGATGCATGTTCATACCATCTATATTCCATGGTTTTTAAGAATGATTACCGATATGATTTGCTGCAGTTCATCTCGATGAATGAAACAACAGAGTTTTCAACGATTCCTGTTAAAACTGCTGATAACGAAATAAAGAGAATACCTGTTATGAAAGCCACAGCGGTTTTGAGCAACAACGAGACTAAACCTGATAAATATATATTCTCAGCGAATTCTCTTCGTAGTAATAGTTTTCTACATTTGAATTCGGTTTGCCTTTCCCAAGGATACGATACTATTGTTGAACCTTTTCAAATAACTCAGCTCTCTCCTCCCAAAGCTCTGATTTCCATATTTGGAGACACACAGTTTCTACCAATCATAATGGAAAGTATTCTTGGAATATATCAAAAGATTGGTGCAAAACCAGTAGCTGTTTTCCCCATGCCACTTAGCTTTATAAGAGCTGATGAATTTGCTCCTGTAATCTATTTAATGAATATCAAAGAGTTTGATGAGTGCCCAATCAAGCTTGATGAGTGTCAATTGGAGCTTTGCAGATCAATAATTAATTGCAACGTTCCTGTTATTTTTGTTTTGGACTTTATTCAATTTTGTAAGGAATCAAAGCATGATAGTCACTATGATTTGATCTTTTTTATGGGTTATAACACAGTGCCATGTTTCTTTTCTTCCCATCTTTTTATATATGCTTGTGATGATTTTACCTTTGGGGAGTGTTTTGATGATCATCCATCTTCTTCAATATGTCAGCAAAGTGACATGATAATGTTATGTTCTCTTAAAAACGATGATACAGCAGAACGACTTGCAAAATTCGCCAACACAAATGTTATTTCTATTCCTGTTAGATTTTATGCAAAAAACCAAGATTGCTATGTAAATAAAAGCATTCTGCCAATTGATGATCCCTATCCTTCTCTTTTATGTGGTAGTTTTTTGTCAATGTCATGTTGGATTGCTTCACACTTCTATATGAAACCAATTGTTCCTTATTGTCCTATTGATGCATGTGATATATCTGGCGTAACACTCGGTTTTGACGAACCCAAAACATCTATATCATATCCTTTGTATTTGTTGAACTATGGAGCCTTTATGGATCAAATACGAAAGTCTCCATCTTATGATATAATTGTATCATCAACATTAAAGCCGATTAAATTGGAAATACCAAAAGTTTTGCTTCAGTTTTCATTTAAGCTTGACTTTTGTAATGTCACTGAAGAAACAATTAGCTTACCTAAAGCTATGATGAGAATCTGGAAAACTCAAAAAAAGAAATAAACATTTACTCTTCTTCACTAAATGATGGTGTTGGATTCACAGATTTTTTGGCCTTGTATGTGAAACCAAGGAAGGCATATCTTGTAATACTATTGTCATTGGGTTCTGAGGTGATATGTTGAGGAACTATTGTTTCAGCAGATACAAAAGCAGATAGATCATCGGGAGAATTAACTTGGGGTATATATGGACCAGGGGAATCCAACAGCTTGTCCCACTCGAAGCCTTCAAAGAATGGGTGGCTCTTAATTGTTTCATAGGTCAACCTATTTTCGGATTCGCAAATCAATGATCTCAGAAAATCAATAGCAGTTTCCGGCAATTTCGGAACTGATGGATATGATATTACTTCTCTCCATCGAATGATATTTAGGGCAATTTCGGTAATAGAACTACCAGTGAATGGCTTACATCCAAACATCAGCTCATATGCTAACACACCTAAACTCCACCAATCGCACGAAAAATCATATTCCTCACCCTTCAAAACTTCAGGGGCAATATAATCAACCGTTCCAACAATCGAATAAGATTTCTCAATCTCATTATAGTCTTCTCCTAATACAATTGCCCTGAGTTCAGATTGTAGTCTAATCCAATTTGGATCCTTTTCTTCAAAAGTAGTTGACAGCCCAAAATCTGTGAGTTTAATATGCCCATTCAATGTGATGAGAATGTTATCAGGCTTTAAATCTCTATGAATGAAACCATTCATATGAACCGAGTGAATGGCTAAAGCAATTTCAGCAACAAAGAATTTCGAGTTATCAACATATATGGTGGTTTCTCTGCAAAGTAATGCAAATAAATCTCCTCCTTGAATAAACTCAAGAACAAAATACAAATTTGTCTGATCTTGAAATGCAAAAAACAACTCCACTACCCAAGGATTATCAATTCTGGCTAAAAGATTCCTTTCACATCTAATCCCATCAATCTGTTCGCTAACAATAGAATTAAGCTTGTTAATAATCTTCATTGCATATAACCTTCCATCAAATTGGTACTTTACGAGCCAAATCTCCCCAGAACCACCTCTACCTATTTGTTTCAGCATTTCAAAATCTTTTAACGACACTCTTTTCCTTTGCATCCTCGATATTGAAGTCTCATTTGAAGAAAACTGCTTAATTAACTGCTCTTTATCGACTTTACTCATGTTGGGCTTTATATAGTTCTTCCTAAATGATGATACCCTAGCTTTTCTCTCATCTTGCTTCTCAAACATAGACATCCAAGATTCTTTTAAAAACTTCTTTGTTGCTTCAGATTTAACATGGGTCTTACGCGGATCGCTTAAAACAATATCTGGAAACGAGTCAGGTTTTGGAAGATTTTCTTGATTGCTTCCAGAAATAGAAATCTTGTCATAGTCCATTTATTTATTAAATCTCCAAGGAGTTTTCCCAACTTTATTTTCAGCCCCATGATTAACTAGATATTCAACAACACTAAGATGATCATTTTGAGCAGCAAAATGAAGAGGAGTCCTATTAAATATAAAAACTCAACATCAAAAGCTATTGCATTTATATCAGCTTTTTGATTAACTAGATATTCAACAACACTAAGATGACCTCTTAGAGCAGCCCAATGAAGAGGAGTCATATTAAATATAAAAACTCAACATTATTATTTTTCGAATTTATATCAGCTTTTTGATTAACTAGATATTCAACAACACTAAGATGACCATTTTGAGCAGCAAAATGAAGAGGAGTCCAATCATATTTGTTTCTTTCATTTATATCAGCTTTTTGATTAACTAGATATTCAACAACACAAAGATGACCATTTTGTGCAGCAAAATGAAGAGGAGTCATTTTCTCTTTCCCATTTGCATCTATATCAGCTTTTTGATTAACTAGACTTTCAACAACACTAAGATGACCATTTTCAGCAGCAAAATGAAGAGGAGTCCTATTAAATATAAAAACTCAACATCAAAAGCTATTGTATTTATATCAGCTTTTTGATTAACTAGATATTCAACAACACTAAGATGACCTCTTAGAGCAGCCCAATGAAGAGGAGTCGTTTTCTCTTTCCCATTTGCATCTATATCAGCTTTTTGATTAACTAGATATTCAACAACACTAAGATGACCATTTTCAGCAGCAAAATGAAGAGGAGTCATTTTCTCTTTCCCATTTGCATCTATATCAGCTTTTTGATTAACTAGATATTCAACAACACTAAGATGACCATTTTGAGCAGCAAAATGAAGAGGAGTTCCTGATGGAAATCCACCTGATTGACGATTTATATCAGCCCCATGATTAACTAGATATTCAACAACATTAAGATGACCATTTCGAGCAGCAAAATGAAGAGGAGTTCCTGATGGAAATCCACCTGATTGACGATTTATATCAGCCCCATGATTAACTAGATATTCAACAACACTAAGATGACTATATCTAGCAGCAAAATGAAGAGGAGTCCAATCATCTTTGTTTCTTTCATTTATATCAGCTTTTTGATTAATTAGATATTCAACAACACTAAGATGACCATTTTGAGCAGCTAAATTAAGAGGAGACTTTGAAAAATTCATAACTCAACATATGAAAATTCGGTATTTATAATTGCTTTATGATTAACTAGATATTCAACAATACTAAGATGACCATTTTTAGCAGCTAAATGAAGGGGAGTCATGCCTTTATACTCATATTTATTTATACTGACTCCATTTTCATTCATGAAAACTAAAAACTGAAGGTGGAAAAACTCTGATGCTTTGCCAACAAGATTTGGTCTCAACAATTGTTGTCCTTGACAAATATGGAAGAGATCAAAAGAACCACTACAGACAACCATAGATAACACATCATCATTGATCACAAATTCTTTCATTAACAAATGCTTAAAGCACTTGATAGAGCCAAAAAATCCAGCAAAGGATAACAAATCAAGATATTGTGGCTGATAACTCCACTCAAAGGGACTCCATTTAGCTTCTTGATTTAAATTATCGAAACCAACTAACTCATCAATCACATCATACTTGAGACAATACTCAATACTTGATTGTATAAAACCATATTCGACCATTTGATCAATATCATTTTCATTCTCAAAGAAAGATTCATCAATATCATTGGGCTTTGACTTACTTTTAATAAAACTATCAAAATCTTTGATCTCTTTCCGAAAATAGTAGCTTAGCAAGAAAGTGCTGTCATTTTTCAAAAAAGGTTCGATTTCTTCAAATACAAAAACACCTCTCTTGTACAATTGATATATCAAAACTGGGCATTTTTTAGATTTTTCCAATAACTTTCGCTGAAAATCGGTGGATTTACAATAATCAACAGATATTGTCACAGCTTTTTCAAGGTTATGAGGTCTAATCTTCGGTAATGCAATAATTCGATCAACACAAAATTCAACATCATCAATAATAATTTCATTTCCGTCTCCAAAAAGAAAATTCTCAAATGATATTTTTTCTTCCATAAGAGATAAAATTCAAATTTAATTTTTACTATAATACGAAATCTTTTTTTTCAACAAGGTTTCGTAGCTCAGTTGGTAGAGCGTAGTGCTGATAACGCTAAGGCCTAGGGTTCGAGTCCCTGCGGAACCATTTTTTTCTTTTTATGAATAAAGCAAATGGAAGATTCTTTATCGAAACAGGTGAGGGATTTCCATCTTCGTTTGATTTCAAGGCATTATCAAGTTTTTTAATAGCTATTCCTGATGCAGTAGTTTCTCAAGAGCCTCAAATTTTTGAAATGGTTCATCAACATTTGAAGAAATCCAAAAATTTGATTGAGAAAGAGATTAATAAGCTTGAGGAGTCTATTTCTTCCTTATATCAATCTTTAGATCATGATGTTGCCCAGGATTTTCTAATTCCTGACGCTAATGATACCAACAATTTTCCAAGAAAGTTTCTTCTCTTTTGTATTGAGGAAATACGAAGATATAATACTTTGTCTATTAAAGAAAGGATAGAATCGATGGATGAAAGAAGGGTTTTACTTTATGCATTTTTGCCCCTATTAGATTTTCTTCTTGAATCCAAGATTGCTGTTGCTGTGAAAATATCGAGGCTGCTCTCAGCAACAGATAGAACAGTTTTTTCTTGTAATCGATTATCTACAAGCAGACTAACAGTGCTTAAGCGACTTGCTAATAAGCATTATTTATATGTTCAACTTGTTCCGCCACCATTCAGATCAGATACACTTAACTATGAATTCTTTGACAATCTAATAAATACAGGTGTATCCTTGAGGAAAAGCGGCACAACCTATTTCCCCGAATTACCAGAAGAAGCCCTATTACATGTTTTTTTAAAATCTAACAAATCTCCAATTGTAAGAGAAGGGCTGTTGCCATTTGATGAAAACAATATTGATCCAGTCAGTATTAAAACTTGGATAGACCAAGCTACAATAATCTTAGCAGAGTATGATAGAACAGAGGATGTAAATAGAGCTCAAACAGTGGCAATATTTGCTATGAGATTCTTATTCACAATTTTACACCCATTGCTCTACCCGAAGTCAAGTTACTCTCAAGAACTTGTCCAAAGATTTGTAGAATTTAAGAAGAAAACACCAATAGAAATAGGAATTTTACCAAAATATGTTCCAGAAGACTGTCTTAACATGCCGATCGCACATTATTTTTCAAAAGATGATATATCAAAAGAACCAATAAGCTGGCTTCAACAAGCTCAATATCATGTTTGTCCAATTGATGCTGCTTTTTGCATAGTAAAAGCGCATGAGAGTCTGTCTCTCATGGCTGTATTGAGGGCAACCAACTCCTCACACCCTAGTGAAGTGCCTGATTTCATGAACAAAATGCCTGGATTTGATGATATTTTTGAAGTGTGGCTTTCACTACTTAGTGTGTGCGAGCTTCAAGATCCAGTGAGGTTATATAGTTTTATTAACAACTTTTCAATCTTGCCGGGTTTCACAGGGAGGCTACTCTCATCTTTTGCATACTATGAAGCATCACTAACACAATTCTTGAAAGACTAAACTGTTTATCATATAAATGAGTTATTAGATTTATTATTGGCCTTTAGCTGCCTTGACTGCCTTCAAACCAGCTTCTGTGAGGTTTCCAGCTGGAATGATTGGAAGACCAGATTCAAGAAGGATCTTCTTACCAAGTTCAACGTTTGTACCTTCAAGGCGAACAACAAGAGGGATCTTAAGACCAACCTTCTTGACAGCTGCAATGACACCCTTAGCAATCATATCACACTTAACAATACCACCGAAAATGTTAACAAGGATGCACTTAACCTTTGGATTTGAAGAAATGATTTCAAAACCTTCAGTAACAGCCTTTTCAGAAGCACCACCACCTAAGTCAAGGAAGTTAGCTGGTTCACCACCAGCAAGCTTGATAACGTCCATTGTAGCCATAGCAAGACCAGCTCCGTTAACAAGGCATGCAACATCACCATCAAGTGGAACGTAGTTGAGACCGAACTTTTCAGCACGGATTTCCTTTGGATCAACAGTGGAAAGATCGCGGAATGAGAAGATTTGCTTTTGACGATAGTGAGCAGAATCATCAAAGTTGAACTTTGAATCAACAGTAATAACCTTTCCGTCCTTGGTTTCAGCAAGTGGGTTAACTTCAACTTGGATAGCATCAGATCCAACGAAGAGCTTCCAAAGCTTTTGCATTTCAATAACTCCGTTGTCGAATGCGGCTCCCTTAAGCTCAAGCTTGCGAGCAAGGCGTTCAGCAACTTCCTTGGTGATTCCATCAACACCATCAACAACTTCCTTGATGATAGCTTCAGGATGCTTCTCGGCGACTTCTTCAATTTCAACACCACCTTGAGTAGAGGCAATGATAACTGGGGATTGTGTTTGGCGGTCGAGAAGAATAGCGAAGTAAAGTTCGCGCTTGATATCTACTGGGTCAGAAAGCATAACACTGAGGCATGGTTGTCCTTCAGCTGTTGTTTGCTTTGTAACGAGGTGCTTTCCAATCATTTCACCAGCGATCTTCTTTGCTTCTTCAGCAGACTTGACAAAGTGAACACCAGATTTAAATCCAGTTTCAGCAAAATAACCCTTACCACGGCCACCTGCGTAAACTTGTGCCTTAACTACAACGGCTGGAAGTCCCATCTTCTTGAAAGCAGCAGCAGCTTCTTCAGGAGTGCGGGCGTTCTCGTTGATTCCTGCAGAAACTTTGAATTTTTTACAAATTTCTTTGGACTGCCATTCAAGAATGTTGAAGTTTCGAGCAAATGCAGATGATGCAGACAGCATAAAAAAGTGATGTGATCCAGCTTTGCGGTTAATTTCAAATTTGAGAGTGAAAAAGTGTCAGATGGCCTCGTCCTCTTAAAATAGACTTTTTCCCTTTAAACGATTGGCTCAGAAAAAGTGAAACAGAACCCCGTGTTATCCTTTTCTTGTTGTTCGTAAGAAGCTATCACTTTGTCATATTTATCCTCCTCAAATATTCTGAGAAAAATTGATATATTATTGGTTATGAATTCGATTAGTTTGTGAATTGAATCTTGTATGCTGCCTTCGACAGGGTTGTATTGGAAATCAGGTGGGGGGTTCTTGAATTTGTCAATCATTTCAATGAGGCGGTTAACATGAGCTTGGTTTTCATCTGTAACAACCAGGTTGTAAACTTGAGACAGGCCCTTAATTGAGCTTACCTGTCTATCTCCTCTCATTAAAAGTTTTGGGCTTAGCAATCTGAGGAAGAGCACTCCGCTGACTCCATATCTATTTGCATCGGTGTTTGGGAATCTAATTTCTCCAGATTTGTACACAATATGCAATAAAAACCTGGACAAAGGGGTTAATTCGAGTTCGCAAAACGAGGTAAGAAAATCTTCGATAATCGTCGGAGAATCAAGACTCAGATGATTTGAAAACCCTACGAATCCCGGATCAGATCCAATCAGATATGTTGTTAATGAGACAAAAAAGTTGTTTCCTCGCATCACAAGATTCTTGCTATTGAGTTGAGAGAATTCACACCATGCCATTAGATTATACATTCTTGGAAACTCATTTCCAATAAGAACAAGCCAGGGGTTTATCAGGTCTGGCATGTTTTTGGATGTATAAGCGGAACAAGAAAAAATGAAAAGAAACAATGGATCACAAAAAACCGAAGAATAAATAGGAAAGGTCGATGCATTTAGAGGAGGATGGGTTAAAAACATGGAAAACGATTGGAAAAAGAATTGGTATGGATAATTACTCTTATTATTAAAAGAAGAATATACAAAATCTGTAAATGGCAAGTCATTTCTACTATTATCAAATGATCCTTTGATCGAAAATCGCTTCTCATTGAGAAAAACATACCTACCTTTCACATAGACATTATTAGATAACGGAATCGTTTCAAATATCATATCTGATGAATGTATAATATACATATTACAACCACATGCAAAAGCATAAGCTCGGATTCCTTTTTGCATTGATGGAGATTTTAAGATAAAGAAAAATGAGTTATTATGAGATTTTGGAAATTTAAAATTAGCATTAATGCTTGGTACTATATGAAAACATTCCCTAATTTTGTTGATTTGTACAGGTTCATGTTTTAATACAGTATTACTGTTTTCAATAACATCCATTTCCTTCCCTGTAAACAAAAAACGCTCGATTAATAAAATATAGTGATTTTCAAAAGATTTAGTTAAGGAATCAATTGAACTGATTAACTGAGAATTTTGTACAACTGGTTTCCTCATTAAATGACGTTAAAATTTTATTTTTAAAATTCATTCTTGTGTATCAGAGTTATCTATGATATCCAATAAAAATTTTAAACATATGATAATTAATTTCCATAAGAATATGCTTTTTTCCAGATTTTCGGGTTATTGAAATCATGGAATGTTTACCAATGGACCAAGGGGATTAATTTTATATTAGTTCAGGTGCCAAACCCTTGTTCAACTGGAGCCTACACGCATAATAATCCCTCAATTTTGTTGAGGATAGTTTTTTTTTCATTCACAGTTTTGTAGATTTATCAAAAATTGGCAAGTTTTAAATTTGTTTATTCATCCAATTTGATGGTCATCCCCAGTAGAATGAGAAAATCATTAATTCTTCCAAAGAATATGATACTGTTTGGTTTATGCATTATTAACATATTATTGAAATCGATTTATGTTCATACAAATGATTATTTGTTTATTCATTCTTATTCATCCAAACCACCATTTGTGGGGTTAGAAAACGGATGTTTAAATATGAATATAAGTCAAGGTAGGTCGTATGTTAATAGTGATGTCGATATCAGCTTTTGTATTTTTGGGCGGCTATCATCTTTTGAAGGTGATGGAGGAGTAATTAGTATTGTAGGTAAAACATTCTTTTTATATGCTTCGTATACTTCATTTTCAAAATGTTCTAGTTCAGGGCGTGGTGGAGCTATATTTTTCGACTCTGAATCCCAAATTATGAGATATATATGTTCAAATCAATGTTATTCTAAAAATGGGCAATTTGGTAGTTTTTGCACAAATAGTAGTAATCAAATTGAGTATTTATCGATGGCGAGGAATTTAGAATCAGGATCATATGGGATTTTGCAGCAAAATGGGAAGCCGACAAGTATTAATTGTAATTATTCAATGAATTCTGGGTTAAATTATGTCGGATCTTTTATATTTACTGACGAGTATTATAGTAATAATTACAAAAATTGTTATAGTACATATGTTAACAATATGGCCAAAGATTCATGTGTTTTAGGTGTTCAATCAGGGAGATATTTAATTCAATATGTAAATTTTGTTCATAATATTAGCCCCATGGGTGGGGTTATTTTGAACCAAAATCTAATGGAAATCCGATATTCGATTTTTCATTCAAATTTTAACATCCTATTTGAAAACAATGGTATTCTTGGCATTCATCATTCGTATGTTTTCCATAAATACACAATAACCAATAAAAACACAATAACAATGGATAATAACAACACCTTAACTTATACAGCCACATATAAGTTACCATATTTCCAAAAGGAACAATGTTATGCTGACATTCCAGTATTAATTTCTTCACCTTACCCCACATTTACAATAATGCCAACAAACATACAAACACCATATGACACCCCACCAATCTCTCCTGATTTCACAAATATCAATACACCCCAGAATACTCCAGATCCTTCAAGTAATCATTCACAAGACACATTTCTTATCATCCGAAAATATTACTATATTGGGTTAATCATCATTCTTTTTTTTATATCTTCATTAATCTGGTTAAGCACCAAATCGAAATTTTCTCAAAAAAATATGCTTAATGATGACTTGTTATCTGATATCTCTTCAGACCAGAATAGTCTCTGGAGATCTCAAATTTAGATAATTAGTTGTAGCTATAGAACATGTATAATGGAAAAGTTAGATATAAAACGATTAATAAAGTATTCAATAATAAAAAAAGAATTGTTTGGTCCAAATTAGAGATGAGTATATATAAAGAATATGTTTTATCTCCTTTAACAAAGCAAATAAAACAAGAGGACGAACCAAACGATGAAATTGAAAAGCTAAGCGAATCAATACCTAAACTGGAAACTATTTGTCAATCAATTGATAATTGTTTTGGCAATTTCTCTATTGAAAGCATAAATCAAATGGTTCAATCAATTCAATGCTTAGAAGTTTTAATTTCGTTTAATCAAGTTAATAGTGTTCATCCATTGTTAGATTTTCGAGTTTTTGAAAAGTTATGTATAATCATCAATACCAATCATGATTCAAAAGAAATGATTGAGTGTATTGCATGTTCTTTGAAAGTAATATTGCTTTTAATTACAAAATGGAGTAATTTTGTTAAATTATTTGTAGAACAAGAAGTTTATTCTAGAATTATTGAGCTTTTTTCTCGCTTTGAACCAGATATTGTTCAAGAATCTCTTGAAGTATTGATTTATTTATCAGAGAGTAGTGCTGATATTCGAAAAGCATTGATAACTCAGTATGATAATCAAATATATGAAGTATCTAACAGGATAATGACATCATCTGGCTGTGAAATGTTCAAGGGAGCTACAATGAGAACCATATGTTTTTTAAAGAATCTTTTTCTCCAAGAAGTCTCAGAGAGTTCATTCGATTTGTTTTTCCAGCTGTTCTTAAATATATTGAACTTGGATGATTATTTTTATAAAACTTATGCATATATTGGGTTATTATCTATTTTTAATAATGAGAACCCATATTGGAAGAATAAATTTCTTGAGTGCGATTTTTTAGTGAGGTGTATAATTGTGGACTTAGGTTATCCAGTACCTTTAGTAATTGAGTATGTTCTTAAACTTATTTCTAACATTTTCTACAATAATACAATGATTCCGAATTTTGACATATGCTCAGTAATAGAATTAATGTCTTATTCAAATGATATTCTTAAGTATCCGAACTGTAAGTGTTACAATCAAGTAGCACTTGAAGCATCAAAGGCTCTTATCAAGTTTGTCAAGATGAACGGAAAGGTTTGCACAAACAATGCATATTTTTTGCTTGATAACAATATCATTGACACATTAATAGAATGTTTTGAAAATTTTTCTTATAGCTTTAAGTTCTATTTTGCAAAATTATTAATTTCTATTATCGAGAGGGTGATTCATAAAAAGTATTTGATTTCCATTCTGGAAAAAAAGTCTCATCTTGTGTTAATTTTTATGCTTGAAAGCAATAAAACCGAGATAATTAAAGAAATATTGCTCTCTCTCGAAAAATTGATAGAAAAGGCCAAAGAGTATTCTTTTGATGATGGCATAATTTATGAATGCTGTGAAGCTGTTTCATCATTTACCAATCATTCAGACCCAAATATTTCGAGTATTGCTCAGAGGATTCTATGGGAAGAAAATGATGAAAAGAATAATTGTTTTGCATTCTAATCCCCCCCAAAAAAGAAAAACGCTTGCATTAATACAGGTCTATGATCAGAAAACTGATTCTCAAGCCTTTTGTACCAGTTAATCATAGGATTTTTTTTGTCAATTGATTTGATTAGAATTCTGTCAGTATATGAGGGAACTCGATGCTTTTTTGATGAATCATATTCATTTGAATCTTCATCATATTTATATGTTGGGGGAAAAGATATGTTCCCTTCAAAAAACCCAGAAAACTCCTCATGCTCTTGAATTGCTCTTCTGAGTTGATCTCTTTCTAATATTTCCGAATATTGGTGATTTATTGAGAGATCTTTTGACCTTTCATATGACATATCGATCCTATAGTTTAAATCTCCCATCATCACAATGTAATCAGAACCACTTGTTAGGCTCAGAGCCCTTAGAAACTGTTGATTTCTTACAATATATTTCTCGTCAAATGCTTCCAAGTGATTGCCAAGAACAGATAATACTTTCTGTCCATGTTGCGTTTTAATAGTAAATTTTGTACATATAGTAGCCTTATTTGCCGCAACGTCACCATCCTTAAGATAATTGACATCATTTTGAACACCAATTATCATTTCTTGATTCTCCTTCTTCAGAAATGAAAATGAACAGATTCCTCCACACGCTTTGGTGGATATCAAATCATAATTATTACAAATTTTATCGGCTATTAAATTTTCCCATCCTTTATAATTTCCAATTATCCCGTTATAACAGGCATCTGACGTCAATCCAATCTCTTGAAAACAAATAACAAACAAATCAGGTTTATCGCTGATGCTTAATGCAATCTCATCTAGCAAAACACTATTTGGGGATCTGCAAGCAAGATTCCATGTCAAAAAAGTAACAACAAATCTCTTATCCATTTTTACAAAATTTACAAAAACAAGAATACCCCAAACACACCATAATCCCAATAATAACATATTTAGATGTTTGATCATTGTATCAGATAATAAAACAATAAAATTTTTTTAATAACCTCCATAAACTCATCAAAATACAATGAGTAATTCTAATAAAGGTGAATACCAGATACCAGAAATTAAGAATTTTCCTAAATGCTTAGAGTCCATTGCATCCGAAATCGATTATTTAACGATATTTGATGACATAAATAGTTTTTTCACATCTGATTCAACATTTGAAATGTTTGTTCAGGATTTCGTATATTTAGGAGTAACATTCAATAGACCCGAGGGAAGAATGCTTACGGAGGCGGAAAAATCGACAATTGAGCAACTGATTAAGAACAAAGACAAAAAAATTATCCAGTACATAATGAATTTTAGGGAAGAAATTGCTCAAATATTTAAAATGATCTCTATCAATGCCTTATCATTTCTCTTTACCAAGGGTAATTATTTTTCTCTTTGTGATATTGCTTTCTTTGCAAACAACCTTGAGATTTTTGAATATATTAATTTTGGTATCCCCAAAAGCACCTCCTCAATCTTCAATAGAGATCCTCTTAAATTGTCTCGTAATTATCTTTCAAATCTTTTAGTGAACTGCGAATTCTACATTGATCCAAGCACACAATGCAAATCAATACTTCATTGTCTCGATATGAGCAGCTTTGCAGCACCAACATCATTTGCGAGTTGTGAACAGTTTTCTTTCATTGGATTTATTGGAGGATTGATTAAAGTGATTCCCATCTATAGCACAACAAATATGGGTTCAATACATATTAAAGAATTAGGAATAGAACCATTTTCTCTTGTTTTCGCAGATAATAAGTTATATTGCATTTCAAATCAAAACTCATTTTTAGTTGATATTTTTACCGGAAATTATACATTAATACCAAAAACACCTCATTATTTTTCCCATCCTGCTATATCTGATGGCTTATATATATATACAATTAAAAATGGTTCTCAAGATGTGAACATATTTTCAATCAGCAATATATATGTTTCTCATTTAAGAACTGTTGTTCTGGATGAAAAAATTGCATTATATGGTCCTTTCTCTTGTGATGGAGCAATAATTTCTTTTTTGAAAAGCTCAAATAAGGCGATAACATTTGAAGGATATTCTATTTTAACTGGAAATAAGATATCAGTTCAAACCATTCATCAAAGTGAAAATGCTTATGGATGGAATATACTGCCTTATTCCAAAAGACATTTGTTATTGACTTCGGAATGTATCAATTTTTACAACGGAAAACTTTTGCTTCCCAGATGGATTATTGGTTATCCATTACCACAATTTAATGAAGAGATGACCATCATTGATTTATATGATGCCCTCTTATTTCATGGTGTTGATATTTTCCCCAATTGTTCAAAAGAAAAAGCTGAGGTATTAATGAATAGATTTCACAAAGAACAACATATTCCAGGAGTTAGGATTATGGCGTATTTGGTTTCGAAAGGCACTGATTTATCATCAATTCAAGATATATTTCAAGGTAACACAGATCCAGATCTAATTGAATTCCTAACATACTTATTTTTGTCAAATATTCGTCAAAATGGGGACAAAATTATTGCTAAAACAAAGCATAATATGATGAATAGTTATATTTTGTCATCAGAAAAATCATATCTCTCTTTTGTGTTTCCTGATCTTTTTGATTTCCAAAGAATCAAACTCCAAACAGCAGCTTCCCTGAGATTATTCGATATAGCTATCAAGTATTGGGATTTGATACCATCACAAGCAAATTTCATTCTTCAATCATTTTTGGCTCGGTTTGCCCCCAAAAAGTTTGAATCCTTGAAAATAGAATTGATGTTTATTCCAATGATGTCCATAACGCAGAATATTCAAAGAACTCTCCCTATATATTTACATTGTCCGAATCCAGAAGTTTTTGGTTCAACTATTTGCTACTCTGTATGGGCTCAAATGCTTCATTTGTTGTTTTCATATCGCCATATATGGGCTTTTTTTTCTCATTTATACATGAAGGTATGTGATATTGTTTTGGAATGCGATCCTAAGGACTTCCCAAAATGTACATTAATTCAAAAAATGCTTAATAGAACTCACTATTTGTTCTATGCTCTTTTCTTTTCGACTCCATTCCACAGAGGAAAAACTCATTTTACAAGTCTTGAGGAATTATATGAATATAATTATAATCCATTGAACGGGGAAAACTATGAACTTGATCTGAGGGTTTTTGTAATTCTGAATCTTTCACACAGTATAGCGAACAAGGAGCAATTTTTGCAACTTTTTAAGGAGATTCAGAATGCAGTTCTTTTCGGCGAAATGGTTTATAGAAATCGTCTTGATAAGCTTTTTGGAATCGGCAATTTTTCATCAGAGTCAATTATGAAGTATCTTGAGACAGAAAATCCAAAGATATTATGTCCTATTAGAGACCAAAATTCCACATTTTGGTTTATCCACAGATTAGGATCAATTGGTTTCAAACAAACAATGGAGCAATTTGTTATTATGTGTATGTTTTTGTGTGGATTTGAAACCAGGGCCGAATCTTTTTCTGAGGCTCCTGCAGAAAAGATCCAAAAAATGATTTCTTGGGTTAGATTTCCATTTGTTTTGCCTCCCTTACTTATACAAAAATCTGCATATCAAATAGAACCAAAATTTATTTCCGAATCTCCAATTGAGATTCTTGATGGGTTTTATCATTGTTTTATGATGTATTTTGATCAATTGAAACATAAAGGCTTATCATCTTCTTTAAAGCCAGTAATGGAAGAAATTGTTAAATCAGAAACCGTAATTCAGTATTTTAAGAATCAGGAGCCATTTTTATATAGAGATACAATTCTATTTTCTCTCTTTGCAAAATCTGGTTTGTTGGATGATTTAGGTTCAGTTGAAAATTATATGATTACTTTAGTTCAATTTGGAAGTCCCAGAATCATTGATCATTTTTTCCATACTCTTGATGATGTATTGTCTAAAAAATATGTCCGAATTGATTCATTTTTTGGGAAATTACTTGAATTACTCTCATTATATGTTTATGATCTTAAAAATATATTTGGATGGCAGAACAACTCATCTGAGCAAGTTTATTCATTTTTTTGTATCATACATTATCTCAGGAATATGTTCAATAGCCATAATAGCCCCTTTAGAGATTTTTTGGATGAGAAATATTTAAGTTCACCAAGGACTAACCATGCCGGACTATTCTCTGTTCTAAATGGTACTTTTGAATGGTTAAGAGTTGATGTTAAGGTACAGTTTTATTACGAAAGGAAAGCTTCTTATCAGGGTTCAGTTACCAGTTTTGATTTAGCTAACAATAGTTTCATGTTACATGATAACAATAAGTCTTTTGAAGTATCAAAAGTTTTTAAGATCTTTTGCAAGCCTGCAGTTATTCCCGAGTTAAGTCTTATGAAGAATATTACTAATTATACCAAAGTTTTTGAAATTACCACAAAATCCAATCCTCATTATGAAACATTTCGTTTGAGCTCATTACTTTTGTTTTCGAGGAATAGTAACTTTCTTTCATCTTTAGATTCTGCTATTATCCAACAGATTGTTTCCAATGATATTTCTAGTGTGTATTTACCTAATAACTCATATAATGATTTCATTCATTATTTTTCGAATATCCACCATCAAAATCTGAGTTTCTCATTCTCATCAATTTATAGTGTTGGACAACCCACTAATTTTGATTCATACAAAAGTAAAGGTATTTTATTAACACAGAATAACCCTCAGGAATTTACATCTACTCCAATCTCTACAAAAAGCATGTCAACCATATTATTAAATTCCCGATCAAAAGAGAATCGATTTGGAAAGATAACAATTTTCGCAATGTCGTCATTTTCAACCGAGAGATTCGAATATTCTTCAATATTTTTGGAAACAAAAGAAGATGGATTTTCTACACTAAAAATCATGTTAGATCCCGCATCTCAAACAATTTCTATCGAAAACAACAGTAATAAGGCAGTTAGTGTATTATTATCACCATCATTTACAATGATTTATTATTCTCTCGTTTTATTTGAGCAACAGTCTCTAAGTTATATATTTTCGTCCGAGAAGGATATGATTAAAATTGAGCCAAAAATTCATTCATTATCTGATATTGAAAAGTTTAATCATTTCGTAAATACCAGAAAGCCTGTTCGATACCCTTATTCTGATTCGTGTCAGTTTATAAATTCGAGTTTACATGAAGTATCGAGTACTATATGTGCCTCCATAAGATCATTATTATCAGTATATTTTGTTCAAAATGGGAAGCAAGAAGGAAATTCCACACTTGTTTTTCGAATATTGTCAATGATTAATCCATATCCATTTGAAGAAAAAGTTTCGATCAATGAATTTGATAAGATCGAAGTCTTAGAGTTTTTCATGTCCGATATTATTGAATTTTTAAGGAGAATGATACAACAATTAGGTTATAATACAATTTACTCTTACTTTGCGAAATTATTTACTCAGAATATCAACTTATATCAACCAAGTCGAAATAGTTCCGTATTATTAATTCCTCCAAATGTCAAGATCTCTTTATTCGATTCCGTTGTAATAAGCCCGAAATCAAATAAACCTGTCAAATTTTTAGAGTATTCACACCAGAATTATCAGTTTTCTACTTTCTCTGTATGTATTCCGCTCTCAGATTTCCAGGGTACTGTAATAGATTATGTTTTGTACTTGAAACACATGATGACAGTATTAAAAGTCCTGAATATTGGGGATTCATCACCAATTTCTCAAATTATTGGAATATTTTTATCCAAACACCCATATTTAATTTCTTTATTTGAGAAGAGTGTGATTTTATTATCTGTTTTGTTCCCACCACCATCAAGGCCTAACACATTCCCTGATTATAATTTATGCTCATTTTACTTCTCTGATTCCATTATTTACTCTTATCCAGAAAAGTACGTATTGCCCATTGTAGCACAAGTCTTAAGTAATCCCCAAAATATCATCGACAATCAACCATTATCTTATGAATTTATGGGTACAAATAATGTATTCATCGGAATTCCAAATAAGAATCAACAACCAAACGCCTCTTTTGTTGTAAGTTTTAACGGAAAAGAAGAAATTTTACATCCTAATCAATATATTGTGATAGATACAGGATCTTTTTCTATAAATAGCGAGCAAAATGTTGATGATTATGATATAATTATTTATCCAATGGATTCTTATACACGAATACTGTCTGAAATCCAACATTGGAAACCTGCCGATACCATTCAATTGAAATCATCTTTTAAAAATATTTATGAAATCGAGCCTACCTTATATTCAATGATGCCATTAAGCTCAAAATTTTCTTTCGAAACAGCCAAATTAGCGTTTTCTATTGTTGAGAAAGATGTGTCATCTATATCTCTCAGAACTCATAAATTCCATCACCCCAACATTTTGTTTAATGGAGAATACCAGTCTAGTATTCATAAATCTCATATCTTAGCTCCATTGAGTATATTTGATTCAATACGAATATCTGATTTTCGAAAATGCTATGAAGAGAGAGCCGAGTATCTTTCTTCCAATCATTTATCATCATCAATTATGTTTGATCCAACTGTATTAAGGATCGAAAGTACTCAACCACAAAAGTTTAGTCTGATACCGAAGAATCCAGATATATTATTCCTGGACACAGGATTAGATGGTATTCGTGATAGTTGGATCTCTGATTTTGTTAAGCAAAGTAATCTCTATACAGCTCTTTTATTCTTTGATTACTGTACAAACATATGGGGAACACATGATTTTGAATCAAACCAGGTACAGATAAAAGTTTGTTGGGGGCACAAAGATAGGCAGATAGAGGCATCAGCAAAAGATAAATTGATAGTTATTGGAAAGTTTTCTTCAAAAGAGGAATTTATTGAGTGCCTCAACCTCGAAATCCAGAAATATCACGAGAAACTTGTAATGTTAAAGTAAAACATTTTTTTATGAGTCAAAGTTCTAATAGGATTAAGATCGAATCCTTTAAATCTAGCCCAGATAAGCCATCTCTATCGAATATCTTGATATCTTTAGCTGTTTTTATCATCAAAATTCCATTTTATATGTTTTTTTTTGGAATTTCATATTCATACATGGTGATTTCGAAGTTTATTCCAAACAAAAAAGTTTCAAGGATTATTACACGAATTAATTCTGTTTTTTGTTTTAAAATACTTCAAATATTAATGGGAAATATATATACTCCAATTATTCCAACACCATTAATTGATTCATATATGGATACTCAACAATTCGAGTTTCCCAAGCCAGGAGATCTGATTATATCTAATTTTTCATCATATTTAAATTTATTTTTCCTCCAAAAGTCGTTTTCTCCAGTATTTGCAATTCCAAATGATGAAACTACAGTGTTTCTATACAGTTTTTATGATTTATTTTTAAATATAATCATGTCTAAGAAACTAACAAAGAAAAATTCACAATCTCTGGAGTCTGCATTGCAGTATGCAAAGAACCAACATTGTCCTCTTGTCATATTTCCTGAAGCAGTTCCAACAAATGGACAATGTGTGATCAAGTTTAAACCTTTTGGGAAAGGATTAGATACACAAAATCTCAAGGTTTACATTATTGGATTTAATCATAAGAGTCCTGGTGTGTCACCACATTTCACCCATGGCAATGGCTATTTTCACATGTTTTTGATGATAGGACAAGTGTATTCTGGTTTGAAAATGAAGGCTGCTTTACCAAACGATATTCCAATTATGGAAAATGGAATTACTACCGAGTGGATCGAAAACTGCAGAAGCATTTTAGCAAGAATCATGAGGGTTCCACTTTCTGAAGATTCCTACATTGACTTTTTGAATACATACGATAATGTAAAACAACATAACGATTAAAGAGGTTTGTTAAATGATTGAAACATCTCCACGATTTTTTTCGAGGTTTCCAGAGCAATTTGGTGGAAAGATTCCATTTATTGTTACTGATTTGATCGATAGATTGAGAAAAATCAATGCAACTTTGTCTGAAGGGATTTTTCGTTTGAGTGGCTCTGCGAGGGACACATCTGATTTGTGCTATGCTCTTGATAAAGGAAGAATATCAAATTGGGAAAGTTTTAATAATGTTAATACTGTTGCATGTGCGCTGAAAAAGTATTTTCGTGATATGATTCCGTTGAATCCGTTATTCCCACATAACGTGTATGACGATCTTGTTCGTATTTCTCAAATACAGGATACACCAGAATCGATTGCAAATCAATTTAGAGAAATTATTTTATCCTTTTCTAAGCCAAGATTATACACAATTGTGTTTCTTTTTAACTATTTGTTGGAAGTTGAAAGCAATTCAACAAAGAACAAGATGAATGCGAATAATCTTGCTATAGTTTTTGCTCCTAATCTAATATGTAAGATTTCTCATGATCAACAAGATGCTTTACTGAGCAACTCTGTTCAAAATAAGGTCATTTCAACAATAATTAGACACGGGAATATGATTTTCAAAGATATCTCTATTCCAGAATCCGCTTTTATTAAAGATGAAGATCTCCCCATTATATCATACCCTCCAATTGACAAAGCACATGTCGAGAGATTAGTGCAAATGAGAGGATACAGGAGGAAATCTATAATACCATTTGTACCTTACGACTTGCTCCAAGATCCTAATTTTGTTAGACCTAGTAGGATTGTTGCATTTGATAAATTATAAGCCATCAATATCTAATGTAAAACTCACACTCGAATTTCTAAGATTATGTATGCTTGGTTTTTGGAAATTAGATATAGAACAAGGAATAGCAATTTGAAAGAAGCAAGATTCAACATTTGACTGAGGAATCTCACCTTTCCAAATACGTATCTGGTCATAATATATCGTCATAAACTTAATTCCTTTATTATCCATTCCATTTTCAAGCAGAAAAAACGATGGTCTCTCTGTGGAACTGATAATAAAGCTAATTCTCTCTGGATAACAATTATGATTCAAATACCATTTTTCATTAATCAATTTTTCTATTATTGATCCAGATTGATCTTGTAAATATAATTTATTAATAATATTCACCTGATTTCCCCATCCACTTTCAATTTCAATATCAATAATATGATCATGGCTGGAATTTTGAACAGTGGCAGGATAACTAATTTCATTCAGGTTCCATTTGCGAAATGATACCGAAGACCGCATGAATGACGAGAAATCGTGTTGTTTTATGTCAGTTTTCTTGGAAAAATGTCGACAATAAACACCTTTTTAACTAAATCCCAGGAAGTTTTTGCCGATCCCATTATAGAGAAACCTCCTTTGCCTATCAGCGAAGAGTTTGATCTAATGGCGGGTGAGTTTTTTTCCAAAATTCAAATTGATAGATCAAAATGGCTTCAGAAGTGTTTTGAGGATGATTTAGGCGTTAAAGAGTATTATGAAAGGGTTAATCCTGTAGCAAGAGCTTATAATTTTGGTTTTAAATATTTACCTACGTCAAGACATTTATCACAAGTCGTTTTATTATCATTGGTTTCTCAACATCTTAGAACTCTTGGCTTGGTGGAATCGCAATCATGCTTGCATGATGAATGGGAAGGAAAATTCGATATACCTGCTCACATGAGAGAGTCGCAGCTTACAATGCTAATACAAAGAGGGATATTACGTGTTGAAAAGTTTTGGGAACTTTGTTCATCTTCACAGTATATGAAACCAGATGACTTTAAGAAAGCAATGGATGAAGAAATCTCTCAGACCATTGGAGGAGCCCCAATTATTGAAGATGATTCAAGTTTTTTGGTTTCTGAAATAGTAGGAGATAGTAACCATATTCGCCTCAGTCCAGATGGATCTTTGCATCTTGCGACTTTGAATCAATTAATCCTATTATTAACATCCGAGTCAACAATTGATATTAACGGTATTGCTTCTGCATTTTTCTTTTCCTACAAATCCATTGTGTCATCAAGGAACTTGTTTTCAAGAATCCGAGAAAGATTCAGATTAGCTGTGTTGCAAAAAGATCAGTATGCGATTGAAAAAACAACTTTATTAATCTCAATATGGCTTAAAAAGGCAAAATCCGAGATTGAACAACCAATTATTGAAGCACTCAAGTTTTTCTATCAAAATGAAATACTTTTACACCATCCAAAAGCAATTCCTATTTATTTCGACAAGAAAATATCAGCTTTTGAGTACGTTGTTAATGAAGCCAAAGCTCCACGGGTTGTATTAGGGAAATGTATTGATACAATATGGACTGGTGGGTTTTCTTTATTGGACCTGCCAGAGATAGAACTTGCTCGTCAAATGACTATATGGACATGTCGTAAATATTATAGTTTTCATCGATCGGAGTTTCTAAATGGTGCTTGGGAACAATCAAGACTTAAACATAGGGCTCCAAATATTGTTTCTGTTATTAATCATGTCAATGCTGTTTGCAATTGGGTTTCTTTTTCTATTCTATCCGAGAAATCGACCAAAAAGAGAATAAATATATGGATTCAATTCGTGGAATTGATGAGACATCTTTACCAAATGAGGAATTTTTGCGACGCTTTTGCTATTTCGGGAGGGCTTCAAAGCAACGAAATTTATAGATTAGTTCAACACCGAAAACTTTTACCAAAGGCTACCATTGATTTTATGTATAAAATGAATGATACATTGGTTAATGGGGGAACAAATATGAAATTGGTTCGAGAGCTACACAATGAAGCAAGATTAAAAGACGAACCTGCAATTCCATTTTTCGCCGTTCTTTTGAGCGATTTGTTCAAATATATACAAGTTGTAGAATCTGTGGTTGAAGGGATGATAAATATTACAAGATGCAAGAAAACATATTTGTTTATTAAGAATATTGAGGTTTATAAAAAGAATCAATATTCTTTCATGCCAATTGAGCAAATTCAGCAGAAAATCGACTCACTTTTAACGTATGATCCTTCTTTATTAATGGAAATGTCAATGGAGGCCGAATCAAACGAAGCCACAGAAGAGTCAATACAATTAGAATAACATAATAAATTGTTACAAATTGTTTTAGCTTTGTAGTTTTTTAAGGAATTCTTGATGAGGAAGGATGACATCTTGAACAAGTATTGGCTCTGATGAGGCAATGTCTAACTCGAACAATGAGTTACTTATTGAATTAATAAGAAACTCAAATCCGCCACCACATTTAGAAATCTCATTTTCAATGCCTGCATTAGAGAAATTCATTTCAGTTCTAGATATTTTCTTTGAGGTGATTTCTTCAAAATCTGGTTTGCATTTAGGACAAAAATCTGTGCTATCACCAAGACAATTTATATGAAATGAATGACCACAATAAAAATGCTGAGAATCACTATCAATATCACCCCCACATGCTTCACATCTGTTCCTTTTAATTGAAAATGCGTGATTCGATAACTGATTAATTACCTTTTGTGCATTCTCAGCTTCAACTCGGTTTTCAAGAATTCTCTTTTTGGTATTATTAATTATTGTTTGTTCTTGTGCAAAAGCGCATTTAACAATATTCTTGATTGCAGCAAATTTATGCTTTTTCCCATTTTTCATCGTTTGAAGAATAGATGTTAATGGAATATAATTGTTCTTTTGAACTACAACAAGGAACTCTTGGATAATATGATAATCACAATTAGTTTCCGAAAGTTGTATTAAAGCATCATTCCAAAGAGAAGGGTTTTTTTCACCATATTTTTGGCATATTTCAAGGCACATATTCGGAGGAGACTCTTTCAGTATTGATGGATATAGTTCAAGGCACTCAAATAAATACATTTTTGCTAGATAATTATTATATCCACATGCTAACACCAATGCCTGATCCTTGGAATATTGAGCATTTGGGTGCTTTAAGACATCAAGTATATTGGGTGTATTAATCCTAATTCCGATTTCAACCAAAATATCCCATGATGAATCGGTTAAAATCGATGGATTAGTTGACAAAACGCTATTGAGGAAACTGAAGTATTTTTCATTGTTATTCAAAAACATTGGTGCAAGTTTTCCTGGATCAATTTTTGTGATTCCATCAATTTTGGTATTTTGAATGCCATTTGTACAACATATAACAGCAAATTGTATGAGCTTTTCTTGTCCCTCTGGATATTTATCCATTATTTCTACACCATATTCTAAAAGCTTCGACAAAACTAGTTCACCAGGTAGAATGCTAATATGTTCCAATATTTCATTAAATTTTGGCTCCCCTTCATATAATAGTTGCAAATATAATGAATGATATGAGTATGCTTTGGCAATGCTTTCTGCATGATGTTTGTATCCATTCTTTTGTAAAACATCAACAGCAGCTTCAATATCAAACATTGGCTCGGATTTTGATGCTGATTGAACAAAATCATTTACAATTTTGTCAAGCTGACCTGTGGCCTTGACTTTGGTATAGCAATTAAACAAAAGGGTTGTATGCTGATGTGTGCACAAATGTTTAGGTATACTGACCAAATATTGAGCAAGGTGAGAGGCATGATGAGGCTCGACAAATTTGGATATAATTTGGGAAGGTTCTGTATATCCAATAGTTTTGATGTAGTGTTGGATAGACTCCTCAAAATTGTGCTGAGAAAACAAATGATCTCCATATTTCTTTTGAATCATTGCTTCGGTTTCATTTCCTAAATTCAAATGTTGAGCCATTGTTATTGCCAAATCAAATCTCTGACTTTTACACAATAAATCTATTTTAAGAATGGGCTTAAGTTCTTGAAATAGTTTAATAGTACCATCTATTGTTATGATAATCAGATTTCTCCATTGATGTTCAACAAAGGCTACCTGATTTCCTAGATTCGTGCTAAAAACCAAAAGACCATTGGCAATATCCATTAACAAAAATGAAGATGAAACATTAGTTGGAAAGGCAGAATACACATAGGAGCCGGAAGTTCCTACTTTTCTGGGAATGGATTCCAGTTCATGAATCAATTTATGGTTATTAGTCGAATGGTAAAATGTCAAAGCTTTTTGCCTCGAAACAACAAAAAACCCATCAGCGGATAAAAATGCATTTCCAGAAGAAACACCTACATCATCAATCTGTAACAAAGTCTTATTATTTGCTGCAAGTTTTAGAACAGAAGTATTTGTAGTGACAAACAAAGAGCCATCATCACCTAGTATCAGATTTGTGACTGAATCATTAACCTGAACATTGATAAATGGCCGTGACCGTGTTGTATAGGGTGCTTTGAATAAAAAGACTTCATTATTGACCGATGAATAACATGCGAATTGAAGGTTCTGAGATGCACAAATAATCGAAATATTTGCATTTCCCTTGGTTCTATTTGGGAATACGAATGGTTCCCCATTCTTCGGATCCTTTGAAGAAAAATTCAACGCATTAAACAAAACACATGTGATTGTATGCCCAGAAATACATGAACAAAATAAATCTTGCGTAGTAGCGGAAGATTTCATATAGCTAATATGGTCCAAATATGACTCCACTCGAATCATCTTTCTCGAGTGATCAAACTGATATATTGCCCCATTTGAATCTGCTACATATAAAAAACCACACCCAGAAGAGGTAAATACAGCATCACTACTGAGTTTAATCTCGTTTTCAGGATTCTTTTCGAAAAACTTTAAACTCAGAAGCATTTGACAATTTTACTAATCGTCTTTTGTAAACTTTGTAAACCAAACCGATTGATCAAAATGTTTCGACAGAGAGTCCAGTTTGATCCTATGCTGATTATTTTGGAGATTATATCTTTCCAGCTCATATTCTACGGATTCTTTATGCTTTTTTCGCTAATTTTCGATTTTTTATCCGGTGTATCATTTTCTACAGAACAGATATTTAATTACGCGGTTTTCGGTGCAAAATCGCAAATGGGCAGATCGTGCATGATTGGAAGTTTAGCGGGAGGTATGTCAGTAGCAGTTGCTTTTGCTCTAGTTGAAGGAAGATCTCGAAAAGCGCTAGATTTTATTGGAACCACTTATATTATCCACATAATTGTTGCCACAGTAACAAGCCACTTCCCAAAATCAATGATATGGTGGTTAACGCACTTCGTGGGATGGTCAATTTCCACAATTTTGGCAGAGTTTTTATCAATGAAGAATGAGCTCCAAGAGATTAACCTGGATACCGCATTTAACAGGGCCGAAAGACAATTGTAACAATAAATTTCATAAACCGCTTTTAAAAATATGATTGAAGTAAAACTCATGAAAGAACAGTATGAAAAAGGGAGTAAGAAGTTTAAAGAGACACTTTCGCAAGCAGAGTTGTTGCACAAGCAACTCTTATATTTTCGTAAAATAATTGACAAAGTTGAAGATTATCATAGAGCATTTACAGATTGTGCACAAAATAGCATGTATTTTTTCTCATCATATTATTCAGGATATATTACAAAGAAAACAGGGAATAAATCAAATTTAGTACAAAGGTGTTTCTTAGGATTGTCCCATTTTCTAAAAGAATTTGTACAAACAGTTACCGAACAAGGAACAATCAAAGACATCAAAAATTCGACTTTTTATGGCGAACTATCACTTGCAATAGATAATATAGCTGAAATAGTCTCTCGTGTTTCTTCACAGGCTGATATGAACAGTAAAATGTATTCAAATGTTTCCAGTCAGCTTTCTATCAAAGAAAAAGCTTATTTGGAATCGAAATCCAAATGCGAGAATCATAAAATTGCTGCAAAAAATGATAGAGACATTGTTAAGTCAATGTCCAAATTAGTCTATGATTTTCTATTATCTACAACAGAATACGAAAACCAGATAAGACATATGAAAACTGTTCACAGAAATATGCTCTTGTTTTTTGATGACTCAACTCAAGAATTAGCATCGGTAGTCACAATGAAATATGGCTGGTTTATATCATTAATCAAAGAGATGTTTGAATACAATAAAAGAATTCAAACCAACATGTCAACATTTGCTGTTGGCAAAAGTTATCATATTGAGTCTTTAGACTGGAAAGGTGAATTTCAAAGCTTTTGTGCAACAAACAAGTTTTTTCGAACCGATCTTTATCTCCCTGCATTTCAAATTATTGATATTCCAATAGAGATTCCTAATTCCAAAGATAAAATTTCCTCACACGAATTTTTGATTGTATCTCCTCCATTTGTTCTGTGTAACTATCATGGTTTGCTTTCTAATCAATCAAATAAGACTGTAATGACATATCAAAAGAGCAAAGACGGCTATTCTGTTATACTAGACGAAAACAACAATAAACAAATTGTTCTATCATCATCATTGACCCACCATGATTCTCAACTTGCTCTTTGCATTGATACTCATCTTGCAATAGAAAAAGATGAAGTATGCGTATTAGCAGGAGAGGTTGTGAAAGTTTTAGAAGTAGTTAATCTAAGCGTTAAATGTCAGAAACTTGATAAGACCATAGGATTTATCCCAAAGAATATAATCATGATACTAAAGTAACTTTTTGCACATTTTCAATATAATAACTTTTTTTAATTATTAATACACTCAACTACTATTTGAACACTTTTGTAATGAGAAATTTGTGTTTGAAGTTCTCCATTCCTTCTTCATCAAGGATATCGTATTTTGAATTTTGATTATTAGTTGAATCAATTGTGTATAACTCCAATTGGTGAGGCTTAAAGGTATTTGTATTACCAACTTGTTTAATCCAATGTTTTATCGATGTTTAAGGTATGCTGGGGTATTGATTTTAACAATCATTAACAGTGTTAAAAACTTTATTTATTAGATAAGTGTTGTGGAATAGGTAACTCCATATATCATATTATTGTTTAACATAACTCAATCATTTATTTATATACTCCAAAGTTCTTTAGATATTCAACAACACGAAAATGGCCTTCTTGAGTTGCAAGTTGGAGAGGAGTCAAATTGAATAATAATACATGTTTCCATTAGTTAATTCATTTATGTCTGCTCCTTGATTGACTAAGAATTCTACAACATCAGCATTACCATTAAATGAAGCCCAATGAAGAGGAGTCCAATTATACTAAAAATTACAGTATCATCAGTATTTGAATATAAATCAGCTCTTTGAAATACTAAGAATTCAACAATCCCAAGATCACCATTATAGGCTGCCCAATGAAGAGGGGTCCAATTAGTGATTAAATCAGAGCTCTATCAGTTTTGGAATTTACATTAGCACCATTGAAGACTAAGTACTCAACAACATTTTGATGACCATGATTGGCAGAACAATGAAGAGGAGTCCAATTATATTCAAAATCTCGTAATCATTTGTTTTTGCATTAATATTCACTTTTTGAGAAATCAGATAATGAACAACATTCAGATGACCATTTGAAGAAGCATGATGAAGAGGTGTCATATCATAAACATAATCCAAATAATTTCACCATTTGAATTTTCATCAGCTTTATGATCAATAAGATATTCAACAACACTAAGATGACCACTAAATGCAGCACAATGAAGTGGAGTCATATCAAAATTTCAATCTCAAATGTTACGCCCTTTGCATTAATATCAGCTTTTTGATTCACAAGAAATTCAACAACATTCAGATGACCCTTTAAAGCGGCATAATGAAGTGGGGTCTGATGAAATTAAAAACCTGAATACTCTTGTCTTTGAAATCCAAATCAACTTTTTGATTTGTAAGATACTTAACAATTTCAAGATGACCACTTTGAGCAGCTTGATGAAGAGGAGTTTGATGGAAATTGATATCTCGGCCATTTTATTTATTGAGTTTGGATCAGCTTTTTTATTAACCAAATACTCAACCACACTAAGATGACCATTCGATGCAGCATAATGAAGAGGAGTTTCATTATGTAAAAAAACTAGAGATAATGATTCTTAGGATTAATATCAGATATTTGATTACATAAATATTCCACAACACTAAGATGACCACAAAATGCAGCAAAATGGAGGGGAGTCCAATTAAATACTAAATCAAAATGCTATCAGTTTTTGCACTGATTTTAGCTTTGTGATTAATGAGGAATTCAACAACGCTAAGATGACCTTTGTCAGCAGCATAATGGAGAGGTGTATAAAAAAAGGCAGAATCTAAAAAATATTATCTTTTGAATTAATATCAACTCCATTTTCTATCATAAATACCAACAATGGTATTTGATTAAACTCGGATGCTTTACATACACAATTTATATTATAATACTGCATTTCATTACATATATGAAACAAATCAAAACTACCATTACAAATAACCATCGAGAGAACCTTGTTATTTATCTTGAATCCATTCAAAATTAAATATTTAAAACACCTGATTGAGCCAAAAAAGCCTGAAAAGGATAAAAGATCCAAATACAAGGGCATTATACTCCATTCAAATGAACTCCATTTTGCTTCTTGTTTTAATGGATTGGAAACTATTAATTGATCAATTGAATCATATTTTAGACAAAACTCAATACTTGAAGGAAGGAATCCATACTCAATTGCTTGATCAATATCATTTGATCTTTCAAAATCATAAGGTTTATCCTTACTTCGAATGAATGTTTCAAAATCATCAATTTCTTTCCAAAAATAATGACATAACAAGAAAGTATCTCTAGCCCCCAAAAAAGGCTCAATTTCTTCAAATTGGAAAACCCCTTTCTTAAACAATCTATATATCAAAACAGGGCATTCATTAGATTTTTCAAGGATCATTTTTCGAAAATCATCGTTTTTGCAATATTCAGCAGAATGATTCACAGCTTGATCCAATTTATGGGGACGAATCCTGGGCAACATTACAATTCTATTAACACAAAACTCAGTATCATTAATTGTTGTTTCTTTTCCATCTCCAAATATAAACTCCTCGAATAATATCCTTTCTTCCATCTGTTTCTGTGATTGCATTTGAAAAAGTTAAGAAATATCGGCAAATGAGAATACAAAAAATATTTGACCCTAAAAGTAGGAGGAGGTTGATAAATTCAATTCTGAAAAACTAGATACAAGAGCACAAAGAATTATGAATGTTAATTATCGGGGCAGGGATGTGAAAATTAACCCATTTTTCTTCTTCTTCACAATGTAGGGTTATTATATTGGGGTTTTTGGTCCAAAAAAGATGTTAAGATATTATATAACAAAGCACATTTTTACAAATAACTGAAGAATAAAGAGGAAGGACACCCAATATGAAATATTATCTCTTGCATAAATGTATACAATTTGGAGCAGAGTAGGGATGGTAGGATATCGTCAATTAGAAGATGCATATAATCTTTAAATGAGAAAAATTTCTAATGTAGCCTTTCCAATGAAGGGTTCTCCTTTTCATCATTGTTTTGAATCATATATTCTTGATATTATGTAATCACGATGTATCAGTGAACTCAGCATACCAAAATGTAGGGATATGATTATTGGATATTGAAAAAGGGATTCTTATGGATCTCAGATAACATTGCAGAATTGTATATCAGAGAAAGCAATAAACAGTTTTTCTGCAATTTTAATATTTCAAAGGACTTTGTATTGATTGAAAACCTAAGGAAAAAACCATGGTAACTCTGGGAAATATATTTGTAGACTCAATAGCCCTAAATGTATCAATGAGTCCATATAATTTTTTTCATCATCTATGTGGAAAAGAAGCATACAAAATATCGGGAATATGTTAGCTATGAAGAGAATCATGTATCTGAGCCAACTCTATCTCTTTTAGAGAAACTATTTTCCAAAAATGATTGATACTCTAATGGACATTGTGTTGATCTCATTCTTGATACTCTTAAATAAGCCGGAAAATCAATACAATTCTGCTAAACAAAGTTTCTTGATGATCCAGTTGAATTGTTCAAAAAAAAATCCTTATCGAAAAGATAATGCATTTAGGATTGTTTTGATATCATTTAAATCACAGATATTTATGTCAAAGTGTATTATTTCATTTATTATACCGACTGGTAGAAATGAGCAAATATCTACATTGAACCGATAATATAAACTTTACAAAAAGTGGTATAACAATATTAAAAAAGGTGGCTTGAAAGTCAGTATGGAAGAAAAGATTGCTTTTGAGTGTTATCTTTGTGGAGATGAAAATGAGATTTTTATTCATGATATAGAGTTTTTCATCGATAGGATTGTTGTTTTACCGAAGATTCGGCCTCATAAACTTGAAAAAGCAGTGAGATTATGCATTGAGTATAACCATATCGATGGTTTTCGGGAAAAAATATTAGATAAAATTTATGAGTGTCCAGTTTTAATATATAAATTGTACAAAAGGGGAATTTTTGTATTTGATGATATCATGCCTTTTCTACAAAATGGAGATACATTCTTGATATGCTATTATTATCAGAAAGAGATAAACGATTTCCAAATTTTTATCAAAAGCAAGGACAAACCTTATGATTTTGATGAGTCTGTTTTGGAGAATGCAAACGAAATCGATCAAATGATCGAGTATGGTTTTATTCCCTCAAGTATCGAGTATTGCCTCAAGTATGATGTGATTGATGATTTGCAAAGTTTTCACCTTTTAGACCAAGATTTAAAATGGAGTCCATTTGAATGGAGTATTAAGCCACAATATCTGGATCTTTTATCTTTTTCTGGCTTTTTTGGTTCAACCAAGTGTTTTAAACATTTATTATTTAAAGGTTTCGAGATCAATAGCAAAGTTCATTCAATGGTTGTTTGTAGTGGTAGTTTAGATCTGTTTCATATATGTCATGAGAAACAGTTTTATTCAAACATTGCATTCAAAGCAACTTTATTTTGTCACTTATCATTGTTAGTTTTTTTACTTGAAAATGGGGATGATATAAATGCAAAGAATTTTTGTGCCAATCATTCATGTTTAATAGAAATCTCTTACATTTAGCTTCTGAAAATGGCCATCTAAGTGTTGTTGATTATCTAATTAATCACAAAGTTGATATAGACTCGAAGGCAGACTATATCTATATTTTTTATAGAATATTACTCCTCTTCATTTGGCATCTGAATCTGGCCATCTTAGTGTTGTTGAATATCTAGTTAACCAAAAAGCAGATATCGATTCAAGAACAGATTACGCTTAGATTTATAATTCAAAATGACTCCTCTTCATTTTGCCTCCGAAAATGGCCATCTTAGTGTTGTTGAATACTTGGTGAGTCAAAAAGCTGATATCAATTCTAAAACAATTGATATAGAGGTTTTTATCTCAATTGGACACCTCTTCATTATGCCTCAAGAAAAGGATACTTAAATATTGTTAAATATCTTGTTCGTCAAAAAGCTGAAATAAATACAAAAAATATTTGTTTTAAAGGTTTATATTTTGTTGGACACCTCTTCATCTAGCTTCTGATAATGGACATACATGTGTTGTTGAATATCTTGTTTGCCAAAAAGCCGACATAAATGCCAAGGACAGTAATATTTTACTTTTAATGATAATTGGACTCCTCTGGTTCATGCTGCCCAAAATGGTCATCTTAGTGTTGTTGAATATCTAGTTAACCAAAAAGCTGATGTAAGTGCAAAAGATAAAGGTGTTGAGTTATTGTATTTCATAGGAATTCTCTTCATTATGCTTCTAATAATGGTCATCTTAGTGTTGTTGAATATCTAGTTAATCAAAAAGCTGATATTAATGGCAAGAATAAAGATATCGATAATGTTGATTTTTTGAGACTCCTCTTCATTTAGCTGCTCAAAATGGTTATCTTAGTGTTGTTGAATATCTAGTTAATCAAAAAGCTGACATTAATGCAAAAACTAAAGATGTTGAGATTATATATACGATAATACTGCTCTTCATAGGGCTTCTCAAAATGGTCATCTTAATGTTGTTGAATATCTAGTTAATCAAAAAGCTGATATTAATGCAAAAACTAAAGAAGTTGAGTTTTTTTACTTAATTGGACTCCTCTTCATTTCGCTGCTCAAAAAGGCTATCTTAGTGTAGTTGAATATCTAGTCAATCAAAAAGCTGATATAAATACAAAAACTAAAGATGCACAGTTTTAATAATGAATATGGCTCCTCTTCATTATGCTTCGGTCAATGACCATATTAGTATTGTTGAGTATTTGGTCAATCAGAAAGCTGATATTGAGATAAAAACCAAAGGGGTTGATTTATAATTATGAATATGACTCCTCTTCATTTGGCATCCGAAAATGGCTGTTTTAGTGTTGTTGAATACCTGGTTAATCAAAATGCAGAAATAAATGCAAAAGATAATTGTGTCAAGATTTCATGTTGAATTGGACTCCTCTTCATTTCGCTGCTCAAAAAGGGCATTTGAGGGTTGTGGAATGTTTGATTAATCAAAATGCTGATATAAATCCCAAGAATAAAGATGGAAATACACCAGTTGGGGTCGCAAGCGAAAATGTTATCATATTCCTCAAGAATCGAGGAATATATAATTCAACGGAGGATTAAAAGCTACTTCCATACCATTTTAATATATTCATTCCATGTGAATGCAAATCCTATCTAATAATGATTGTTCTCACAAGATATAATTCTTTTAAAAACAACAACACAATGAAACATAATTGTAAATTGTGTTTATAAACGATTATTAACAAATAACGATAATGGTTCTCTGAGCACTTTTTCACCAACCAGGAAATTTACGAACGATAAAAATAAATGAGCAAAAAAGGGAACAACAAACATCCTTTACTCCAGTTATTTCAGTACAGAAACTCATTGCAAAGTAATGCAAAAGAGACAGAAATACCATCTGAGATTTCTCTAATGTTAAAAATCCCGAATATGGAGAAACCACAAATTATGAAATTACAAGATGATATTGCAAAAGGAATCCAAGCTGAAGACACTGTTTTTCAGTTGAAATATAATTTTATATATGATAAAATGGTAGTATTGGAATTATATTCAATGCCTGATAAAGGAAAAGGATTAAATGACGTTTCAGCGGCTCTTTTAAGTTTTCATGCTATAGGATGGACCTTTTTAGATCCATTAAACCGAACAACATCTGATTTCGAAACCATTTTGGAATTATTTAATAACTCAAATCCTCAGAATATGAGAAATTCATTGAATTATGCTTTTGAAAGAGTTCTGATGACTGCTTTAGCTCCAAAATCAGAAGTAGAGTTTACTGCTTCAATTATGAAGTCAATAATTCTTCAGTTTTTTACAAATGCTTCATTAGAATTGTCATGTTTCCCTTTGTTTGTGGGCTTTTTGCAAGCTGTGGCATCATCACCAGACCAATCATGCCTTAAAGAGTCACATATTATGCTTGAACAAATGATTTTAGATAAAAGGAAACTAATTCTTTGTGATAATATCGCACCATTAATTCATTATCTTCAGCCATTTATTCAGCAATTGGACATTCTTTGCCTCAGGATTCTTTGCTTATTAACTAATTTATTCAACAACCAGAACTTAAATGATGCTTTCTTGATTTTACCAAGTTATGTCATGGAGTTCGTTTCGAATAGAGAGAAAACAAATACTATGAAAGAAATCTCGCTGTCCGAATCACCTCTATTTCCACATTTGGGATCAAAAGCAATGAATTATATTGTTAAGCACGATTTTGATAACGGGTTGTTTAGAATTCCATATGAATTAGTTAATACTAAAATGGAGATTACCCATTATTTACCAACAAAAGTTAATGATAAGGCTTATGATTTTGGTGAGGCAATATTTATGGCCAAAGAAAAGCTTCAAATAATGTTTTTCCAATCATTTCTATCTTTGTCGAATTCAACCAAGGATATTGATCTATTCTGCAGTCTTATAACATTTTTCTTCCTCTTAATTCAGAAAAGAGTTACATCATCTCTTTTAAAGCAGATACAGCAATTAATTACATCAACAGTTTTGTTTTCACCTCATTACACTATTTTTTTGGAGAACGGACTATATGAATGGATTAATACATTAAGGACTTTTTATTTTCAACTTTTGATGCAAATCGATCAGCAGTTGATCGTATCATTTTTGCCAATATTCGAAGCATATCCATTGGTTTTTACCGAATATTTTATTAGAATTCTTGATTCATCAGATGTATTTGATATGAATTTATTAAATAACCCCAAAATCATGAAACTTTTATCAGAATCAGCCCTTAGATTACAAAATTTATCTGTTTTTAACATTACAATTGTTAGATCCGCAAATTTTGGAGTAATTTTTGAGATTCTATCAAATGATACATTATCACATGCATATTTTACTAATGAAGTTTTCGTCAATAACTTTTTAATACTAGTTTTTGAATCAGATATGTCCGATGTTGTACTGCAAATTTTGAGGAACTCTCTTACCAAAATGAATCGAGATGATGATTTATCTCCAATAGTTGACTTCATGGCAAAGGCAATTTATTTTTGTAAGGATCATGTTGATCAAGAAGCATATATTAAGTTAGCAAAATCAATATCTCATAATTTAATTGAGGCACTAAGGCATCAAGTGTCAATATGTTTATCTTTTTTGCCATTGATTAATCCATTTATACAGTTTATTTTAGTATCACCAGATTCATCAGTTTTAAAGAATATGCTAATGCTAATAACATTGATTGCACTGAATGATAATGAATTCGAGTTTTCAAGAGAATTATTACACCAAATGATTATGTCAATTAAAAAAGTTGATGGTACAGAACCTTCAACAAGTACAACCAAATATCTATTATGCCTTTTAAGCGGGTCTTTAGAATCAGGCATTTCATCTCGATATTATATTCGTGTTCCTTCTGCTTTGCCTCTTGTTCTATCTTCATTTGGGGAATCATCAAAGTTACCATCTCTACTTGAGCATTTTATTGATTTGTGCAACTATGCATCAGTAAATCGGAGATTCATGCATGAAGGTGATATTGATCTTATATTATTAAAAGTATTGGTAACAAAATCAATCAAATCAATTGTATCATACAAGAGTATTCAGTTACCATTTGAATTATCCTATGATCTCCAAAGGAAACTTCTGATACCCCTCATTGAAAGCATTTTATTTGTAAAATCAAGCAATGCCATTGCAAGCTTACTTTCAAATTTCATATCATGCAATGTGGAAGAGTATGTTGCATCATATAGTAATACATTTATATCATTATTGGAGAAATGTTCATCAGCTCCCAGGCCAGTATTCCCACTTGATACTTCCGAAAGCTTAAATTTTGATGTACGTGGATTATTCAGCAATGATTTGAACAGTGGATTTTCCGTGGTTTTGAAAATGAACCTTGATGTGACTCCATTAATAACTAGTAATGCTTCAATCACATTATTCACAATCATAGATTATGATAATAACCTATTAAGGGTTTTTATATCAGGAAACAAAATTTATGCTAAATACGAGTCTGGATGTACTAGAACATCGGTCCATTTGGTTAGAAGCATTCCACCCCAAGAATGGGTAATGTACTCTTTTGTATTTTCGTTCAAGGAAGAAAAGGTTAGAGTTAGTTCTTACCAAAATGAAGAAATGCTTAATGATTCTGATCTATGCTCATTTGTATTTTCTAATGGAGAGGTCGAGTTTTCTGTTGGAGGGCTTGATACTCCAGGTGAAAATGAGTGGAGTGGTGTTGAAATGGGTTCATTTGGCGGGTTTTCTCTTTATAATATGATGATTTGCCAAAAGGATGTTTCTACTTTACTGAAAAGACCATGGGAATCTTCATTGAAACCAATGTTTTCTTCAGAAATAATTAACCAAAGTTCGTCAAATACTGTTTATTCAATTCCGCGCCTTGACCCTGTATCTGGGGGCATTTTTAGTAGCTCAGTGAAAGATATTGTAATAACTGCAAATTCTATAAGAACCTCATCGAAATCAATAATAGACAATTTGATTGATGGAGGCCATTGCAACAGATTATCTAATTTCTTTTTGCAAGATTGTACCATTCCATATTATCCATCATTTATATTGACTGTTCTGAATTTAATTTTCAAAAGATCGGTTATTGGACAGGAAGAATTCGATGGAACCAAAACAATCTTAAAAGGTATATATAAGAGGCCAACTCTCCTTAAGGCTTCATTGTATTTCTCAATAATTGATGTATTTGATTCGATTTCTTTCCCTCATTTGCAAACAGAATGGTTTGAAAAATTAATCATTAATGTATGGTTGTGGTCTAAAGCAGAGCCAATTGAGTTTAAATCAATTTTGAACCATTGGTCACATGATTTAATTGTTTCACATTACTCATTTTTCCTGAAAAAGTCTTATTTTTCTTTCCTTTTCAATGCTTTCAAAGTTCTTTTCTGTTTTAATCCCGATATAAACCATTCTGATGATACATTGGCATCTCAATTAATGCCAGAAATCTCATTGACTTCTGGATCTCCATTTAATGACAGTTATTCTATTCGAGATGTTTATCAATGCCGAGCCATATTTAAATTGTTTATCCAAAGAGTCAGTTTTTTAATCCTAACAGATGAAGATATCTCTCTTTTGTTTATTCATATCACATCTTGCCAGTCAAAGCAAACGATAATTGAATTGATTAATATTATTACATCTTTATCACCAGTACTTCAGAACAGAGTATCTTTTGAACAATCCACAAGAATTCATTCATTTATCGGACAAAATGATTACACAATATTGGAACATGTATTAATTACAATTCATGAACTCAAGAGAGAAGACATAGTTTCTCAAAGTATATCTATGGCGCTTGAGATTAGTAAGTTTTATAATCAGCAGAGTGTATATGAGATTGTTTTTAATTGTTTCAAAAAATATCCCGCTTTGATTCATCTGTTAATTATTTTATCGATTCGATTGGGCGGTGAGTTCATAGATCGAACATCAAATCTGATCAAAGAATACATCTTTGAGCCAATCACATTTTGGTTTTTATGGCCCATTATTTTATCTTTATCATGTGGTGGTATCATAAGAACCAACATCATTCAATCAATTTGTAAATCTTTGCTGTCTAGCAATAGTAGAATCATAGTTTTCAATCAAATGATTTGTTTGATTTATTATTTATCTGCCCTTCTTCCAGAAGATTCTCAGACTCCATTGATTAAAGAGTTTTTGATTAATATATGTGGATATATCTCTTCTAATACAATAGATATTATTCCATGTCTTGTTATTGAGGTTTTTAATAATATATTTTTCCGGTTTTATAATAAAAAGAACAGTCCATCATTGTTGGATTCATTTAAATTATCTCCATTCGGAACATACATAGATACCACTTTAATAAGGCCTCCATTTATCAACTCCATCAAGGATATTAATGATGTTCAAAAGATTTTGCTTTTTGATTATTCAACTTTGAGTCAAGGTTTCCAAATTTGTATTAATCAAAATGCTGAATGGGCTGATGAAGATTTAGCTAATGCTTTGATTAATACAAATTACCGTCAATCTTATGACCCCAAATTAGTAATGCACTATTATGAGAGAATATTATATCTCAAATCAAAAAACATGGTTTCTAATTCTATTTTAGTTTTATCTCAGACATCTTTAACGTACTTTGATGAAAAACTATTACAATGTAATATAAGATATCAAGATTCCATTAAAAATATTATCACTTCGCTTAGATCTCTATTTGATGTTGCCCAGAAATGCTATCACGAATCACAGAGTCCTGATATTAGCGAAAAACAACAGCAAAGTATTTTAAAGATGCAAGCCGCAGTAGAGAGTATTGTTGATATGATATCACTTTATAGTGAGAAAAGGGAAGCATTGCAATTTGATAAAGCAATTTGCAGGTATTTCTGTTCACCAAAGATGAAAACCAAAGCTTCAAGATATAGGCCTTCATTACCAAATCCATCTGAAATAATAACCGAATATACTGCACAATTACTTTCAATTGAAGCTATAAGAGATTGCAAAATTAAACTTCTTAAGGACAGGATTGTCATTGTTGGTTCTTTTGCCTCAAAGGTTTTACTGTTTTCTAGTATTTATTATATATTTATTAAATCTCGGAAGGGCAAAGATTCATTATTAGAGATTTATATGACAGATGGAAGATCATACTTGATAGATACATGTCCCCATGATCCAACAATGATAATGAAGTCAATTCCAAAGCAATCCCTCACATCATTAAAGTCATTAATTCCATCGAGGCCTATTGATATATTTGGATCATTACCTTATATGAATAAGTGGGCCAATGGGTGTTTGTCTAATTTTAGTTATTTAATGAAACTTAACATAATTTCTGGGAGGTCTTTTAAGGATAAATCACTTTATCCCATATTTCCATCTGTTTTATCTAACTTCTTCACAAATATGCAAATCAAAGATATTGTTTCAACATTTGATATGCATTTTGTGAATAATTCTAGTACAATTGAGAGTTTATTTGTTTCGCAAGGCCCAATTAAACCCGAAACATATTTCTCATTTATTCATTTTAGTGATCCTGAAGGACTTCCATCATGGGCAAGCAATATTTATGAGCTTGTTTATGAACATAGAAAAGTTCTAGAGACTAAACATGTTTCAGCCCAGCTTTCATCTTGGATTGATTTAGTATGGGGTGTTAAATATAAGAATCAAGTTAATGGCCATAAAGTTTTGTTTTCTAAGCCTCACCCACAATTCAAGAAAGTTCAAAGTATCATTAACAAAGTTAGCAATCAGAGCATCGATTTCGGTAGTGATTCTATCATCTACTCGTCATTTTCTAAAATAATTAATAGCGAGTGCATCGCATTGATAATTACGAATAATGGTAATTATTCTACAATATCAATATCCATTGAAAATGATATTAAATGCAGGGCATTATCATCTGCACAGTCCTTATCAGTGTGTTCAAAGTCAACTTTTGTTTCTTCAGTATATGGGTCTTTGCTCTATTCTCGAAAAGAAGGAAATGTGCATATATTCCGATCTGGAAAGCTTTTATCCAAGTACTCTCTTCAAAGCACGACGAAAATTTTCGCAATGTGTAAATATGGCTTTGTTTACTGCCCTGATCCATGCACCATCTCCTTTTTTGATGATAGACAGAAGATTCCAACCCCAGAGCTCATGTTCAGATCTGATTGTTCAATTTCATGTGTTGCAATGTCAAACAAATATAAGGTTTTGGCATATTCTACCACAGAGGGTGTTATCCATGTTATTAACACCTCAACAAAAAAGCTTGTTAACTCAGCATCAATAAATCGTGCTGCAAACATGATGGTCATTACAGAAAAATGGGGTTTTATTGTAGCCCTCACATTAGATTCCATATTTGTATTTTCAATCAATGGTTTTCTAATCAAAGAAGTTGATATTCTATGCCCAATTACTGCTGTTTTCCCATTTTATTCAACTAAAGGGTTTGATTATTTGGGATACTGTAATTCCGAAGGAAGAATTGGGTTTTTCGAGGTGATGAAACCAAATAATTTCATTGACTTTTATGAAGTCAAAGAAGGAATCAGCACTTTAGCTTATGATAATGTTTCTGGAGCATTTCTATTAATCACAAATAGCAGCCAGATCAAGACAGCAATACATCCTGTTGAGTGAATGTTATAAAATTCAATTTTTTAAAGACGTTAATGAGCGATTTTTCTTCCTCATTTAGTGAGAATGGGGATTCCATTATATCGAATAGTGTCCTCGAAAAATACTCATTGGAGCAAGAAATAATTATAGAGAAAGCACAAGAAATAGAGGATTTTATAAAGATTAATTATAGAGAATATTCTAAAGACTCTAGTTTTAAATTGCTTAACATTTTGTTCAATTTATTCAAAACCGAATTAGAAACTAATATAAGTATGAGAGAGCACATTGTTCGAGTAAGGAAAAGTGAAAAAGTAAATAGAAAACTCAATTCAGAGATTGAAACATTCTTTGCGAAACTTTCCCAATACGATTCATCTTTAACAAGTTTTGAGAAAATTATTGCCAGATTTCGCAAGGCTAAAAACATTAATCAAGAGGTTTTAAACCAAATTGAAGAAGAATCTTCCATTTTAGCGAATGAAAATACGTCTCTTAAAGATAGACTCGATATTCTCAAGCAAAATTATCAAACAAAGAATAGCAAATTAGAAAATGACACTGAAAGCCAAAATGTTCGGCTTGATTCTTTGCAGAAACAAGAGAAGGAACTCATTGATAAAATCCAAAATCTAAGAAAGGACAATGAGAGCTATAAAGCTCGATTTGAAATGCTGAAAGGACAAAACTCAATCGAGAGATTGAAAGAATCAATACTACAAATTGATCAGAGTATCAAGGATCTTGAATTTAAATTCAAGATACTTACCAAGACACATCGTGGAAAAATAGCTTCTTATGAGAGAAAAATAGGAGTGTTGAACAATCAGATTGAGGATTTAAAAGACACCAAATTTAATATTGAAGAAGAACTTGATAGAACACAAAGCGAGATTGATTTAATCATTAATCCTCTGAATCCTGATGATAACTTCGAAATGAATGTTGGAGTTACAACAAGGAGGCTAGAGAAAGCAAAAAGCATACTGAGAGAAAAAGAAGAAACATATGCACAAATCAAAGATCGTAATCAAAGAATGCAGAAAGAGATTATTAAGTATAAGAATGACCTAAATGTGATCGAAGTTCGGAAACAGAAAGCAATTAAAACAATTGAAAGTATCCAACTGCACAATGATGAACTAAGTAAGCGCATTGAACACATGCAACATCAAAATGAAGTCCTTAAAAATAAGCAGACTATTCTAGAAGACATAAATAGCGAGAAAAGAGCACAGATCCGCGAAAATAAGAGGCTAAACATTGTACTAAAAGAGTCAAACGAAGCATCAAATAGCCTTGGAAAAGAAAACCAATGTATGAAAAACACTCTTTGTGCATTAAACAAGGAACTCTCAGATATGAAAAAAAAAGTATCCATGTACCAAAATGACAATGAGCTTAGAGAAAAAGCCCAGCAAATTACTCAAGCCCTTTCTGTCCTTCAAAAAGAGCTGAATATACCATTTTCTGATCCAAAACAACTGATTCAGGTTGTTTTAAGTGAGTGTTTTCCATCTGTTTAAAATAAAAATTTAATGAAACAAGATAAAGATTTGATTGTGCAGCCAGCAACGCTAAAAAAGATCCTTAAGGCTGACAAAGAAGTCGGAAAGGTTTCTCAGCCTGTTTATAAGCTGATGGCAACTGCAATGGATATGTTTATTCAAGATTTGCTTGGGAAAATGTTATCAGGCGATTCTCTTGAGTTAACACCAGAATTACTGGAAAATGTTATCAAAAATGACCCTCATTATGACTTTTTACTTTCTCTTTTGCCGAAAATTGAAGAAATAAAAACTAATCCATCAATAGAAAAAAAGAGGTCAAAGAAATCACTTGAAGAAGAGTAAAAATTGTTTAAAAACTAGTTTTTGAATGACAAAGCTGCAACTATAGCATGATAGTCAATTGTTTGATCAGCAAAGCAATTAAGGGAGGGCTTTTTATCTAACACAGATATATCTCTCCAAAGAATTGGCTTTGCTTCAGGACAACACAAGTCGTTTTCTACAATTTCATCAATCACCTGCTTCCAAGCATTTAGTAGTTCATCATGAGGAATTTCAAGCTTAAACAATATCCTTCTGCATGAGTCTTGGGCACCAGGAATCTCATACATTGAATGTAATATCTTAAGCATAATATCTTTTGGTAATTGGGTCTTTTCTTGTCGAAGAATAAGGCTAATGTAGCATAGCAACCACTGTTTATCACTAATATAATTAAATTTTTCATTGTCAACATAATCAAAAATGGATGTTGAACCATTGATGAAATCATTGTCCTGAGAGGAAACTTGAGGCATTTGGGATGCGGGGTAAAAGAACACATCAAAATCACGAATTTCAAAAGTTTGAATAATTTTCCAGCTAATTGTCAGCCTAATTGGCTTTTTGGATGTAGCTTCATGAATTTTCAGGGGAATGCAGTATAACCTATTGATGTTAGGAACAATTTTGAGTGATCTCCCAAATACTTTTATTTGTGGATCAGATTCTGGGGGTAGCTCTGGTACAGAAAATCTAAACCCGACAATGCAAAATGAGGGGTCAGATGATCTAACATAAATAGAGCTCTTTGTTCCATCCCCATGGAAAATAAAAGATTTTGAGCTTCTTGGATCAAATTCTTCATTACTTCCAATTGGCTCGATGATTGCCCTTTCTCTATCATTTAGTATCTGAGTCCAGAACGTTGCCGGCACGCAGAATGGTTTGTCATCATCTTCATTAGAAACATCATTTACTTCTTCTTTAATAGGAATAGGTTCACATAACGATTTGCCATACTTCATTTGATTAACTTCAAGATGATGAGAAATCATCAGCACATTTTGCTGGAATAAGACAAACGAAAACACATTATTTGGCTTTTGTTGAGGCAAACATGGAATATGGATTTCAATTGATTCATCAGTAAACTCAATTATAACTAACCTGGTATGGAAAATATCAAAAAACACGAAATGTGAATTAGTTTGGGGCAATAAAAATAGAAACTGCAAGAAAGAACCTTTTTCCATCTTAATCGGATTTAATGAGAATTTACTTTGATCTCCAATAAGAATATCAGGTCTGCAATAAAACATATACTCAGAACCAGATAAAAACAGAATATTGGCCTCAAATGAATATGAAACATTATATATTTGACTAGGAATTGGTAATTGAATATAACCATTAATCCTAATTTCACCATAGGATTCTTCAGATACAGTTTGAATTGCTATTCTATTTGATGATAAAGATAGAACACAATGAGGAGAATCTTCATAAATTACAAAGCATGAAGAAACTATTAAATCCTTGTTATCAGGGATAAAACATGTGATTGGAGAAATACAATCTTCTGGTACATTATAAATTTTAACAAATTGTTTCGTGACAACGGCTATATTCAGTGGAGCAAGGGGCACCCATTCAATATTCATCACAGTTAAATTAGGACCTATTATATTAAGCATTAATTCAATTTTGTTTGTGAATACTATTTTTGAATTTTCATCCAAAGAGAATATTTGAACATCTGTTTCTGATGCAGCAGCAAACACGCATGGATCAAGTTGTGAAGCAGCAAAAATAAACGGAACAAAATCAATTCTAAGAGATGATACAACAGAATAACTTTCTTTTTCCAATAATACAAGTTCTCCCCGAGAATATGCAACAATAAACTCATTATTAATTCCAATAACTGCAGAAGGGTTTGAAAACACTTTATTGGCAGATTTTTTAAAAGTTTTAACAGCCGAAGAAGGAGAGAATCGTTTTTGGGGGCTTGATATATTGTTGCCATCGTGTACATTATTTGAAAAAGAAAACAACACATCAGAAAAATGTGTTGGTAATGAAGATAGGATATGTTTTCTTATATCATGGGAATACCTAGTAACTAAATTATCTTTTTCGAATTCTTCAATTTCTGAATACATCAACTGAGAACATAATCTAATCAAATCTTGTTGATCAGGATTGCATTGAGGCTCTGTTAATAAAGCTGGTTTCTTAGGTATTTCAGGCCTTGATCCCCATCGTGAGAGGGTTGGTTCATTAACACTTGTATCTTCATAAAATGCTTCAGGATTTCTCGACAAAAAACCTCTCCCCCCAAAGATTGGCTGAGGAGATTTTTCTGTCCTTCCAAACCTGGAACCAAAACCAAAAGCAGATGGTGGAGATTCGTTAAAAAAGCCAGGAAATGCAGAAATAGGAATTCCCTGAGTATCAGGTTTTCCAAAAATACTAGTTGGTTTTGGAGCAATGTTATTCAAAGGAACATTATTAATCACAGGAGCATTATTAATCATAGGAGCTTGATTCATCAGAGAATTAAAATGACATACTTTGGAATTTTCAATACAATCACAATAAAACTGAGAAATTCTATTATAAACAATATCATGTCCATTATGACATTTAAGGGCACATGGAAGGCAACAACCATACTTTCCGACAACATTACATGTGTAACAATAAAACCATGGCTGATCTATAAATGCTTTCCCTGTTTTTAAAAATGTACACTGGGGTTTTTCTAAAGGCTCGTCCCATATTGTGAGCTTTTTCCCTGTTGATATTTTTGAACAATCCTCGGGCCATTCAGTACTAAGGCAATCCAGTAGACCACACAGTGTTTTATTTGCATACTTTTTACAAGCAAACAAAGAAAGTACCTCTTGCATGAATGCAAAATTCAATTTATTCATTCGGTTTGGGAGTTCGGGAATGCTGGATAAAACTGTTTGCCCGCATGATGTAGTTTTGGATATTGATCTAAATATTGTCATAACATCTCTGGGGTATTGAATTGATAATTCTGCTAATTGTCGATAAATCCACTTTGAATCATCAGGAAGATGTTCTTTTATAAAACTGTTAATAATGGGAATAATATGTTCAACATCAGATCTAATAATTGATTGTTCAATAAAATTCTTTAAGACCTCTACATTAATACAATTTACAATATCTTTGAATAAAATATGAATACTTTGAAGAATCTCTTTCACCAATTGATATTGGTTATTGTTCAAATAAACTTCAAGAATTCTACAAGAATTATCAATGTTTGATTTATCTTCAAAAATATTGCCAAATAGTTCCATGAATTTTGATTTAGTTTCAGGTTTTGGCATTGAAACAATAACATTATTCATCCATGAATCTAATAATTCCGTTTTAATCGAAGAAAAAGTATCTATTGGAAGATACGAAAATACTTTTTTCCCAATGTAATAGGAATTTAAGAATAGAATGAGTTTCCCTTTTATATCTTGGGAAAGCTCCAATAATGGAAAACCAATGCACATTGTTGATAAAATAATGGTACTAATACAAAAAGGAACTATATTAATCCTCATGGGCAAAAATATCATTGATGGTGAAACGGTTTTCAAATGATGTCTCGAAATATTCTGAGGATAAAATGTGTAATTCATTAAATGAAGATCAGTCAGTGCATTCTTGTCATTAAAAAAAATTTCATAAAGTTGATTGATGATTGAACTATACTGTTCGGCATTGATTGTCTTCCCAATTTGATTCATATTTAGGAGAATAGATAATGTATAAACATCGAGTTGATTAATTACTAGAGGCTCTTCAGGTGCAGTCCTCAACAAAACAACCCTGATTGCTTTATGATATGGATTTGTATCTGAAAGAAGTTCAATACACTCAGGTTTTTGTAAAAGCTGAAGGCATGATGTAGCATCACCAGACGAAGAAAACTTAACAAGTTCAATCAAATCATCAGTAATCTGACCATTGAAACCCTTAAGATAATGAAACCCTCCTGAAAACTGCTTTGAATGATTTGCAATCAGCTCTTTGAAAACCGAAAATACACCTTGACCATCAATTGATAAAGAGATTAGTGCTGTAAAATATGTTAGTGGGTTAATCGAATTGTTATACACCAAATGGTTAGGATTTATTGAATTGGTATCAAAAGCACTTCTTAAAACTAAAAGTAATGCTATTTCGGTATTTTTAATGCTGAATAACGATCCTGGATCTATAGAATCACTCCCACAAAATGCCAATGCTTGAATGACACGATTCACAAATGAACTATCTTTGCCATCTATTACGTTTGATTTTTCAATAATCTGCATATATAAACCCTGTGAATATACTTTACATGGTTGCTTAATACCAAAAACCGCGTTGAGAAGGAAACTAGACATTAAAAAAGAAAAATAGCGGTCTATTGAAACGCCAAAGTTTGAATGACCGACTGTTAGATTGATTATACCCTGTTTGAAATCTTCCGCAAGTTCATCCCTTGATAAAATCTGCTCAGAGCGTATCATATCAAAAATTTGGGGAAAACTTTTTTCTAATTTGTTCTCTTGCACCATAATCATTATAGCAAATAAAACAATATCGGAATTATTGCATTTTGTTTTTAAAACCCTAAGAACATAATGAACAAACGGGTGAATAGAGAATAGAGATACTGTCTTAATTGGATACTTAACAGGAGGAGCTTCCTTTTTAAACCGTGATTTTGCAAAAGCAAAAGGAAGCATTGAAATTACTGGCATATCATGAGAACTATCCCTCCTATTCCTTAGTGATAGCTCAATTGCCTTTTTACACATTAAAATTATTGAAATCGTTAATAATGAATCATTTTCGGTAAAATAATTTGAAGACACAATTCTAGAAGCATAAAAAGACCAGAAATTAATAAAACTTGGAATTTCATTATCGGGAATCTTGTCTACGTCAATAATCCCAAGAGTATAACAGCCCTTCAAAAAAGTTTTATAAGACTTATCCGTACATATTTGAACAATATTTGTTATAGCTTCTTCTTCAGAAATGGTGTATATGTTGATCATTAGTGAGTTGAAATAATTCAGACAGAGTTAGTCAAAAAAGGCAAAAAGTGGATATTTACAGTATTTTACATATACTGAAAAAATAGTGAGAAAAGGAGGAGGAATCTGTAACCAGCCCTTGGAGGATAATATGTGATTAGAGGTCTTTTGACATAAAGAGCATTTTCTGCTTTGCAAAATTGCGATTCGAAGAACCGATAATCGTATGTTTGGGTCTTTTTAATGGTATTATTATTGATACTTGATGTTACACCAGAATGGGATATGAAGCTATGATAAAAGGTAATGGTTCCATCTGATATATGCAAAAAGGTTCCTTGATTACTGTGTATTACACAATACTTAAACTTGCTGTGTCCAAGGGGGTGATTATTGTGAATCACACCAAAGCTTGGACTGTTGTTGTTAATAATGTTGGCAAAAGAAACAGTTCCTGAATTTTGATAAAAAGCAATAACTATTCCTTCTGATTCTTTGTTATAGGCAAATGTGCAACGAAAACTATCATAACTCAAAACACTTGTAACGCCAATTGCAGAATACCTGGCAGCATTATTATATGAACTATTTGTATCATCAAATTTTTGGTCTCCTCCTGATACATATATTGCATAATGCCCTGTTGTAGTGTTTGCGCAATTCGAAACTGATAAATACTCTACAACACAAGTCTGAGTCACTCGAATGTAAGCAAAATGACCAGACGAAGATAAACAATTATTTGCACATATCTTTTTAATTGAAGAATGTAATGATGAAAAAAACACAGCGCCGCCAACATTTGAGCATGAACAATAAAACATAGAGTATTCGATTTTCATCGAATATAAATCCCCAACAATATAAATAACCCCACCATTACCAGTGTATTTAGATAATCTCGAGAAAAAACAATCGAAAATCTGAATATCAGTATTATTATATGATAGACCAGAAACAATGTGCTCACTTACGCATTCATATATTTTAGAGCGAATTTGTATCACTTGGCGCTCTAAAAGCAGTTTGCTAACAATTTGATATCCACATAATGAACAAAATGGATAAAAAAACAACATTGTATTTACACTGTATAAAACACTTGGGGATTAGTTAATGGAGGCTTCACAGTTTTTTGTTAATCCTTCTAGTTTGATTCAGGTTTCGGAAAGCTTCTCAAACTGGGACAAATGTGCAAGAGCTTCAACTGTTGAAGGAGATAGAGGTCTTTCTATATGGTTTTTATGAATTCCATCATTTTTTTGTACTTTGACCCATTTTTGACCACATTTTCTGCTTAGTTCTTCGATTTGGATTTTCCTTTTTTGATGTTGAAGAATGCTTTGCTTTGATAGTTTTTTCACCTTATTCAACATACTTTTCTTCTCTTTTTCAAATATTTCTTTGCATTTTCCAAGCAAATCCTCCTCTTGGAACATCTTACGCATTTGTATTTCTGGAATTAAAATGGGTATCACTCCCTTTGACTTTGCTTTGTTTAAAAACGGGGGTTTGTTTCGTTTGTTATCCGGGCTTGAAGCCTTTAAAGCTGGTAAACCAATAATACTATTTGCTTTCCGCATAAATGGAATATAAAATTTTCTGACTACTTCAATAATTGAATGGGTACGGATTTCATAAGTATTCAAAGTTGTGAATTTTTTGTTATCATCTTTGAATTTTTTTGGAATAATTAAAGAAAAGTCGTTACACATCTGTATTTTGAAATAATACGACCAGACAGTTTTATCTATTGTTAATGAAAACATGAGATCTAGATAGAAACCATTATTATTGTTGAGGATCCAACGAAAATTGGGACAAATTTTGAGGAAAATATTGTGTTTGTTGAACACATTATGTACAATGGCAGAGTCTGGCACGGGGGGACTTCCAGCTCGATAAAACTCAATATTGTTGGGCAGAAGAATGTGTTAAGGTGATATAAAGTGTAGGTTGGGGTTCCAGTAATGTCTGATAATACTCTTTGTGTTGATATTGAACCAGATATAATTTTTGTGAAAGAATATGATAAGAAATTATGGACAATATGGCAATCTTTGATTAAGTGAAATCCATATGATATCGAAATTAATGTGTGATGATTTCCAAAAAATATTGTGTTGCTGATAATGGTTCCATTACTATTTGAGGATTTCCCTATTACATGAATAATTCCATTAGATATCTCAGGTGAGTTATTCAACATGATATTACAATAATCAATTTTGTTCATGAGCCCAGAACTTCCATCTATGTAAATAATCTGGTTATTCAGGACTTTATTATTCACAATGGTCGAAAATGCTAAACTCGATTCATATTTTGGGCGAAACATAATCCCGGAAACGTATGATGCTTTGTTATGAGAAATATTCAAATTCTCTGAAAGAATATTACCATTATTGAAATAGGTATTATAACTCCGATCAGTAGTTTTTGAACAATATGATATTGAAGATAAGTTAAATTGTATTGTTACTGTGTTTGGAGATAAGGAATTTATGTTAACGTATAGAAAATGAAGTGATGAATATGCAAAACAGCTATTCCCACATATGTTTTTCAAAACAATTGAAGAAGGAAATGAATTAGATGAAATAAATGCTGAACCACAGGATATTGCTGAGCAGTTGTAAAAAATGCAATCTTGAATAGTTGTATATTGTGTCTCTAAAGCAGCATATATTGCGCCTCCACTTGAGGATTGAGATGTGCAGCTAGAAAATAAACAACCTAAAATAGAAAACCCGAGGTATATTAACTCAGAAAATAGTCCACCCCCTCGAGATAGGGCCGTGCATGAATCAAACTTAGTATTAATAAGATCAATTTTATCCATTTTCACAAGAAATAAGCCACCACCATTTTCGGCAAAATCTTCCTGGAAGTATGATTCGGCCACCGTTAGATTTTTTGATTGTTCCATATAAACAGCACCACCTTTGTTAGCTTTGTTAAAAATAAAATTTGAGTTTTCTATGGAAACATTTGATGTAATACCAAAATAAATCGCCCCTCCATTAAGACTGGCGGTCATATTAAAAAACCTACAAAATCTTGTCTTCATTTCGGGATCAATCCAGTTTGTATTGACAAAATACGCTGCGCTTCCATTTACTGCCACCAAATTTGATAAATTGGCATTTTCAATAACCAAATTGATCTTTGGCATCATCCCCAAAGCATCTATCCGAGAATTTTCAGGATGATCCATGATATAGACTATTTTCTTTGCATCATTAGATATAAAAACTTGTGTTTCACATAAACAAATTGAAACAAATACCAAAATAGACATTAGGTAATCTACATAATGTTGAGAAAAGTTTATTTTCTTTTCAAACTTGAACAATCCAAAATTTGCCAGATTTGATTTGAAACATTTATATTTAACACTCCAGGCTAGATTATAGAACATTTGTAGTCAGAGACTGGATGCTAGCGGAGGGTGTTGGTTAATTGTTTTGAATAAAATCGGTCACAAATAGTTCATGAGATTATCTTAATTCGTTTTACTTTCGGTGATCTAGATCTGGGGCCATCACTCTATGATAAATTGAATTCAATGTTTTGATTTATCAATTGTTTAAGAAATGTGTTTTTGTATTCGATGAAATCGAACCATTTTAATGATCGAGACACTTTATTGGCCCGCAAATATTAAGGGAAAGAGATCTGCTGCCAATAGTCATCTGAATGTTGTTGATTACTTTGTTAATCAAAAAGCTGAAATAATACCAAAAACAAGTATGGAAACCCCCATTAGGAGTCGCAAGTGATTCGAATGTAATAGAATTACTCATTAATTAATGAGGATAATAAATTCGAAGAGGAATAAGGCAAATTTTTATTAGATTTCTGTTGATTGATAATATTCACCTGCATTTTGGGTAATGATGCGAAATATTAGTTTTTCAACCTATGAAAAAAAGAAAAAATGTTCAGCAAATCTCTATTTAAAGATTTCCCTAATTATTGGCTACTTTCAGTTTTTTTCAAAAGAGCTGATTGGATTGTTTTGTACATTGTTTCGATTGCTAAAGATTTTCTTTCAACTTCAAACCACCATATAATAGGAGAACTCCTTCTATCCCTATATTGTTGGCGTTGCTGCTTAGCCTCCAGCCAATATTTTGCTTCCAGTAATGGACGTAAATAATTCTCAAATTCATTACTAGTAATCAGTTTTCCAAGTTTAGCAATTGAAACAATTTCATTTTCAATTTTGGTCAATGTTCTCATCATTTTATCACATGATAAATCGAAAAACATTGCATTTTCTTTCTTAAGTAAAGGGAATAACATAATCTCTCTTGTTCTATCCTGTATCCCTAGAAGTTCTTCAAGTGATGCTTGATATCCATTCTGTTCAAACCATTTTTTTATTTCAGATAACTCCTTTTCGACAAGTCCTCTTTCTTCAATTGTCATAACTTCATCCAATATCTCAGATTCTTCAACTTCATCACTATAGTTACCTATTTCATACTCAATGATTTTCCTAGCAAGATTCATTTTCTCATTATAAATCATGTTTTGATTAATTAATTGAACCATTTGCATTGTCTCCTGAAGCCACTGCAGTGATCTTTTTGTTTGTGAGTTTTTAAACTTCAAAATATGGGACGGATTCTCTGTAATGGTAGAAAATTTGGTAACATTAGCACTCATTATAATATTATTCATACCAAGAGGAATCCTTTCGTTTTCAACAGAGATTTGTACAAGTCCACTATCAAATGGAATATCTCCATTAAATTTCTTTTGCTCGTTCCCTCTCGACACAATTAGAGAATAAATCGGTAAAGCATTGACTTGAACTTTTTGTGCTGCTAAAAAAGCAGCACCAATTGCTGTTGCTTCTTCAGGACAAGAAGAGGTAGAGACACGATTAATCCCAAAAATATGTTTTATCATTGGGATAATAGGGAAAAACTTTGATCCTCCTCCAGTTACTTCAACTTTATCAATTTCAATAATTGGAATAATTTTAAAAACATGATTGATCAAGTCTTTCATTATATCGATAATTGCGTCAGATGCTTCTCTTACTGCTTTCCTTGTTATATTATATATTCCTCCATCATATGAATTGGAAACATATTCATTATTATCCAAAAGAATCTTAACCTTCTCTGCTTCAATCATTCTGTTCACTTCATCCTCAGGTTCAATTTTCCCCTTTGTTTGTTTCTGAATAAGGTTGGCTATAACTGCATCAAAATCTCGTCCTCCAACCCTATCAGTCCATGAGTAATATATCTCTTGTGCAAGGATTTTTTCTTTCCGACCAAATTCAAAAACCATTGCTTGTGAAGAAGAAGCACCAACATCTATCACCAAAATACAGTGTGGATTAACAGATATGAATTTTTTGTGTTTCATAGCTACATAAGAAGCCATTGCAGTGGATGAATCTATTAGAAGTGGCTTCATTGAGAGATTTTTAGCAGGGTAATAAATAGCTTCACGTTGACATTGTAACCAATACTTGGGAATAACTATCACTGATTGACTAATATCACCGCCCCCTTCGCTTATTTTGTCTGAAATCCTTCTTAATGTCAAGGTTGTGATTACATGCGGTAATATACCAGCTGTCATTACAAATTGATTGTTAAACATCCCTGACTCATGGTAATATTTTCTAAAGTGAGATTTTTTAAGAAATGACAGAGTAGGCATTTTGGAAAGGAAAAAAATAGGATGAATAACAGTTGATGAGGGATAATCAATTCTTTGAAATGGAGAAAGCCATTCATATTCAAATAAGGACACATTTTCAGGAGATAAGACGCGTGATAGAGACTCTTTGTCGGTTTTAATCACAAAAGATGTCGGAAATGATCTCAGACTCTCTTTTGAGTCAAGAAAAAAGATGCTTTTTGAGGAATTTGGTATTGCTGCCCTAAACTGTCCCGTACCTATATCAATCCCAACAACAACTCCAAACCCTGAAGCCAAAAACAACCAAAAAATCATTATATATTTATAAAAAATCTGGAAAATCCTAAGGCTTTCCATTGATTTTTGGCTCTAATTCTTTCATTCTTTTTTGAAGAGTAACAACTTTTTCCTCAAGTTTCACAATTGAATTCTCAAAGAGATCTAAACTTTTTAAATCTTGCCTATGTAACTCATCAACCTTATTGGAATGAGCTTCTATTTCTTTTTTAAGTTCCTCGAATGATTGTGGTTGCTTTGCCATAAAAAATGACGAAATCCTGTGTAAAGAAACGATAAATGTGACAGTTTATGGCTACAAAAACGTCTCTTGTTAGCTGCAAAGTTGTTCTTCTTGGTGATTCTGGTGTAGGAAAGACATCTTTAGCTAATAGATGGATATCTTCTGGGTGGAATTCTGCATTTAAGCCTACAATAGGAGCAAATCATCAAAGAAAAAGGATTGTAATCAATAATGACAACGTTGATATATTTTTATGGGATACTGCTGGTCAAGAGCAATTTAGGTCATTGGCACCAGTTTACACCAGATCAGCATCTGCAGTACTTATTGTCGCTTCGTTGAATGATATTCATACTTTTGAAAGTATACAATCCTGGATTGATATTGTTAAAACTACATCTGAAGAAATACCACCACTCATTCTTCTTGCCAATAAGGAAGACTTAGATACACACTGTATTAAAGAAGAAGAAATACATGAAAAGTACCATGATTTATTTCAGAGCATATATGTGGTTTCGGCGCTCACAGGGAAATGTGTGGATGATGCATTTCAATGCGCTTCGGAGGCTGCTTACCACTTTTTCATGTCATACAATGAAGGAGTTACTAATAAGCCCATTATTGCCGCAAGTACCAAGAAAGGGGGTTGCTGTTAAAATTTATATTATCGTTTATTAATGCAGATAGAGGCGTTTTTAATCCTAAATCAGGGCCAGAACATTTTGTTTTCAATGCACAATTTATCTCCTCCTAAGACATGGGATACTTACAAAAAATGGATATCTGACCTGATTCCAAAAGAAGTTAATCCGGCAAGACCATTCTATGTGTTTTCTGACGTGCATGTTGGATATAAGCAACTAGGAAATTTGAGTATCATAATTACAGCACCACCGGAGTCTCTAATATGTGAGGAATCATCGTTTTCCTTGGTATTTGAGCAATTCTCGAGTATTTTATCAATTTGCTGCAATAATAATGTTTGTGAAGAGGAGATTTGCAAAAGAGACTCATTTATCAAGCTTCAAATGATTTTTCAACAAGAATTGACACCACAAGGTTTTTTAAGGATGAGTTCTATTCCAGATCTTGTTTCTTATTCTTCATTTTAGATCAATGCAGCCACAAAATGTTTTTTGTCAATTACCATACTAATTTTTTCATCATAACATTGAAAGCACTTACGGCTTTCAATATTGCAATATGAGAGATCAAGATGATTATAAAAAGATGCAATGTAACATTGCTCCATGAGAAAATATCACTAAAAACCATATTATAAATGAAGTTTATCTCTACCTTGAGACTTGTCAGAACAAAAAGAGAATACTGACTGTTCAAATCAATTGGCAGTCACCATGTTTCTTCTTTGTTTGGCAAGCTCGAACTACAGCAGGGAAAATTTTATTAATGTTCTCCATTGTTCTTGCAGAACATGGGATATACTCGAATAATCCATTATCAATACAAAATTGTTTCGCCTCTTCATCAGAAACATGGTTTGGATTCCCAATTCTTCTTAAATCCGAATTCATCCCGACAAGAATGATTTTGGCATCCTTGCAGTATAACTTGACTTCAATAATCCATCTCTCATTCACATTCTGGAGAGTTTGTCGATCATCCAATGCAAAACAAAGAAGAACAACATCAGATTCATGATAGGATATTGGCCTAAGCCTGTCATACTCATCTTGGCCCGGGGTATCCCATAAATGAATTGAATATTTCACATCATCCTGTTCATATCCTTGTGTATAGTTTTCGAAAATGGCTGGAGTATATCTGTCATTTATTCTATCGCCCTTGAGAGCAAAAAGGAGAGAAATTTTACTAGAATCACCAGCTGCAACGAGTTTAATTGAAACAGTATTCATGATCTTTCGTGGCTGATTAAAAAAATGTCAAATATTGTTTTTTGAAAATTATTTTATCTGGTTCTTCTTATTTATAATGAATAATGGAGTATTATTATTCAATAATTATATAATGATAGAGTATTGATCAATCAAATTTTCTTCCTACATCAACAAAAACCAAATCATTTTCAAAAAGATATATAAATTAGTGGTTCTTCATACTCTGCAAATGATGGTGTAAATTATGTTTCAGATAAATTACTACCCCTGAGAATTGTAGAAATCAATCACTTAATCATTATAAACTGATAAAATACATGATGTAAACATGATTTTACAAAAAGTGCGAAATCACGAACAAACCAATTGGATTAATGAATTTTCAAGAAATGTTAAACGAGAGGGATAAAAAGAACGAAATATTTAATGAATCAACAATACTAAGCTCTAGTTATCTTAAACTTGTTTCAGATATATCAAGTATTAAATCTCGTTTGAACACCATGAATACAAGGCATAGTGAATTAGTGAAAGGAGGAGCTGTATTTGGAAATGAAGCTGACATAACTCAGCTAAATTCTCAGTTGGTGTCGTTGTATCGAGAAAAAGAAACACTTTCAAACGAGTTAAAAAAGAATAGTGAAGAGGTTTCTCTTTTAGAGGGACTATATCAAAAAAGCAGCTCTGAACTAGCGGATTTAAAGAAAAAGCAACAAATTCTCGAAGTTGAAAATACCAATCTTGCAACAGAACGCATTTCAATTGAACAGAAGCTGGATTCTGTGATTGCAGAAATCAATGCTGTAACATCAAAATATGAGGAGATATCCACTTTATCGGCTTCTCTGAGTGAGGTTATAAACGAATATAAAAGGAAAATTAAAGAAAGCTCCCAGATTATCAAAGAATCCGAAAAAGACTCACCGCATTCTCCACTTCAGAAATTTTATGCAAAATTCGATATACATTCGTCCCAGATCAACTCAGTAATTTTTGGTCCAAATTATGAGTCAATTATTACTGTAGGTGAGGATAAAAAACTTATCCAAATGGGATTTCCAAATATGAATGAGATAATTAATGTTCCTACACGAGCATCAGTTAATAACCTCAGTCTTCAGAAAGAAGCTGGATTGATTTGTTTATCATGTAATGATAAAGCTGTTAGAATCCTTGATTTGTCTACTGGAAGAATAATAACTGAGCTTTCAAATCATACTGATGTAGCAACTGATTGTCAATGGATATCACGAAATCAAGTTTTAAGTAGTTCAAAAGACAGAACAGTTAAAATATTTGATCTTACAAAGAATGCTGTGAATGCAACCATAATGGCAACAAGTGCTGTTAGTTCAATTTGTCAAACAGAACAGCCTGCCGTTTTTGCTGGAGCATGTAACGATGGTGTAATTAGACTTTTTGATATTAGAACAAAGAAAGTAGCACAGAAAATTGACAAAGTGCATACAAAGGGTATAGTATCATTAGCAATGTCGCCTTCTGGAGATATAATTTACTCATTAGGCCTGGACGGTGCCATATCAGAAACAAGCATTTCCGGAGGGGCCAAACTTCGCTCGAGGCAAGATCCAAATTTAGAAGTGAAGAGCCAAATGGCCAAAATATCTGTCAGCAAGTGTGGAGGATTTGTTTTTGTTCCATCAACAAAAGGAAGGGGTCTTCTCTTCGATATGCTCACAAACTCTCCACCCTCACTGCTAAATCATGGAAACGGAGATATAATATGCTCATCATTTGCTTCTAATTTATTAATAACAGGAGATACAAACCACAGTCTCTACTTCTGGGTTAATTAAAGAGAGCGTGTTTTTTGGCTCAAATAGTCACTTTTTTTCTAGATGATTGGGAAATTCTTGAAGTCCTGGCAGTTCTGGTTCATTTCCAATAACAGACAAACAAACGAATATAAAATTGAGAATATTTCGAAATTTGATGATCCTGTGAACTTTATTGATTATTTACATTGTCTTCCATTGCCATCTGATTTTAAACCAAATCCTCAAAAAACCGGCAATATAGCTTTGTTTGAGGTTCCTATTAAACCAGCTTGGGAAGATTCCAAAAATGCCAATGGTTTTATGTTTCTAATTAAGGTTGATCCTGACGCTGTTGATGAGGTTTGGAAAAACCTTCTTTTTGGTGTTGTGGGTAATGAACTTCAATCAAAAATTAAAGAATTTGGATTTGATGTTAACATTAATGGAGTTTTGTTTGCATCAAAATTTGGAGATAACAAAAATAGCTATCACTATCGATTAGAGATTTGGTTTTCGCAAATCTCATCGAAGATTGATGAATTTTTGCCCAAATTCAAGAGTTTTCTTGCCGAATATCTTTCTCTTAGACATCCAGAGTCAATAACCCACAAATTGCACAACAATGCTCCAAAAAAACAACAAAAATAAATACTGCTTAAAGTTTATATTTGGTTGTGATGATGTACTTGTGGAACCATATCAGAATTTGGTCCATAATTATAAGGATTTGGTTGGTTGAAAGTGTATGGTGAATACTGTGGAGCGTAGTACTGTGGTTGGTTACCATATACAACTGGTGCAATTTGTGGAACATTTTCATCTTGGATGAGAGGTTGTGGTGTTCCATTGTTTTGGGCGCATGCAGCAGCTCCGGCGCAGCAGCAGCAGCAAATTGGAAGAAGGCAAACAAGAATAACCATTATAACAATTAATGTAATCCAGAGAGTATAATACTCAGTCCAAATATCATCAGATGATGAGCATGATGAAGAAATATCACTTGATGAGTAAAATGGATCAGTGCTCATGCCACTCATTGTGATATAGTATATGTATCCAGATTCACAATCATAGAATGTAGAGTCATAGTAGTTATTTGTTTTCTTGAAGTAAAGGCTAGAAAGGGAGTTATTGTAGACAACAAAATAGGCATTGTTACCAGAATATGAGCATTTGCCACCATATGTGCATGAATAAATTGTTGGGTAGTAGTAGTTAAAATAGTTCTCATCAATTACATAAGCATTGCCATATGATGATGATGAGTGGCCATATGTTAAAGAAGAGTATATACTTGAGTATCCTGAGAATATACAAGACTTTGCATAGGACTGGGAAGTTGAAACTGTAGCTTCGATCTTGTTGGAATTCTGAACATATAAAGCATGTTGAGAGCACATTGAGTCTGGAATGATCCACACATTTACGGTAGTATAGCTAGATGAACTAAATGTAACCTTAATTGTTGAAGCTGTTGAAGCAAAAGCTCTCATATTGTAAGCAGGTGAATATGTTTTATATGAATATCCTGAATAAATAGTAATAGTTGAAGAATAATACAAACTTGAGGAACACAAAACAAATGCTTGATAACCAGAGGGAACATTGACAAAAAGAATATCATTATAACCAAGGGAATTACTAGTGAAACCCTTTGAAGAAACGTTGTAACTATACGACTGGACAAGAGCTAAAAGAGCAGCAAACATAAAAATGATTTCGATAATATCGGTTTCTCTCAATTTGAACAATGTGATTTGTTCGTTGCCAATTATCGAAACAGATCAATCAATAAATTGTAAAGACTACATCATTTTGTAAATATTTATTCTTTCAAAATATATTTTTTGGGATATCCCTAATGAATATCGTTGTTTTAGGATCCGGGGGATACTATCCTACCGATGATCAACATACTGCGAGTTATATGATTCCTGAATTAGGGGTGATATTTGATTGTGGGTCCGGGATATTCAGGGCTAGTAAGTTTATCAAAACGTCTGAGCTTCATATTTTTATTAGCCATCCACATGCAGATCATATTGATGGCTTAAAATGTGTGAAAAATCTATACAGTTCGAATTGTAATAGAATAGTACTTTATGGTTTGAAAGAAACCATTGAAGCTATTGCGATTTTGTTCAAAAAGCCTTTTTCTGGCCAAACATTGATTCCTTTTGAGCTCAGGACTATTGATTTTAACGAAGTAATTAAATTCCCCGAGTTTGAGATGAGAACATTTCCTGTGGAACATGTAAGTCCATGCATAGGATTTCGCATTGACTCAGGAGGGAAATCGGTGGCTTATATAACTGATTCATCATCTTCTGTGGATTCTGATTACGGAAAACACGTTAAAAAAGTTGATTTTTTATTGCATGAAGCATACTATCCACATGATATGGAAGAAAAGGCCATCCAAGGCGGCCATAGTACATCAAGTATGGTTGTTCAGTTTTGCAAAGCCAACGAAATCGAAAATGTATTACTAATTCATCACCATCCAGATGGATCGGGCAAAAAAGTCTTTGAGGAAGTTAAAGAACACCTGCCATTCTCCCAGAATGCTACCGATTATTCTGTTTACAAAATCTAGTTTACTGTGTAAAGTACGATTTTTTTTTGCGGTTTTCTATTTTAAATGTCCAATATTTTCGAGAACGAATCTAAAGGCGAGATTCCAGAGATTCGAGATCAATTGGACGGTAATGATCCTGCTTTGCGGAAGAATGCTGCTAAAAGGTGTATATCTTTAATGCGATCTGGTGAGAACGTTCAATGTTTGTTCTCTTCCATGCTTCGATGTGTTAAGACCAATGATATAGAATTGAAAAAGTTATCATATTTGTATTTGGTCCAATATTCTTCTCAAGAACCAGAGCAAGCAATTATGACAGTTAACACTTTTATTTTGGATTCTCAAGATGATAATCCTTTAGTCCGTGCTTTGGCTGTTCGAACTATGTGTAGAATCAAGCTTGAAAGCGTTGCTGAGCATATGATTGTACCTTTGAAGAAATGTCTGGCCGACAAAGATCCATATGTTAGGAAAACTGCAGCTTTTGGTGTTGCTAAGCTTTATGAAATCATCCCTGAAGCAGTTGAAAATGCAAATTTATTTGCTGATTTGTTGAATTTATTAAAAGATGAGAATCCAATGGTTGTATCAAACACAACATCTGCGATTTTTGAGATTAATGATAAGAGGACTTCACCAATATTTTTATTGAATGCTGATACTATTGGACCTCTTCTCTCTGCATTATCTTCATGCACAGAATGGTGTCAAACAATTCTCTTAGACACTTTAGCACACTACAAACCTGAGACTTCTGAAGATGCCACATTTCTAATCGAAAGATTGACACCATTTTTGAAACATTCAAATCCTTCAGTGGTAATTGGAGCATTTAAGTGTATATTTTTACTTATGGAATATGACAAAAGAAATCCATCAGAAATATTCCCAACCATTATTCCTCCATTTATTACCTTAGTAAATTCAACAGAATCAGAGATACAATATGTGGTTCTTCGAACAATATCCCTCTTTGTTATGAAGTATCCAAAAGTTTTAGCAAAAGAGATTAGAGTGTTTTTCTGTAAATATAATGATCCATCATATGTCAAAATGGAAAAACTTGGGATTATTGTCACAATATGTGGACCACAATCTGCTCAACTTGTTCTCGATGAGTTATCGGAATATACCAATTCTGTGGATGTTGCATTTGTTCAGAAGTCAGTCAGAGCTATTGGTCAGATTGCAGTGAAAATTGAACTCTCTGCAAGAAGATGTGTTGATATATTGGTTAACTTAATACAAGGTAAAGCCGACTATGCTCTTGAAGAAGCCATTATTGTGATGACGGATATTCTAAGGAGATATCCTGGCATTTTTGAGAGTGTGATATCCAATATTTGTCATTCTTTTGAGCAGATTAGGGCTCCAAGAGCCAAGGCTGCAGGAATCTGGATTTTGGGAGAGTATAGCTCACTTATTGAAAAGGTTGACATTTTGCTTGATCCATTTTTGGACACCTTCCATGACGAAGAACCTCTAGTCCAACTTCAATTACTGGCTTCTATGGTGAAGATTTACGTAGAAAAGCCCGATGCTACGAAAGACCAGCTTCAGTTTTTATTAAATGAAGCCACCAAAGATGGAAATGTGCCAGATGTTAAAAACCGTGCAATGGTATATTGGAGGCTACTATCATCAGAAATATCTGTTGCGAAAAATGTTTTGACATTTAGCAAGGAAACAGTAGTTCATTCAGGAGTATCATATGAAGAAAGTGTTCTACTCGAATTAATGAAGAATATGGGCAGTGTTTCTGGTGTTCTTCATGTTGTCCCCTCAGATTTTGTTCGGAGGGTTAGATTTGTTCCTGAGATTGGAGATTCGATTCAAGAAGATCAATCCCTAAGAATGTGGCATAAGGCTTTGCTTAATGATTCAACCAACTTAGAACTATTCTTTGATTATGACTATAATTTTATTTATTTAAGAATACTTAATAAGTCTTTAGAACATATTGGTGGGTTCCAATTTGCTGTTAACAAGAACCCAATTGGGTTAATGACACAAAATTCTGTTGCATTCCCACAATTTGTTGAATCAGGTGATTTTGCCGAGATTGCCATTCCATACACACTTTCAAAATCTAATATAATGATCAATGATCAGGGAGAAATACAATATGCGCTTAAATCCAGTATTGGAACTGTTTTCGCTAAAGATAGAGCTCCATTTGAATTAACACTTAAGATTAATGGAAACATAGGTCAGGACCGTTTCAGGGAGATTTTTGCTCTTCAGAACGAAACTAAATTTATTCTTGAGAATGCAGAAATCATGAGCTCAGCTGATTTGGAGGAAAAAAGGGTATATACTCTTGGTGTTAATGGAAACAAGCATTATGTTTCGTTTATTGCTGGAGATGATCAGGTTGCTGTTGAACTATCTCAAGACCAGAAAAACATTTCTGTTATTGCTAAATCCTTGAACCAAAAAGCGCTCGCCTTCTTGGAGCAAGCAGCAAGAATTCTTTTTACAAAATAAAACCCAAATAATCAAAACCAATTATTTATTCAACCAATGAAATAACCACAATCCTATCACCTCTAACAAATATAAGATCGAGAGAGCGACTATTGACAACGCTCTTCTCGTCATCGATAAACGCAATTAAATTTTCGGTTACATCACTTAAAACAGCATTACAATGTTCATCGTATGCATGAAGAGTGCCTATTAGCTCTGGACCATCAATGGTTTGTATTTTTACGCGTTTTTCGATACATAATCGAAGGAAATCAAGGGGCATTGGTGCTTCTTCAGCCATTTTTACTTTCCCCTTTTACCCTTTAAACGATAAAAGTGGAAGAAATAGGTTTATTACCCAGTATGAATCAAATTGTCCAAATTGATTATTAAGATGAAAATCATCACCTGGCTCATTTGTTTCTGGTTGTGATAAATAGTCTGAAGAATCCATCTCTGTGTTCTTGTATAGCTCACTCGAAATGAAAATAAAATTTGAAAATTTTACCAGATGGAAGAGAAGATTTCATTTGAGATATTTCTTTATGGGGAGGGAAATGAAATTATAATGAAAGATATTGAGTTTTGTGTCGATCGAATTGTTATGTTACCAAAGATTCGGCCTCATCAACTTGAAAAAGCAGTGAGTTTATCTGTTGAGTATTGCAAAATGTCTGATTTCCGGCGAAAACTATTAGAAAAATCTAAAGAGTGTCCAGTTTTGATTTATCAATTGCACAAGAGGGGTGTTTTTGTTTTTGGAGAATTTGAACCATTTTTAAGGAACAGAGACACTTTCTTGTTAAGTTATTATTTTCGGAAAGAGATCGAAAATTTTGGTAGTTTTATCGAAAAAAAAGACAAACCTTATGGTTTTGATGAAACATTCTTCGAGAATGGAAGTAATCTTGATCCATTGATTGAATATGGTTTTTTGCCTTCAAGTATTGAGTATTGTCTCAAGTATGATGTTATTGATGATTTTGTTGTTTTCGAAGATTTAAATCAAAAAGTTAAATGGAGTCCATTTGAGTGGAGTAGCAAACCAAAGTATCTTGATTTGTTATCATTCTCTGGTTTTTTTGGTTCTATCAATTGTTTTAAACATTTATTGATGAAAGGATTTTGTATCAATGAATCAGTTTTATCAATGGTTGTATGCAGTGGCTGTTTAGATTTATTCCATTTATGTCATGTTCAAAATTTTTTAACAGCTGAGAGTATTTGCAAAGTATCTGAGTTTTTTCATCAGTCATTGTTAGAATATATGGTAGAAAATGGAGTTGATATTAATGAAAAAGATAGTGATGGTTTTAGCTCTCTTCATTTAGCCGCCGAAAATGGTCATCTTTGTGTTGTTGAATATTTAGTTAATCAAAAAGTTGATATAAATGCAAATTCCAAAAATGAAGAGTTTTTATATTTCATAGAACTCCTCTTCATTTAGCTTCCGAATATGGTCATCTTTGTGTTGTTGAATATTTAGTTAATCAAAAAGCTGATATAAATGCAAAAAATAAATATGGTTGGACTCCTCTTCATTTAGCAGCTAGAGAAGGTCAATTTAGTGTTGCTGAGTATCTTATTAATCAAAAAGCAGATTTGAATGCAAAAGATGAAAATGATTGGGCTCCTCTTCATTTAGCTGCTGATAATGGTCATATTCGTGTTGTTGAATATCTAGTTAATCAAAAAGCTGATATAAATGCAAAATCACAAAACAAGGAGTTTTTATATTTAATTGGACTCCTCTTCATTTAGCAGCTGAAAATGGTTATCTTCGTGTTGTTGAATATTTAGTTAATCAAAAAGCTGATATAAATGCAAAAAATAAATATGGTTGGACTCCTCTTCATTTAGCAGCTAGAGAAGGTCAATTTAGTGTTGTTGAGTATCTTATTAATCAAAAAGCAGATTTGAATGCAAAAGATGAAAATGATTGGGCTCCTCTTCATTTAGCTGCTGATAATGGTCATCTTCGTGTTGTTGAATATCTAGTTAATCAAAAAGCTGATATAAATGCAAAAAATACAAGTGTTGAGTTTTTATATTTGATTGGACTCCTCTTCATTATGCTGCTAATAATGGTCTTCTTAGTGTTGTTGAATTCCTCAAGAGTAAAGGAGGATAATAAGTCAGAAGAGGATCAAAAAACATATTCATTATATTTTTGGAGATAATAAGAGAAATCATAAGGAATTTTGGAGAAAACTGATGGGATGATGTTAATTGATTATCTAGATTAGGAAAAACATTTGATGAATATGTAATCTTTTGAGTGATCGAATTGTGCAACTAAACTTTGTGGGGTTAATGGAGAGATGAAGCTAATACACATAACAAATTTAAATAGATTTTGATTTTGTTCTAAAACTCATTTTTTCAAACTTCTAGAAAACAATTTTTTTTCGTATTTGGATATTTGTTTTTTCAATTCTCTAACTTGTGTTTTATAATAAATTAGCTGTGATCTGTAGTCTTGTTCAATTGATTCTCTTTCTTCGATATTCTCTTTGATTGTTTGAATTTTGTTCCTTGTTTCGTTAATTTTATACCTTTCTTGGGACAATAATGACAATTTCTCGTTTAAAAGAGTGCACTGGTTCTCATAATCAGTCAATTTAAACTGCATTTCTTCTAATTTTATCTTAAGTTCTGTGTTTTGAGAGTCAACAAATTTTAATCGGTCAACTTTATCTTCAAGGCGATTTACATCTCTTAAGAGAGAGTCCCTTTCAATAGTAATGGTAGATAATTGATCTTGGATCTTCTTTGAAATCCCGTTATTTGAGTTATCTGATTGCAAATTGATTTTCATCTTCAATGAGTGATTCTCTTCTTTAAGCTCATTTAATGAATGTTGAAGTTCATGCATCTGTGCCTCAGTGTATTGTATTTTACTCCTAATACAATGAATTTTTTCGATTTGAGACTTTAAAGACGAATTTTCTTCCAGAAGGATCTGGTTTTGCTTCTTGCTTTCTTTGTATTTCATAGATTTATTATATAGCTTATTATTTTCCTCTTTCAATGAATCGCATTTTTGGACTAATACATTATACTCATGTATATCCACTCTATTTGTGGCATCATTTCTCATCTTCTGTGATTCTATCTCATGTTGAAATTTTGTTTCTTCAAAGGCCTTTCTATAGCTCAATAAATCTGTTCTAAGTTCTTGGTTCTCATTCTTCAAAGAAAAAATTTCATCAACATTCTGCCGTGAAGAAAACATTGACTTTTTATCCTTGTATTTCGCCTTAAGGGATTTTAGTTTAGAGATCGTTTCAATATATTTTGTTTCCAAATTTAAAAAGTTTTGATGTAATGTCTCGCTCTCTTTTCTATGGTTAATAATGATTGATTTCAGCTCTTTTTTCTTTTTCCTTTCAATACAATACTTTTTCTCTAGTGATTCGTTTATTCTCACATTTTCATTGTTCTGATATTCTATTTCTTTACATTTTCCCAGCAAATCAGATATATAGTCATCTTGTTGTTTAATTACACTCTTTAACTTATCTATTTCATCAAAAGCAGATTTCAGCCTCTTTTGTTGATCTTTGGATATTTTTTGATATTTGCAACGCTTTTTTGAAGCTAAATGGCTTGAATCCGATTCGAAACTAGAATTTGTGCTCATTGGCGCCAGATGTCACCTTTTGGGTAACGAACTCTCCAGCTTTGTGAGCAAAACCTTTGCTGCTCTTTGTATGTCTGGTCTTGCGGTTTCTATTTTCAGCCTATTTAAGGTGCCTTTTACATCTTTTTTAAGTTCTTCGTGTTCTGCACACTGTATGAGAATTTTCACTGCTATCTCAAGAGGAGGAGTGGATCCGTATGCAATTCTGGATATCATATGATGTGCAACCACTGAGTTTTTGCAAGCAGCAACAACAATTGCGCATGAAACAGATTCAGAATCCCACTTTGATGCTAGAGTATCTATTATATCAATTGGAATTTTGATACCATCCAATGCCATTCTCGATACAGCAATATACGCCGCTTTGTTAAGTGTGGGATTCCTTGATTGCATATGTGGTTTAATATCATTGATAGAAATCATTTGGGCATCACTAGAAGAAAGAATGCATCTCAAAGATGCAACAACCAACATTGAGTCGGGTGAAGATAAGCATTGAATACATCTCTTTATCACAGGTTCGAAATTTTCCTCTGGTAAACCAATTCTTGATATCATTTCAAATGCCAATTTAATATGAATTGGCTGCAAAGCATGAAGAGCAGCATGAGATGCCGCTCCATTTTTGCACGCTATAATAATTAAATCATTATCAGTCTCTTCTCTGCCTGTTGGAACTCTAGATACGGCCTTTGCGGCGACTTCTGGTGGAATTGAACCTGGATCTAAACACCTCAGTTCTTTTGCAGCATTTGCGACCAATGGTGTATCCAAAAAAGTTGCTAGTCCTCTGGCAAATGTTTCTGTTTGATCAGAATGATCAAGCTCATGAAGGTTATTCCAACAGCGCTCAATCAAGTCTGATGGCAAAGCCTCTTTTTCAAGTGCTTCGACAAAAGCATATAATGATTCTGGACATGGAGCAGATTCAAGTTGAGATTCTATTTCTTCAAGTGCTATATCAGTTTCATCAGTTTCGGATAATATGTACTCAGAAACTTTTCGGGCATCAGCCCCGGGGAATAATATTTTTCCAGATTTAAATCTCTTGATAATTTCATCAAATGTTGGTCTATTATGAGGATCTCGATCCCAGCAATCAGAAATGAGTCTCTCTAGCTCAGGATCAGCAGTTTTTGGGATTGCTGGCCGTAAATCATTCATTAATACTTGTGCTACAATTTGAGGTGCTTCAAGTCCCGTATAGGGCAATTTTTTGACTAGCATTTCCCATAAAACAATACCATAAGCATAAACATCAATTCTTGAGTCATAGCATGTACTGGCACTAAGAAGTTCAGGGGCCATCCAATGAGGTGTACCAACATTCTGAGTCATTACATCATTCTTATCTGCATGCCTAGAAAACCCAAAATCGCAAATTTTTGCTCTGCCGTTATTATCAAGAAGAACATTGAGAGATTTCAAATCTCGATGAACAATCTGCCTTGAATGAAGAAATCTCATACCTCGTGCAATATCATATGCAGCACATGTTATTTGACTTTGATCAAGACGTTTCCTTTTGTGAATTTCATTATAGAGGTTACCTCCAGCCATCCATTCTGTTACAATACAAAATGGAGGTGAGTCTGTGGCTCCGACAAATCTTAAAAGCGCAGGATGAGATGCAGTCGCTAAAATAACTACCTCTCTTTGAAATGCCCTCAATTTTGCTCCACTAAGTTTCTTGAACTTAAGTTTCTTAACAGCTACTTCTTGCCCCGTTCTAAGATCAGTGCCATAATAAACAATAGCTGAAACCCCTGAACCAATTTCTTTAATCTCCTTTATATCTTGTTGGTCTATCTTCCAAGATTGGTAGTGGATTGGAATAGGAGAAAACACGGAAACACCCATTATAACAGAATCTGATGAATACTCTTGAAGAAAATTGGAAATGCTCTCGAGTCTTTCGGTCATGATCGGAACAACAGGATCCCCATCCTTCGGTGATGATAAATACTGGTTAAATGATGCAGATATTGCTTTTAAATCCAAAATATGATACTGAAGCCATTGGTTGGCTGTAGAATCAAAGAATTTTGCCCCTGGTGAATGCAAAATTGATGCATGTTCATTAAGTTTAGACGTTAAATTCGTCAATTCTGAAGGCACAGCGGCAGAATTCGAATCAAGCGCAGAATGAGCCCAACAATGTAAAAGATGCTGCCCAAATATCTGCTGATATTCTCTAGTGATGTCAACAATTAGCCTATATGACTCGATTTGAAGTGGCTCAAGAATAGTATCAGGTGGAATCTGGTTCAATGAATCCACAAAAGAACTAAACTGGCTAATCGCAAGTTGAAATTTCTTTCGATGTGCAACTGTCTGAAGAACAACACTCTCCATCTCTGTGCATATTTTTCGTAGTTCCGCACTAATCACTGAGAATTTCAATCTCTCACCCATTCAAACGATAAACTAAAAAAAAATTAAAAAACTCAAACATTCAATGATGAACCCAACTCCTCTCACCAATTATCGATTTTACTCATAGGTTGTTCCATCATTTACATAATTGAATACTTCTCTTTCAATTAATTACACATTGAATTTAAAAAAATACTCTATTCAATTAATTATTCTTTCTTAAGAACCATTATTATGAATGGAGACAGTGTGTTATCAAGTCTTATTGATTCCTATTTTGCTTTGATACAGTGTAATATAGATGAAATAGCGAATAGGAGGATAACGATGGCTCTACCGTATGTAGAGGTAGATGATTTAAAACTGCTTTGTATGAGGGTTAGGAAAAAGATATGTAGCGAAGGCCGCATACCGAAAATTAGATCTCCTTGTATAGTCGTTGGTGATTTACATGGGCATTTCCTCGATTTATTGAGGATTTTACAGAAGTGCGGGTTGCCAGATAAGCTAAATTACGTTTTTTTGGGTGACATTGTTGACAGGGGAGACTTTTCTTTCGAAACAATAGTGATGGTGTTTCTCCTTAAATATGTTTATCCTGATAATGTTGTCTTGATCAGAGGAAATCATGAGTTTAATGATATGAATAGTACGTGTGGGTTTTTTATGGAGCTTACCAAACTTTATAAAGAAAGAGAAGTAGCAAGCTTATTTTCATTGGTGTTTTCATTTCTCCCATTGGTATCAATAGTTGATGATGAGATCTTATGTCTTCATGGTGGAATCGGCATTTCATTTTCCAACTTATCACAAATAGAGACGGTACCTTACCCTCTTGAATCATTCAGTAATAATGTAGCTCAAGATATTTTGTGGTCTGATCCATGTATCAAAATATCACATTTCGGTGTATCACCAAGAAAAATGGGAACTCTATTCGGAATAGAAACTTTTAAAACTTTCATGAAAAACAACAATCTTAAGTACATGATTCGAGCTCATGAGCACCACCAAAGAGGCTTTAATACATTGTTTGATGGTAGACTTATCATCATATTCAGTGCTTCTAATTATGGTGAAACAAATAACCAGAGCTCTGCATTGTTAATCCAAGATAAAAATGTTTTATTGCCCTTATCCTTTGAGCCGCTTCCTATATTTCATCGGAACTTTGTTCATCAAGATAAATCCAAAATTGAAAAACCAAAACAAATTGTCACACCAAAGAAGCAATTATCTCCTCTAAATTCTCCAAATCCTCCTGTTATAGTACTTCCTGGTAAAGGCAATATAGCTAAGAAATGTCATAGCCAAGGGAGAATGACCCCGCCTCCAAAAAAAGAGATCAAAAAATAATTAGGTGAGTTTTTATTCAGATTCGCCGAGTCCATCAATATTTTTCTGGAAATGCATGAGTGAAGATTTCACCATAGTAAAAATGTAATCTGTTTGTTCATTGATTAATCGAAGCTCGCCTGTAGATTGTGGATCGTCTGTTAATGATTTGACAAAGTGTTCTATGTATTTGATTGTTGAAGGAAGCCTCTTTGGTTCTGCCAGAACTAATAATAGAATTGCCATAGGAAGCCATTGATCGGCACCGACTTCTCTGTGTCCTTCAAAAGTTAAAACAAATACAAGTGTATTGAGAGCTTCACCAAAATAATGAAGCTTGAGTAAAGGAAGTGGAGCATCGAATGCTTGTTGGAGTTGTCTTTGAGCGGCTTCAAGAAGCTTTGGATTTGTCTGGAATGTACTTGTGAAATCAAATGTATTTTGACGAAGAAGTTCTTCCTTCTTGTTAATAATACCTTGATGACATACAGTATCCTTTCTTTCATCATCCGGATTCATTTTGAGGAACCTTTCCAATGGCAATTCTCGCATAACAATATTGTGTAATATTTCATATGATGGGGTTAATTTGTACTTTCTTTCATCACACCATTTCTTCCATTCTTTAACAATGAATGTAAAGAATGTAACAAAATCAGAACACTTAACACATAATGAATCATTAATAGTCTCAAGAGGGTTCTTTTCCTTAAGCCAAGCTTCAACAAGATGGAATCTGATTACATCTCGATAGAATTCAATTGATTTTTTGAGTCCTTTGGATAATTGAACCATTTGTGAGTATTCTGTGTTGTATAAAGAGATCTTTGAAAGCTTATCAAGCCTTTGTGGCTGTCTTTGATCAAATTTTGTTCTTAACAAATCCAAGAAACTCTTAAATGTGGAAAACTGAGGTACTTTTTTCCTGGCTGTTTCAAAATCATCTATCTTCATCTCAAGAAGAAGCCTGTGATCTGGGCGAGCAAGCTGAACTTGTGATTTCAGAAGCTCAACCATATCAGGGGAATCACTAGACTGGGCTGCTAACGGAATCACATCAACACCGGTTAACATTGTTCTAAGTTGAAACTCAATAAGCTCTTCATCGTTTTCTGCCTCTTTGGCATGTCCGACAGGTTGAACATCTTGAACACTTGGTAAGGTAAATGAGTATGCAAGATAATCTGGGGATTCCGCTCTTTGATCTAATTGGTTAGGCTTAACAGGGAAATCTGGTTTGATCTGGATAGCAAATCCGACAAGCTCGGCAAGAACAGATAAATCATCTGATGTAAAAAGTGCTGATTTGCCCAAATCATTCAGAATCTTTGAGAGTTTTTCCGAAGAAGGGAGAGTTGCCGGGTTTTCAACCTCAGCTATAGCTTTCCAAAGCAATGGAATTTTTTGTCGAAGAGATGCCAATATTAAATCAGTAGGTTGTGATCCAATCCTTAAGGAATTTGGAACAATGCCAAAAACACGAGGCGATTGGAATGATGGTTTGAAAAATGATTCAAACAAAAATGCTTCTGGATCTTTGCTATGGGAAATAATTTTCTTAACAATACTGGGACAAAACGATGCATTGTCTTTCCATTTGAACAAGAATTCTTCAACAAATGAGTCTGCGCTGTTAGAATCAGACACGAAAGTAACTCGGTTAACAAGCTCAGACATCACTGCTTCAAAGAAAAGACGAAATGATGGAAGAGAATAAATAACACGTGAAAGTAAAACTGCTGTGGGCATGGATATTGCAACCACCTTTTCCATGAACAAATTGAAGCTCTCCGCAAACTCAGAGCTCCAAAGATACCCGAAAAGACCAGGAATGGTCGAAAATGATAATTGCTCAACCAAATCAGGCTTTGTAGTAGTAAGCCTTTCACACGCCTTAGCTAGTAACTCATATTCTTCAGAAAACGTAGAAATAACTTTGTTGAAGTGAGTCACAAGGTTGGGAACTGATGGAGTCTGTGACTGAAGCTTATCCGGAATCTCTTTAAACAATGAATCGAAAAAAGCAGGAGTGAGTTTAACTGCTCGATCTCCCATAGCACACATATGCAAAAATATTAAAAATTTTTGATAGTACAAGACCTTTTGAGATTCGCATCTCAAAGACAAATTTAACTCCTTAATTTCACTGGCTTGAAACTCGTTGAATATTTCTTCGCGTTTAAGAAGTAATTGAACATGTCGGAGCTCATCCATTTGATTGGATCCATTTCTCTGTTCAGAGGGTTGAGACATTCAAAAAAATGACACTTTTCAGTTACTTTTACCTCTTATTATTTACTCCAGAACAACCTGATGCCGGCATATAGTGCACTCCATCATCTGCTTCATTGTTTCTTCTCCTGCGAGTGTTGGAGCCAAAAACAAAACAACTTCTACTTCTCGTTCGCAGTTTTCGCAATGACGAATTTTTCGTTTGAGAGTTGGGTCTTCTGAAATTAGGTTTGATGAAAGGACTGAACTGTTTTGATTTCGTTTAAGAACGTGTGCGTAAACTCTGTTATCATCAATATCTACTGAGATATTGCAATGTGGGCAAGTATACTCTAATCCTTTCGACCTATTCTGTGGAGGACGAGGCTGCAATACCCCTTGGCAGCTTTCGCAAAAATAGATTTTGGCTCCTGAAATTTTGGTCTTTGGGACAGTGGCGGGTTCCTCGAATGATCTATCAAACATAGTAAATGGTCAGCAAAAAGAATGAACACTTTACAAAATTTACAAAAATTGTTAGTAAATCACTCTTTAGTATTCTGATTTGGAGAAAATACTCTGATAGGATGTGGAAAACTGTGAAAGGAAAACTTCGTCATTTGATTCCGCTAATATTTGAGTTGTAGAGCCTTGTTGATGAATTTTGACAATAATAATACGTCTTTGCTTATCGCAGATTTGATTGATCTGGTATACTTGTTTTCCATTTTCGTTTCTCACGTAATAAACCCGAGAGTTTTTTAATATATCGTTTGATGGAAGAACATTATTTTCAATAGAAAATGATTTTTGATATGGTAATTTTGGTATAATACTTTCTTGACAAAAAGAACATAATGATGATATAAATGGATTTCGGTCATGAACTTGGATATCACCAATTGAAGATTTAATTAAATATGATATTTCTGATTGATCTGGATGTTCGACTTGTGTAAAATCAATATTGCAAACATGAAAAACAAGTTCAAAATCGCCTGGTTGTATTACTCTGGGGTATTTAACCTCGGAAGAAGTAGGGATATAGAGACCTAGAGAATTCTTGTGGATTTGGAAGTCTTCAATTATTATTGCTGTTTTTGATTTGTTAAGAAACCTAATAAATATCTCTTGTGGTTGATAATTAAAGAATACTGATATTGAATCAGATAAATTGTATCTTAATGGTGTGTGCCACTTGGATAAAAAGTGCTTTTGGTATATAAAACTCATTGTGGTAATTAAATAATCTGGGATTTGAGCCAATTTGGGGAATAGAATTTGGTCTTTATCTAAAGGACAATAGAATTCCATAATATATTGTAGGTTGGAAACAAAGTTAGGTAAATTGGATATAATTAAAAGAATATAAGTACTATCATTAGTTGTATCTGGGGCAACTTCAATATCAAAACGGTTCATATAACGAGGTAGAGAAACAATCAAAAGTTCATATAAACTGGAATATTTCGACAGAGGATCAGTATTTGATGAAAAAACCTTTGAAAGTTCTCCTGAAAAATGATCAAAAAGTGGCTTGGTTTTGGAATTGTAAATCTTTTCTTTGGAATTAAAACATCTTATCAATTTTTCTTGATACATCTTAAGAAAACTGGAATAGCGCATATCTTCAGATGCTAAATCTGGCCTATTCTTTCGAAATTGATCAAAAGTTATTTTCTGGTAAAAGAAATGCATAGAGCATGGGAGACGAAAAACATAATCTGGTGATTGGATATCGATTCTATCTAAAACTTCTTTAAATTGATTTAGAAAATCATTACATTTTTCAATTGGATCATATTTTATTGCTGGAGGATTTCTGATAAATACTTTATCCATGAACAATAAATTATTGGATAATGTCAGTACATCTTTTGTGAGTTCTGAGAACCGATCAAAAACTATCACCATATTCTTCAAAGCACATTGCTGTTTCCTAATATCTTCATTTATAACAAAAAGGTTTTTAAGATTTTCCGGAGTCACGATATTAGATAATCCATCTCTATTAAAAGCTGCGAAAAACTTTCCAAATAGATCATTTCTTTCTTCATTCTCAGAAAAAGGATGAGAATTCACAAATAAAAATTGCAATTTCATTTTGAAATCTTGAAAATCGATTATCTTCATTTTAGGTATCAGAGGTGTACGCTTCAAAAGCATCCGAAGAAAAATTTGATTATTAGAGAGATTAGGGGTAAATGTTTCACCAGGTCTCAATGGGGATGTTGGGTAAAACTTGGATACTTGAAAGCTTACATTACTGAAAATACTGGATATACCCCAAAAAGATTTCCTAGGCTTATCAATATCTAAAGAACATGAAACGTGGAGATCTGATTCTCTTAATAGTTTATTGAAATATAGCTTAAAATTGTGAGATTCGATATTCAACAGTTTCGAATACAAACTGTTTTTAATTGTAATGAGAATTTCTTTAATATATGGATTTTGTTCTTCTCCTTGGTAATACTCTGAACAAATAAGCTTGAAAATCCCGCTTTGTTTTTCAATTGAATCCGATATAAATTGGGTAAAAACCGGTTCTCTAATGATTTTTAGAACAATATCTGGAATCAAATCTGAATGCTGTTCAAATTTCTGTTCAAATTCTCCCAATATTTTAGCGCTATTTATTGGTAAATCAAAGTTGGACATATATGGTCCAATAGTTGGCCTTAAAACAGATGATAGAAATGTAAGAAACATTGGGCACAATATTACAGGTTCAAACAAACAATTTTGAACATTGAAATTGCCATTTGTGATAGATTTCACATCATTAAAAAAGCAGTCGTTCTCATCTTCATATAAAAAGTTATTGTACATTGTTGGCACATCAAAATATGCAAATTCATAAATTTTTTCCTGGTTATTTCCAATAGCTGCTACTTTCTCACGAAGAATTGCAGCTCTAGATTCTCCACTTGGCATTAGTTCTTTCTTTCTAACGACTGATATGGGATGTTTATCTTTTAAATATTTACTAGCTTCAGATTCTTTATGAAAATATAAATACATAACTATATAGAACTCCTTAATACGAATCATAATCTTTTTATACGAAGCTTCCAAACTTTCATTTCTGGAATCTGAACAACATGTGATCAATTTTCGAAGGTTCCTTTCAGATAATATGGAGAACTGGACCTCCCTAATTTTGTCATACATCTTTTGATAATCCATGAAAAAAATGTCAGAGGTTTTTATGGAAAATATTTTCCAGATTTGATAATTCAACAACTGTTCTGAGATTCCTTATATATCATTATTAATAGTTTCTTCTTCGGTCTTTAAAATTTTGCAAGATGTGTTTTGTAAAATTTTACGTTAAGGATAAAAATGCAAAGAAATAGTGAGAATGTTGCTGAAAAATTCAAGCTGCTTCTTGATGGTATTGAGAAAGGCGATCCTTTCGATTTTATTGATAATCTAAATGGGTTTAGTAATATTAATTATCAGAATTCTGTTTCTTTATATTTTTTAGTGGAGTTTTTTTCTTTTTAACTTGATACACTTCTTCATTGCTCTGTTAATTTTTGTAACTATCCTTCACTAATTGAATTACTTGGTCGAAAAGCCGATCCGAATACTAAGAATTCTCAGCAGCTATCTCCTCTGCATCTTGCAATCTGGAAAGGTTACTTGCATCTTGCTGCTTCTTTACTAAAAGCCGGTGCTAATGTTGATTTATCTGATTCTAATGGTGTTTCTTTTTTGTTAATCGTGTTCCACTCTATTTTGCTGTAGAGAGAGGTGACATAAGATCTATGAGGCTTCTTCTTGATTTTGGAGCATCTCCAAATACTATAGTTGGAAATAAAAGTCTTCTCTCAATAGCAGCTCACAAAGGATACCCTGAAGCAATCAAGCTACTTCTGGATAGTAAAGCTTCATTGACTCGCGGATCATATCATCCACTTATTGAAGTATTAGCAAGCGGAAATAGAGAAGCTTTTGCTATTTTGGTTCATGGAAGAGAACCTGAGCTTCCATTTCTTGTTATTGATGGGAAACCATACTTAATACATGCAATTCAAACAAAAACCATGCTTCTCCCTGTTATCGCTGCAATTATTTCGAAAGAGACCGAAGTAGCTCGAGCTAATGGAAGAAATGACTTTCCTGAAATCTCATTAACTAACCCAGAAAAGAAGAGGCTCAAGGCAGCATTAGAAGTGAAAGATTCTTTGATATCGATTGACTCAGTCAATGAAAAAGTTAAAAGACTTAAGTCACCATGGAGTGCCAGAGGAATTGATGAGCTTGAGACTCTTGAAGCATCATATGCCGGAGGAGACACTGTAGTGGGTGATGCTTTGCTGAATGACAGAGATAATGAGTCTGTATTCGAACCCAACAGATCTCGAGTGTCGGAATTCCCTATCGATCCAAACCTAGACGCAATATCCCTAAGAAATAACCCTGTATTTGAAGCTGGTTCTGACGAAGAAGAGGACAGGTAGTAAATTGGACTTATCGGTTAATAAAAATGGAAGAAAAATCTCCTGTTTTAGCTGTAGCTGTCGCATCATTTGATTTATTAAATGGGATCAAAGTAATTCATAAGTGGATTCCAAATAGTAACGAATTAGGTCTTTCCTTAGATGATTTATTTCGCATGACATTGAGCAATGTTCATAGACAAAAAGAAGAAGTATTTTCTAATATTGTTACATCAACAATGGATATTCAAAGCTTTGGATTGTTTATGATTAGCTCATTATTCTCAATAACAAAGAGACCACATTCAGTCTATTATTCTGTTTCTATCATCCTCCACTCAACTGATCGCGTTAGGAACACGTCAGAAATATATAATGAAAAATCTAGGTATCTTGCCTTAGCAGCTAAGTCGATAGTTAGTGCAAATGAGCCAATTAAAAAACTATCTCCCCTTGTTGACCAACTCTTTACTGATTCCACTATTATTAACAATTCTTCGATTAAAAATATCCCAGATATATATATGCATCCATCAGAATCCAATTTTCTTTGTTTAGTGCTTTCATCACATCTCCAAACCCAGATGAACTCCATAATCGAGGCTCCAAATGAAGATATGGCTCGAGAAATTTTCAATTTCTTGGTTTCTTTTACTCTTCCGTTTCAACGGTCTCTTAGTTCTGGTTCAATAAACTCGAAACCAGTCCCCGGGCTTGCTTTGCAAGTTATTGAAAAGCAAAGTTATCCGCCTGAGGAATTGGGATTATTATTCAGATCCCCCTTTTCACTCATAAGGCTTCCCGAAAAGACTATCCTCCAAACACCAGCTTCCAATGATCAGGAAAATGCTTATAATGAATATGCTCAAGTTATTTGTTTTGATTCTTCAATTAAGAAGAAGAGGCTTGCACAAATTAGAACACAATATAAACTAACACCAGTTCAATTACCAACACCGTGGTCTTTGGCCACAGTTAGTGTGATTAACCAAATCCCAACTGGTTTGCAGAATTATATATGTGAACAACAGCTAAATTCTTTGGTGCGATTTGCATTAGCCTTAATTTCAATGGTAGAAGAGAAGTTGAATTCTTCTGATTCCACATTTTTAAGTACAGATCAGCAGAATGAATTAATCAAAACGCTCCGATTGACAGGAAAAGATGATTTTGCCTTAGTTGTTAGTGTTGCTCAGCTATTTGATAAAACAATGCAGAACAAAGTATTCTTCAGGAAAAAGGAAGTTTTTGCAAAAATCGCTAGTGCATATTAATTTACATTATGGAAATGTTTAGTATGAAAGTGAGCAAATAAGCGCAACTCCTCGCTTAATCCAAAATGATTGTGGTTTATCACTTGGTAACTCAATTGTTAATACATAATTTGTGCTATGACCGGTTGTACTTAGTACACCTCTCCTTGTCCCAACTTTATACACAGGCGATTCATAAATACCTGTTGTTGGAGGCCTCCTGTTTGAAATCGGTTTTAATAAAATGGGCGGTATTGCTTGAAATAGTTCTTTTGGTCGAGGATCTGTTAATACTTTCCTGACTGGATCCCATGATGCGCCTTCAATAAATAATCCTGTTATATAAACTCCGTCTTCTGTGGGCTTTAATGGTTTCTCTGGATCCATTACTTCGAAAGCAAATGTAATGGTGTCAACCCCGATTTGATGTTTTCTGGCATAATTTTGCTTTATTCCAGTCAAGAAACTCTGTTGCATGAAAAATCCACTGATCCAAAATACTTCAGGCGGGCCATTAGCAACCCAATCAGAGAGGAATTTAATTCTCTTATTCAAATCAGGCATCCATCCAGAGAGTGGTTTTGTTGATGGATAACCAGCATTGCTCCACATTTCTGGAACCTGGTTATCAAACATTGAGTCAGCAACAGCTTCTAATTCACCACTCATGACAACAATTCCTTTAATTGCTTTCAATAAATCAGCAAGTGATTGCTTCACAACAACTAACAACTTATTGTACATTTCACATTGTTGAACAAGAACCGTGTTCATTGAATCTTCATATTTCAGGGGATATTTCTTTTGAATTGTTGGTATATCAAAACAATCAGGTACTTCTCTAATCAAATCAGATGCAAGGGCACTTATTACATCTTCTCGAGAAGATCCACCGGATGAACCTCCTCCTCGTTGCACCAACAACAAATTTGTGAATGTAGTGAAGGTTTCTTGTTGCTGATACTTAACTTCAGCGTTGGAATGCAAACCAAATATATCTGGAGAATCATTAAGAGGGAAATCTTTGATTGAAGCTAAATACATTTTGTGGCTTTGTTCTGGTAATGATACATATCTTGGATTTTCGGTAAAATGATATGAATCGCTCATCACATGAGGGGTATAGAAATCTTGTAATATTGATAACAACGTTCTTCTATCCCAATCATCTGTAACACGACCTCCGTAGTTGATCTCTCCTGTTAAAAATGAAAGAACTTTGTATGGAACAGATTCATATAAATCTAAAAACATTTTGAGCTGCTTCTGAGATATTTCTAAGTCACCAGTTGTCCAGTCATAATTTTGATTAAAGCCTAGAGGTCCATATTTTCTTCGTTCTTGAATAAGAGCATGGAAGAAACAAAGAGAATAAACAAGCTTGTGATATTCGAAAGGTTTGGCACAATCATTAAGAGATTTGTCATCGAATTGGGTAATTGATCTTAAAACATTGGCCCTCATTCCTTTTGGTGGCTCATTTGTCATTTTAATACCTCTTTGAAGAATGGAAACTGGAAAGTCAGGTGAAGGCATGGAAGTTAGCCATAAACGAAAATCACGATTGACTTCTTCTGGTTTAATTTTTTCAATGAGAATCTCTAATCTGGGTAGCCATGAAACAGCTAAATGACAGTTCTGAAGTAACAACCAGTGTCCTCTATCCATCGCTTCAATTAATCTTTGCTCAGCTCTTTCTCCTTGGCCTTGACCAAGAGACATTGTAGATAATTTCTTTGAGAATGACTTCTTTTCGGCAAACTTGACTAGATCGGATGCTGGATCTGCTCCAACAGAGAGAACAAATATTAATGGAGTAGTTACAGTTGAATCATCGAATGATGATGACAAATCAAACTGTGGTGCTTCAATAAAAGCAGTACCAAGCTTATTCATTATAAGAGTCTGAATGGCTTCACCAATACTATCTGGTCTTATACATCTTAATATGAGAAGGCGTTGGAATAAACTCAATCTACCTTCCCAGTCACCTGGAAACTGGCATCTGGATGCATCTGGAGAATCAAATATTTCTTTCCATCTTTCAATATTTCTTACAAATGAATCTCTAAATCCCCTAAAGAATGGTAATGTGTCAAGCGACTTAATATCATACCATGATTTTGATGTAAGCCAATTTGGAGCTGGATTTTCACCTTCTTCTATTTGTCTCATTGGTCCTGCTATTAAAAATCTGAGTTCTCTGTCATCAATTTCCTTGTTCCCTTGAAGAATTCTATAGCATAATAAGAAAGCAAACATTCTCTTATGTCTTTCAAATAAAGAACGGCAAATGTTATTAAAGAAATTAGTTGTTGCAGTATCAATTAGTGATGATAATCTTGTAGGCAAATCATCAGATGGAGGAGTTTGATCAATGCACAATCCAAAAAATGACAGATACCAAGCTAACGAGTATTGATACATTGGATCAACATAGAATAGGGAAGAAATACAAAAGAAGAGCAAAGATCCTCTGAATGCCACCTGTCTATAGCTTTGCCTTGATTGATCGATCGTTCTTTCTGTTTCTTCGGCTTCTTTAACTTGTTGTTGAATAGTCTGCGACATAGTATTTGATTCTGTCAATGTAGTAATAATTTCGATATCGTCTAAAAGCTTTTCTGGTTCTGTTTTCTCAAGAGAATCCAGCATTTTCGCACGAATCTCAAGCAACTTCTTCTGATTCTTGGAATTTTGGATAACCAAGTTGTTTTTCATTTCTTCAAGCTCAGGTCTTTCTTTGGCAACAACAAGAGCCAAAAGTTGCTCTTCTAGACCAGTAGGTGTACATGTGAAGTCCAATAAACAAACTTTGGCAGATAATTCTGGTGAGAAATGTGGATTTGGATGCTGTGTTGTTATGTAAAGTCTGAATCCTCGATTATAAGGTATAACAGTGTCACCAATTTTTATGACTTCTGCTCCTGATTGGCGATATATTTGATTTTGGAGAACAGGATCAAGAATTGGATCGAGATCCTCTGGAACGTTCTCAATTAAGAGAGGCCTACCAAACCTTATTGCATTTTCTATTGACCTAACAAGATTGTCATCTGTGAGCTTTACGATATCTATTTGAGAATCCTTATTCAGATTTCGTATAAACCTATTTGCTTGTCCTTGTGGATCAATACAAAGGCTATATCTTCTAGATTTAGACATTATAATTGTGTTCTCTAATGAAATGGAATCTCTTGGAAGTCCTGATAAATTCCATCTTAAGACTTCAACAGGGTCTTGAAGTGTTTGGATGATGCACGTTCCTGGTGATGTAGGAATGGTTTCTTTTGTCAGAAATTCAACCCATCCATGTAGAAGCTTGTTCCGATATTCCTGAGGGAATGGGCCCATGTATGCTACTGAAGCTGCAGAAATTAATATATCTCCTGTTAGATTTTTCTCTTTTTCCAGAACATCAACAAGGGTGGTTTCCCATCTTCCTTTTTCTCCAGATAAATTATTAATGAGAGTCTCTGCTCTAAGTAGCTTCGATTTACATTCTTCTTGTTGGTTCTGAAGATCTTTCTTTTGTTGGTTTGATGCCTCAAAGCTTTCTCTTAATTCTGCAATTTTTTGCTCATTTGCCCGAAGTCGAGCTTGTGACTCTTCAAGGGCTCTCATCGAAATATCTAAATGTACTTGGGCCTTTTTAAGAGCTTCTTTCTTTGGTTGAACCATTTTATTTGCGAAGTGATACTTATTCATCGCAATAACCCAATTGTATAGATTCAAAGTAGCTTCACCATTTTTCTCTGCTACCTGTCTTGTGAATCCTTCAGAATTAATAAGCGGTTGAAGCTTTTGAATAGTTGTATCAGGAATATTGTCTTTTTCTTCTTCAGTAAAGGTTTCAATTCTATTCTTAAACCTTGGATCATTGAGCATCTTTTGAGCCGTAGCCCACCAATCATCAACCATTTCACCTGGTCTGGAACCTGGAACAGTAATTACATGTTGCTTAAGCAGGATACAAACACCCTGCATGACTGTCCTTACACCTTCGGGTGGATTAGCATATGATCTTACAGTTGAAATTGCTTTTGCGGTTAAGCCCTTGACACCTTCCTTGGCTTCTTCAAGAACTGGTAAAACGAGTTCAAGATCTCTTGCCGCAGACTCTTTAAGCTCGCGGGTTTCATCTGCATTCTTCTGAGACACGGCAGTCTCTTCTTCAACCTTTTTCCTAACTTCATTTACAGCGGCTTCTTCAACAGTAATCCTCTCCATTGCTATGTCAGCTTCTTTGGTAAGTACTTCAAGTTTGGGCTGCAGAGCTTTGATTTGTTCTTGAAGCTCGTTTACAGATGCTGCTGCAACTTTTAGAGATGTTAATCCTGTTTCCATGGATTGGCGAACCTTGGATATTTCTTTCATTTTTTCTTGGCTAAGTCGATTCACCAATTGTAGAAAATCTAAAAATGATGTTGGAGTAACATAATTATGGCGCTTAGTTTGAGTATATAGCTCTAATGATTGTTCAACCACAGATGAATGGGCATTAACACAAAATCTTGAGGCTGTATCAACAAGTTTTTCATTATTTTGATATGTTTCAGAGAAAATTTCAGATGCCACAGAATACAATGCGTCTTTTGACCAATCAGAGAACCAGTCAATAGATGTGCAAGTTACGAGAGAGGGGAACATCCTAAGTCGTCTCCTAAAGGCTTCACCAATTGGTGAAAGAGCTAAAACAATATGAAGGCTTTGTTTGACTCTAGAAATGAATAATGAATAAATATTGGGCTTTGAAAGTGGAATATCTTTAGCTTGAGCAATTGGGCGGATCTTTTCAATAATTTCTTCGATATCCTCAGGAGGGAAGATATTGGGTACATCTCCTGAATTAAGCAAGTTATTCAGATCTTCTAAAAATGATTCTTTGATAATTTGTGCATCACTAACCAGAAAAACAGTTGGCCTTTCTTCATATCCTGCAGTTTTCATTGCATTTCTGATATCTGCCAACCATTCATTCGTTGAATATGTCTTCGTGATTTCAGGTTGAAGAACAATATAATCAGATAAATGAGCAGCTAATCTTGTAAGAGATTGTCTCCCAGATCCACCAACACCAAGTAATAATGCATGCCCTGAAGGTTGTCGAAGTATTCGTGAAACTCTAACAATGTGCTCAATGGCATCTGGGAATAACACTAAACCAAGTTTCTTTGATGCAACTTCATCATAATCTGCGAGAGCATTATTCAAAATAGTTTCAAGTTTGGTTTCATCCTTAACCTGTACATATGGATGTTGGTCGTTGGTTTCTTCGTAAAAATCACAGAATAGGAGATGAGGTGTTGATCTTAAATCGTTTTGTTGAACCTTGAATCTATGCATTAATTCGTTGTTAAGCATTTGTTGGAAAGTTTCTCTATCAGCTTCGTCAACTAATCTATCAGAAAACACTCTTGTGGTCTCATGAGTCCAAACTGCAATTACATCTTTATCAGTGTCAATTTGTGCTTTATGTAAATTCATAACACCTTGAATAACTTTTGAACAATCACGAAGGTTAAACGTATAATGAGATTTCGATGGAATTGGAAGCATATTCTTTCGAACAGAATTATAAATGGAAATTGTAGAATCGGAGATCGAAAGTGCTACTGATTGAATTGATGAGTCAAATATGGCTAAATATGAATCAAGCATAGTCTTAAAAATCGTCCTCAAAGAATCATCCTGCATATCAGGGAAATTGAATACATTAAAGTGTCTGAGGAATCTTGCAGTCATAGGCTGTCTGCCACCACCTGGATGACCACATGCACAAATTACCTGTGCATCAACAAGCTTATGGAATTCTAAAGCCTTCCTATCATACCATCCACCATGATCTAACCATTGCCTGAGCAATTCTATTGGAGGTTGTGCTCCAAAAATTTCTTTGGCTGGCATGTTAACATCATCAAAGAAAATTATTGCTCGTTTTCTGTCAAGGGGTCCATATACACCTTTCAATCTACGTTCAAATTTGGCATCAATGATATCTTGTGTCTGATTTGCGTTGGTTTGCGCTGAAAATGTCAAGAAAACAGGCATAAAATTCTGAGGATCAAGAGATGACATCATGTATCTGTTAACAGTAACAGATTTGGCAGTTCCTGTTGGGCCAGTACAGAAGAAATGATATCCAGACTGTATTAAAATATTAAGAAGATATGTATGTCTAACATTATCAATTGTTGGTACAACTATCTCATCGAAAGAAGTACCAGGAGGAATATGATAAGGAGGTTGATTATCCATCCAGTTTTGCCAGGCCTCAAATTTTTGGTTATAAAAGTAATCATATACAATACCATCAGATGGAATAATAATATCAGTTTCTTTGAGATGTTGTCTAACAAATTGATCGAACTGAAGTCTGCCTTCGATATCTGTTGTGCAACCAACCGACCAAATCAATGCGAACCAAAAATAGTGGGGAGCATACTTAGTAATTTTGGAAATAATATCATCCTTAATAGGATCTTCATGAGAAGCAGAATAATATGGTTGCATTAATGAATGAATAATTCTGAGGAATGACTGAATGATATTAGAATTGGTGGTCGGAATTGGTTCTTTCATTCTTTCTCTGAGATATTTCAATGCTGGAACGAAGTGATTATCATACAAAGTACTAAGTGTATTCTTAAGCATTTCTTGGAGAGCAGGGTGCATAAGCAATATCCAAGAATCAAATAAGTACCTCATATTCTGATTTGGTTCCATGTAAACCATTCCGCATCTTGATACAGTTGCGGGAGAAGCTACAGCAAGATCTTCTACTTCAAAAAGCATCATCATTCGATCTGTGAAATTAATGACGGCGGATGAGGATAAGCACAATTTCTTATTGTCATCAAGAACTGTGTTCAGATTTTCTATCCATAATGCATCTACTGGACCATCAAGAACAATCCAATGAACATCCGGTGACTCGTCATCGGCACATTGCTTAATAATATCAGATAAAACACCCTGGGTCCACTCATGTGTTGTTGGATCAAATTGTCCGAAAAGCTGCCCCATTGTGATGGATTTTGGATTTAATACATGATACAGGGTCTTATGAAAAGTATCTTTAGTTTCACTTAACTTAGTACATGAAGATGCAAGTGTTTTAAATACCCTTGTCTTTCCTGATCCTGTGGGCCCCACAAGCATAACACCCCACCTGACAATAAAAGTTTCATAAAGTTGAATCATCTTATTAATAAATGTGTCATTAACTTGAAGTTTGTCCCTAATTGCAATTTGTTTAATTGCATCAATAAGATCAGAATAATCAAGGGTCCTTTCTTTGACTCCAGGAAACAGGTCAGATATAATATCGTTGAATAGTGCAAGATCATTTTCAAGGAATTTGGGTACATTAACATCCTTTATAGCTCTTAAAACAATCAAAGATTCTGGCATATCGGGTTGCAATCTTCGAAGATTTCCTGCCGTTTGGATTACAGTATTAACAGCACGCATACCAAAATCATAATGCCTTTGGGATGAAAGCTGCTCAGAGCTTAGTCTAAATGTTGCAACAATCTTCTCAGAAAGAGGACGGGCTTCAGTAAAACCAAATGAATATAACTTAATCTCAGCAATCATTCTATAATCAGGAACCATCATTGCTACTGGTCTGAATAAAGCTTTAAGATTATCAGGCAACTCTGTTCTACCTGCATATCCTGGGTTCATTGTAATGAAAACAGCGCACTTTGGTGATAGTTTAACATCACGATTTTCAAATCGAAATACCTTAAGTTTTGCTTGAATTGCATTTTGAATCGTGGTTATTTGTTGAGCAATAACAGATAAAACTTCAATATAAATCCTATTAAACTCATCGAAACAAGCCCAAGCACCGCATGATGCAAGACCTGTCAAAAAGATACCCATTTGAAGGTAATCGACAGATTCAGAACAATTATACACAACACACTGAAATGCAACAGCTTTTGCAAGATCTTTTGTGGTTTCGGTCTTTCCAGTCCCAGCTGGACCTTGAGGAGCACCACCCATATTCATTTGAAGAGCAGTTGTTAAAGTTAGGTAGCAACGATCTGTTAGAGGGGTGATAACAAGTCTTGTAGTATTCCCTAAATATTCGTACCCATATTCAACTTCATATGTCATCATACGAATAAATGCAGTTTCGTTTTCCCAATAATACCTCAACTGTGACATCCATTCAAAAGCATCACATGAATCAACACCAACCTGGAATAATCTTTCAACAACATCATGAGCATGAACATCTTGAACAATTAAACAAGAAAGTGTTCTTAAACTGAGAAAATCTGTTGTTTTCCTGACTAATTTTGTCAACTCAATCATTTGGGCATTTAATGCATCTAGTAAATCCTTAATTGTATGATTCTTAATAGCTTCCTCAACTGCTTTTGTCCAATAAATCATGGATCCCAATAAAACCATTTGTGATGGCCAGTTTAAAACCCATTCTGTTCTTGGTACTGTAACGTATTGTTCAACTGCCCGTTTGGCAACATCACGTAGAGTATCCCTCATTAAAGCTTCAACTTCTAAAAGCCAATGTTCGACATTGCCTTCGGGATAGATATGACGAACAAATGGAACCATTTCATTTTCACATGATATCATTTGTGTCATCTTGAGATCAGATTCGAATGTTAAAGAGCCAATATTCTCGAAGCATCGACGAAGGTGTCTTTGAACTGCCGTTGGGTCTTTCGTTTGAGATAAAATTGATAATAATTCGTCATCAGATAAGAAATAAAATCTCGGGAACGCAACCCTTTTAGATTCTAAATAGTCGTTAAGTCCTCTTTGGACATGACCAAGAAGCTTATTGTTATGTTTAAAGTCCTCTAACAATTTATCTGAAGGACAAAACTTAAGGGCTTGAGGTGTCCTGTGGGCTGATTCCAAAATCTTCCTCCATGTTTTATCAACAGTCGCAAATCGCTCTGCTTCGGTTGGAAGCTGTTTCCTGATGTCAGGTGATGAGAAGATAGGTTCAAGGGAAAGCCATGATCGCTGGCATTCAAGCCATTCTTCGATAACATAAGTAATGAGTTTAAGAGTTTGCTCCCATCTATTTAGTCTTTCTTCAAATGGCTTCTTAAATGGTGAGAATGCCATAGTATTAGTCATAACCATATCATCATCTAATTTCTGAATAATATCATCGGATCCCTTAAGAACGTATGTTCCTGTGTCTTTATATGGATGAATATCTAATAAGATTTCTTCCCACTCAGTTTGCATTTTCTGAAGTGCTGTCTCAATTGAGTATTCTTTAGAAGCCACTGATACAACATCAGATATTATATCTATCTTCTCCTCTAATTTAAGCTCGAGAGAATCATGAAGAGTAATCTCATCATCAAGGGCAAATTCAAATCCTAACTCTTCAGAAAGCTTGGTCCAGTGTCGAGGCTTCATTCCTGGGTTAAGCAAAGCTGTTAACAAAGGCATGTGATCTTTCATTTCATTCACATCTGCCTTAAGCTCAGTTGATATTTGAAGAACAGCCGTTGGTCCATTCTTAAAGTTTCTTGTAGATTTATGTAAAGCTTGAAAGATGGACTGAAGATCTTTGGCCACTTGATCAGCATTTAACTGTATAATTGGTTTTTCCTTCAAAGTTTGTTTAAGCTTCATCCACTGATCGACTGAAGGCCAAAACACAAAGAAGGGTTCAAAGGTCCTTTTCAATTCAGCAACCCGGGAATAATCTGTTTGTTCTTGTCCAAAGATTATTTGCCTAGAGTTGAAAGTTTTGGCTGAATTCTCTGAGTGCTCAATTGCCTTGCTGATCCTTCGGATATCTGAAGCATATTGTTCAGCACTATTTATATCCGAATGCTTGGATATCTCAGAAACTTCTCTGGAAAGTTTATCAAGATCTTGGTCAAATTTCTCTTGTGCACTTTCAAGATCTTGTTCGAATCTTACGAAAAATCCTTCTAAAACCGATTTTGATCTTTCAACAAGTGCTGCTGATCTTCTTGAATGGCCAAAGCAATCCCATTTAACGTCGAAATCATCAGGAGAAATAGGATGATAATATTCATCAAGGAAATTATAATATTTGGTGGCCTCAAGAACTCTGGCATGTAATTTCTCTGTGATTTGTGGTACTGTAGCAATATATTGTCTTTGGGCATCAAGTTCTTCGATCTTTGTTGGGGGAGCTGTGATTTTGGAATCAATTGCTCTGTATTCATCCCTAAGCTTTTTAAACTGTGCTTTTGCGGTTTTGGAAACAAAATCAAGAATGGCTTTGATTAAAGATTTTCTCTTGGATATTAAATTTGCCCTTACTGATTGAACATTGACTGCAAATATTCCAACTATTGCTCTTTTAGGGATATCTTTGTGAAGTTCCTCTATTGCTTGTTGATGTTTCCTTATTTCAGATCTACAATGATCCAAAGTGGGTTGATTTGTATTCAATTGCTCGATAAATTTAGCATGATCAAGTTTGATGAAATCAGAATATTGGTTGTATGTTTTCAAATACTGATTAAGATACTCAATGGCTTTTCTAAGTGTAGCAACAACATTTTCCTTGTGTTCAACAAGTTCTTTCTCATCATCATTAATAGTTGATAATGTTAATGAAACATTTCTGAACATTTCTGGTAGTACTCGGGGTTCTATGATAGGAATGCTACGTACAGCATCAACAATACTGGTAAAAAGACCGATGCATGCTGATGGAAACTGATTAGGATCTATACCATAGCATATTACATCATTCTCTATTGTCATATCAATCTCAAATAATGGCATAACCATTGCCCCTGTTGAATTTGGTAAAAAGGAAGACAATACTACTGTTGGCGATTGGACATCAACAGTAATGGGTGCCAAATCTTGAATAAACTGATCGAATTTTGCGAAATTGTTCATTACGCATTGTCTTGCTGCATCAATCATCATACATGAAACTAGAGTCATAAAATTAGAGAATTTTGACATGTTATATACCTCGCGATCTGTTTCTTCTAAATTGAACCAGCCTTTTGATACATTACTTAAGGCGGATCTGAGTTCTCTTCCTAATTGAGGAACCCAATCTTCTGTCAGGATTCTTTTATTCTTTGAAACATTTTGTGCTTGTGTTTGTTGAAATTCCTCAAGATGGAATGATTTGTTACTTCTTAGAATTAACATGTCTGTGTTAGTTACTTCTAAACAGCTGATTCTGGTTTTCATCAATGCATTGAAAATGCTATCCTTAGTATAAAGTGAATGAAATGCAAACTGCTCTCTATGCTTATGGAAATTGTTCTTGACTTGAACATGTCTCTTTGGAAGCTCAGGATGTTTAGATAAATCAAATAACCCAAGCGTTCTTGCATATAATTGATCAGCATGTATTTGAGATTCAAATGAATGAATATTAAAAGAGAATCTATAATTAATATTAGCTTCTTCAATGAATGGTTCTACTGGCAACTCAATCTTAATATGGGGAGATGGGATCATTTTTTTGATCCTCTCAATTGATTTTGATGGGATATCAGGCATGGCTCTTAAAGGCATAGATTCCACATAAAAATTAAACCTTAGCCATGATTCGATCCTTCTTCTTTCATTTACTGCATGTGCAACTCTGTCTGCAAAAACAACAGGATCTTCTGCAAGGAATAATAGACGTAATCTAGGTACCCATTCTTCATCTTGTTCCCCATTTGGGAATCTGACAAACCACAAATGTGACTCAAAATCGTGATTCCAAGCAACTGCATCGACCCATTTAAGTCCATTTTTTATAAAAACGAGGCAAGGAATTCCAGCTTGTCTATTCTTTGAATCTAATCCAATCGATAAATAATCATGAGCGGTTCGGCAATCAAATGAATCGTCATCAAAGGCCCAAAGCTCAAAGATTGGTCGGAAGGGGGCTTCATTTGGAGAAAACATAATCTCTTGCGAATAATTAATCCCCCTATCAAGAAGTAACTGGTTAATATCCATAGATCTATACAACCTCTTAAGTCTCTCAACTTCAATTGGCCTTGGGGCGACTCCAATGGGAGTCTCAAAGGGAATCTGGACCTTTGGTAATATTGATTGAGGAGAGGTTCCGTATGGACCAGGTGGGAGTGGCTCAGATGGTGGAGGTGGCTCAACATTCATTGCAAACCCTGCACGAGCCCCTGAGTATGTAGAAATGTTGGGAAATTCTGTTTCTAGAGAGCGATTAACATTATCATTATTTTGTTCATCATTAGTCATATGGCTCAATAATGATGCGTCAGATCTTGTCTCATTTTCCAAAGGTGGAAGAGGATGGTGAACTTGTCTTACAGCTGTCCTTCGCATTGAAGCTTTTTGGGTATTATCAAACAGCGCAGAAAAAGATCCGACTTTCGTTTTTGGAGAATTTGTTCTATTGATCATTAAAAAATTAACGAATAAACGATTATGTAAAATAGTTTATCAAGAAAAGTGCCTATTTCTTTGTTTGAACTTGGCAATTTCAAATCTCACATCTTTCATTGGTAAACAATCATTTAAAAATGGAATTATAAAATTAGAAAGCTGGGTATCCGAGTAATCACCAGTCCAACTAGTGATTGGGATGCCATTGCTTTGATTGAAAACGAAAGATGATGCTTTGTCATCAATTATTATTATACTTGATAAACTTGAGTGGAAGTGCCTCAAATTCTTTATGTATGATCCATTGACGAAATCACAATATTTCCTGGTTAATACTCTATCATGGGGAAATCCGGGGATCAATATATCAATAATGGTATTAGCATATTGGGGGAGAGATGAAGTGAAAAAATAAAGATGGTAATTTTTTGATGCAAACTCTAGTAAATCATCGCACCCGGGGCGTTTCCTCACAAATACATCATATTCTATACCCTCCATGACAATAGGAACGCTAAAATCGAAAGAATCAGGTTTTATCATAGATGAGCTAATTAGTGTTTCATCAAGGTCTAAAACGAGTGTTTTTGTGTTCTCAAACGCTTTTGACATAGAATATATGGTAGTAGTTATGATCTGACTGTGATCTTGAGGTAATAGTTTAAAAACATTCATTGAAACACAAATAAACGGTCTCTGAAATGTTGGAACCTGACACAGGTAGGGAGAAGCACAGAGAAGAGATATATATTGGAGTTTTTCAGTTCCTATTTTTGTTATCTAACATAGTTGTTGAACTTTTAGAAATAAAAATGTCTCTCTTGCATTTGAACCCTCCAAGATTGTTGTTTATTCAAGGCATTCACTATATTTCAATGATTATTGCCGGTATTTTTAGCTTTTTTTTGCACAAAATTGCTTGTTTCAACACATATGAAGGATTTCAGAATCTTGACCCATTGAGTGCGACGACTCTCACACTTCTTGACATATGCTGTGATGCATCGATTCTAATATCGAAAATTATGGTGCCATCATATAAAGTAGAAGCAATTGCTGGTCTTCAGGTTATCTTGCAGCTTGTATTTTCAGCCATATTTTTTTCAAGAAAATACTCGATATATATCTTTATAGCATCAGGTTTTCAGGTATCTGGCTATGTGATATCATGTTTAAATGTTGTTGGGAATCCATCTGAACCCCTTATTCATCAAAGCCATTCGTTTTTAGGAGAGTACTCTGCATTAATTGGGATTTTTTTCATGGGGCTTGCGATAATACTGAGAACAACTTCGTACACAATGACTGAAGCACTATCGTCAAGTGTTAAACTCACTGCTGGTTCTTTTTGTAGAGGGAACGGGGTGTGGGGGCTTCTTATTTGTTGTGTATATAATTATTTTGTTGTTAAATCCGGATCAGAAAGCCTTTCGATTCCAATATCATTCTCCAAATTTCTATTGTATGTCCTTGTTTTTATGTTTTTCTCGGCAATTCAACATTACTCTGCTTTTTGGTTGGTTTTGAAAACGAAAGCTGTTGAATTCTCTCATGTATGGTTACTCTCAGAACTCTTTATGATAGGAATTAGGTACACAATCTTTAGAGAAGATGGAGCTCCTTATGGATTTGCTCCAATACCAATGATGAGTGTTTACTTTACGATTGCTGGATTGATTTTCTTCAGCTTTAGCTCTCCTCAAGAACTCTAATCACTATAACATTGGTACACGTCGCCGAATCTTGTTGATATCACGATCGAATTTTTTTGTTGATTTCACAAAGGGTACCTCTTCATCATCTTTTTCGCTCTTTCTAAAAGAACCAGTCATATATGAATATATTAAGAATCCAATCAGGCATGTAAATGTTACAATCATGAAAATCTTTGGAAAGAAAGACATGAAACTCTCTTTATGCATATATTGAAAGACCACATCTTCATTACTCCATTTTATTGCATCGAAAGAAATAGCAAGTGGGACTGTTATCGATTTCGATCGAAATGGAGCAGAACATAGTAAATAGCCCTTTCTTACATAAGATGTTTCAATTATTAATGCCCCAAATCTGCAAAATGCTCTTTCTAATGAATAATTACCAATATTCTCAAAAGAAACGTTAACAACTGTTCCCGAATAACCCTCAGAGGGGTTAACTTTGGTTATGTGTGGCAATATTGGTTTGCATTTGGTAATTCCATCTCCTTGATAGCCGTCATTACATACACAAATCCCAGGGAAACTGCAATTGGCATAAGAATGACAAATCTTCTGGCATTTCCAACAACCTGCTGCGCTGCTAGCATTTCCATGAGGGTAACCTGGTAAACACTCGCATTTTCCCATTGCATTCTTAATTGTATTCTGACCAGTACAATTCACATTTGCTTTTATATTTTGGGGTTTAACATCATCTAATTCATCAAAATCGTCGACCCATAATATTTTTTTTTCGGTTTTGGACAACTGGATCTGTGTCAACAACAAAAATACTAACATTCTAAAACTACATGTAACTGTGGTTTATTCCAATAAAAATCCCAATTCTCAAGGTCCTCTTGGTGTATCCATTACTTCCAACTCTTTTTGTAACCTCTTAACATTCATTGTTGCGAGTTGAACCTTTCTTTCCCAGTTCTTAATAATCTTTGCTTGTTCATAAATATTTGCTTTCTTATCAATATAATCTGTCACATCTGGGACTCTATACTCTGACTTCTTGGTTGTTATCTCTTCATTATTTGAATTTAGTTTTTTCTGGTCACTCTCGACATCATCTGATTCTTTCTGGTATTTGTCAATTGCTTTCCTCTTTTGTTCTATACTTGTTCTCATTTCTTCGCATTCATTTTCTTCTTCTGACAAAATTGTCCTTGCTGTCTGAAGTCTTGAAACAACAGAACTTGAGGTCTTTTGAAGCTTGGCTAGCTCACTTGATAATCCTTTAATATCTTTTTGATAATTCTCATTATCAATTTGAAGTTGATCATAGTCGACTTGCTGAAGCTTTTCCCCCAGGTCCCTTTTCTGTTCTAACCTGGCTCTTGTTTGTTTGGTTTTTACACTCATTGAATCTTTCTTAAGTTTGAGTGTTTCTTTCTTTGTTTCTTTGGATTTAACTGTGTCATCATACCATTTAAGGAGTCTTTCTCCGATGATATGGCCGGTTCTTTCATCAGTAGATTCTTCAAGAATTTCTCGAACAAATTGATTCCTTTCTTTTTCGATTTCTTTTTCTCTGACACCGATTTGAACAAGCCTAGCTCGAACGGATTCGATTTCTATAGAAAACTTTTTATGTTCAGCTTTTATCATTTCTTCGATTTTTTCATTAACTTGAGTCGCGATTTCAAGCTTTTTAGAAACTGGAAGTACCATACTCTTTTTCTTTTGTTGATTATTCTTCCTCTTTTGCTGTTTTGCTTCGATTTGAGTTCCTTGAGGGAAAAAATCTTTTCCATGTTGATTAGCATATTCAATAAACAATTTATTTTCTCGATTCCAAAACTTAATCGTTTCCTTCATATTATCAATTCTAGCTTTAGTTGGAACAATGTCTTCTCTCTCGGTATTATTTGATGCAACTGATCCGTCTTGAGTGGAAGGAGCATTACTTGCTTGAGACATTAGATTAATAAAAGTGGCATTTCCGTTATTAATTAGATTATCAAAACACATTAACGAATAGTGATTCTTTAGCACAGAATCTTGATTAATGATTTTTAACAAATGGAATTATTACTACTATCTACGTGCATATTTTTGGTTTTCTTAAGATGATTCCCAATTGTTCAAGCCAGTTAGAACCAAATCAGAACATGTGGTTAAAAGCAAATATCAAACTCTAATAGAAAAACCCTAACAAAGGATTATTTATTAGGTGTGTAAATAATTCCCCAAACTGAAAAATCAATGATTCCTGGGGAATCAAAATGTTCCCAAATTAAACATTCAGGATTTTGGATGATTTACAATGAAATTTGGATAATTTTTATATTTGTACAAAATCATAATGAAATTCTCTTCCCCAAGTTATTTAACGTGCTTGGGGTTTTTCACCTTAACCGAAACGGTTTGGGGGCATTTCACCATATTTTTTGGACGGTTTTGGGGCATTTCACCATAAATAATGGGGGAAGGTGAAATGCCCCAAGTGGAATTTCACCATAACCTCTGCGGTTTTGGGGCATTTCACCTTGGGGGACGATTATGGTTTTGAATTATTGAGAACTTTATTCTAGAAGAATAGAGAGAGAATGTTTAAAAATTCTTATGAGGACATCTGA
>Ga0209639_1000073_pt1 | contig 154194 bp, 133 predicted proteins | sample EPASupsiteHSE605_FD_187268 | JGI IMG/M metagenome (GOLD analysis project Ga0209639, IMG submission 187268) | Bioremediated contaminated groundwater from EPA Superfund site, New Mexico - Sample HSE6-05 (SPAdes) (version 2) | ecosystem: Environmental > Aquatic > Deep subsurface > Groundwater >... | reverse complement strand
TGAAAGTCTGATTATCAATAGAATATTATCCCGAAGTTTTGAGATAAGATTTTAGAAACTAAGTTGATATTAGAGGCTTTTAAACATCCACTTAAAAACTTCGGGATAATAAATTCTTCGGGATAAAAGCAGCAATATACATTTCATAAATCCCTGTCGCCCAACCCAGAGTAATACACAAGACCACTAATAAGAGGCCTTGTGTTAAGACTGCCATAATGACAGAATTAAAACGGCGTACGATAATAATTAAAAAGACTGTCGCCAAGATTAGGGTTATCAAAAAATTCACGAGACCCTGATAATTTTGTATTCCCACACAATTTACCCCCTAAACACAAACTTAGAAACGAGTCCTAATAAGCCTATTAAAAAAGATCCTAAGAGCAAATCGGGCACTTTAAATAACCTAGTTTTAGCGAAAGAAGTTTCAACTACCGCCATGACTATTCCTAGTGCTATAACTTTTAAAATAAATACTAAGGTACCTAAAATCAACGCCCCAATACCCGCCGAGACGAGGGCTATTCCCCAAGGGAAAAAAATATTAACCAACAATGTAAAAATTAGCAGCTGTTTAATCGAAACAGCCACAGACAGCAACGCTAAATTCTTGCCTGAGTATTCCAACATCATGCCTTCATGAATCATGGTTAGCTCTAAATGAGTATCCGGATTATCCACCGGAATTCGCCCGGTTTCCGCAACTGCGACTATAAATAAGGCTACAAAAGACATAAGGTGAGCAAGCGTTAGGGGCCCCTCTCCTCCACTAACGACACTTTGGACAATTCCCGCAAGGTTTGTGGTTCCCGCAGCAACTGCCATAGTAAAGAGCGGTAACATAAAAGCTGGCTCTGCAATCGCCGCTACTGCCATTTCCCTGCTGCTGCCCATACCACCAAAAGCACTTCCAGCATCCAATCCCGCCAGAGCTAAGAAAAATCGGGCAAGAGCGAAAAAATAAACAATGAGAATGACATCCCCTGTGAATGCTAATAAACTATGAGTTGCAATTACAGGTACTATTGCCGCTACTACTAACATCGAAGAAAGGTAAATAAGAGGAGTTACTCGGAAAATCCATGAAGAATGTTCCGAGACCACCGACTCTTTTTGCATATACTTATAGAGATCAAAATACGGTTGAAAAATATTAGGTCCCTTACGTGTTTGAAAAAAAGCCTTTGTCTTTTTAATAATTCCAGTGAGTAAAGGTGCCAGCATTATTATTAAGAGCATTTGATAAGCTCCGATAGCTGCTTCCAGAAGCACGTAATTCCCTCCTATCTTGCAAAAATTAGTAGTACAACCAAGGTGACAAAGATATACCCTAAATAAAGCTGAATACTTCCAGATTGTAAAACCGTGACTTTATCCGCTAATTTTAAGAAAAATTCAAGCTGTGGTTTATAAAGGTTTTCAAAAATAGGTTTTATGGCTCCTTTATAGTTGATGAGGCTAGTAAAATATGGCTTTAGAACAAATTCTTTCTCGATTTCTCTTGTCGGTTGAAGTATCGCTCGGAACATGATTCGGATAGGTTTAGAAAATGAGGTCGCAGTATACTCCATTTTAGAAGTTTGAGCTACCCCACAATTCCAAGTTTCATCGATTCGGATCTTTTTAAACTTGCCGAATTTGCGAACAAATAAAGAAACCACTAAAGCACTCACTATCAAAACAATTAGCATAATGATAGGGGAAATGGAAGTGGTTCCGACACCTATACCCTGCTCCATAAACGCTGTAATAGTCAGCCAGTGATACCCACCCATATGGATCGTTACCACACCTAGGAGACTAGCCGTAACAGGACCTAATAAGTCAAAGACCATAAAGGGCATAACTCCAAAAGCCAAGCATAATAAAGCTAAAAAGCCCATGCCCACCAGCATAGTACGTGGTACTTCCCTAGCTTTTTCTGCCTTGGTGCTGCGTGGTAAGGCAAGAAACATAATCCCGAAGGCTTTAACAAAGCATGCGGCAGCCAGTGCACCTGTTAGAGCCAACGCAGCCCCTAGAACTGGTCCCAAAATGTTCATGGCTACTCCAAGTTTCGGCGAACCTAACGCCAATAATGCTTGGTAAGTCATCCACTCGCTGGCAAACCCATTGAAAGGGGGGATAGCGGAGATCGAAATGGAACCAATAAGAAAAAAGAATCCCGTCCATGGCATTCTTTTTAAAAGCCCACCCATTTGTTCGATGTCTCTGGTATGCGTTGCGTAATGAACTGCTCCAGCTCCCAAAAAGAGTAACCCTTTGAAAATCGCGTGATTAAACGTATGAAATAATCCCGCTGTCAAACCAACCAAAGCGAGGTCATTACGGCCATAGCTAATGAAAATAAGAGCGGAGCCGATACCCATTAGGATTATTCCTATATTTTCCACGCTATGATAGGCCAGCAAACGTTTAATATCATGTTCCATCAAAGCATACATAACACCTAATAGAGCCGAGACAGCCCCAACAATGAGGATTAGTACTCCCCACCAAACTGGTCCAGTACCTAAGATGCCGATGGCTATTCTAATAAATCCATAAATTGCTGTTTTTAGCATTACTCCGGACATAAGGGCCGAAACATTGCTTGGCGCAGCAGGGTGAGCTTTAGGTAACCAAATATGTAAGGGTATAATTCCTGCCTTAGTCCCAAATCCAAGAGTAACCAGAATAAAGATAACCGTCTTTACAGTTGGGGAAAGATTTTGTGCTACAGCTGTGTATTGACTAAAAAGAAGATAACTCCCTGTTTCTTTGTATAAGAGTAAGAAAGCAATAATTAAAAACGCTGTGCCAATATGTGTCATCACAACGTAGATAAAACCGGCCCTACGAACTCGAAAATCCTGATGTTCAAATACCACCAAAAAATAGGACACCAAAGACATTATTTCCCAGAAAAATAAAAACATAAAGGTATTACTGCTTGACACAAGGGCCAACATCGAGAAAATAAACAGGTTATAAAATAACCCTAAAACCCCAACATTTTGTTTGCCAATATAGGCTCTGGCGTAACCATAAGAAAAGATAGACACTGAAAGACTTAGGACCGAAATAACTGTTACAAAAAACGCTGCTAAAGGATCAAGACTAAATTGTAGATTAACCCCAAAAACTGTCCAAGGCAAGATTACGTCTAACGAGCGCTTAGACAACAAGAGTGTCGGACCTAAAAACAGTCCGGATAGGCTAGCCATGTTGGCAAACGTAAATCCCACCAAAATGCTTAAGCGTGGTTTATTTTGCAAGACAATAGATAGTAGGGCTCCTAATAACAGTGATCCTAACATAAATACAAATAGTAATTCATCAAATACCGGCATTTCAACCCCCCTTACAAGTTGTATAAACTTTATATTTAATCTGAATAATTAATCAAAGATAAATGTGAATTTAATCATAAGCAATATCTTCCAAAATATCAATCAGCAAAAACAGCCTTTTTGACAAACAATCAATATATTCCGCCGTATTTAAGCATATATCGGCCTAAATCCCTTGTTATTAACATTAATGATCAATTTATGTGAGATACTTAACAAATTCATTTGCTCTAGACCCTTCTGACGTTTAATGAACATGTGAAACGAGGTTGGTTCTTTTAACAAAACAATTGTGTTAAATAAACTGTCAACCGTTACACGCTCAAACCCACGTCTGACCCGACGAAAAGAGACGCTCCCTAAACAGGGATGCGCCTCATAAAAATATACATTATTAACCTACTTGTAAACCATAGTTTGCGCAAAGGGCAGCCAATCCCCCTGAGAAACCACTACCCACAGCATTAAACTTCCATTCTCCTTGATGACGATATAGTTCGCAAACTACAAGGGCAGTTTCAACAGAGAAATCTTCTCCTAAATCATACCGCATGACTTCTTGTCCGTTAGTTTCATTTACAACGCGCACAAATGCATTTGATACTTGGCCAAAGTTCTGTGATCTTTGTGCCGCTTCATGAATTGTAACTGTAAAGGCAATTTTTTCTACATGTGCAGGTACAATGGCCAGATCAACATTAACTTGTTCATCATCTCCGTCACCTGCTCCAGTAAGGTTGTCACCTGTATGTTTCACAGACCCATTTCCACCAACGAGATTATTGTAATATATGAAATCTTCAATACCACCGGCTCTGCCATTTTTATCAAGTAAGAATACCGAGGCATCCAAGTCAAAATCCGACCCACCAGAATACTTGTTGGTATCCCAACCTAATCCGACAATGATCTTCGACAGACCAGGATTTCCCTTAGTTAAGTCAATCTTTTGTCCTTTTTGAAGACTAATGACTGCCATAAAAAACACCTCTTATTATTCATTAGACATAACTATATAGAAGTTCGATCCGAAGTTTTATAAACCTTACATTGACCTCTGGCTTCCGACTTCTGACCTCCGGGTTATACGTCTAATCCAAAATCTTTACACAGTCCAGCTAATCCGTTTTGGTAACCACTACCGATGGCATTAAACTTCCATTCTGCATTATTGCGGTAAAGCTCTCCAACGACAATGGCAGTCTCGACTGAGAAATCTTCACCAAGATCGTAACGAATTATCTCTTCACCCGATGCTTCATTTAAAACTCTTACATACGCATTGGAAACCTGTCCAAAATTTTGATTACGTTCTTGAGCCTCATGAATGGTAATAGTAAAGGTGACCTTAGATACGTTACTAGAAACGAGGGCCAAGTCAACTTTTATTTGTTCATCATCTCCATCACCAGCACCAGAACGATTGTCGCCAGTATGTGTCACTGAACCGTCGGGACTCTTTGGGTTGTTAAAAAAGACAAAGTTCTTTTCATCTGTGACTTTTCCCTCAGAATTTAACATGAAAACCGAGGAATCTAAATCAAAATCCTTGCCGCCATCATACTTATTGACGTCCCAACCCAGTCCAATAATAACTTTTGTAAGACCTGGGTTTGTTTTGGTAAGATCTACTTTTTGACCCTTTTGTAAACTAATTGCCATCGTATTATCCCCCTTAATATTAGATTATTGATATCGACGTATAAGTTCACTTAAAGACGCATCATTCGTCCCTTGACCAATTGCAGCGAATTTCCATTCATTATTGTGACGATAAACTTCTGCGACCACTAAGCTCGTTTTACCGGCATAACTTTCAGTTAAGTTATAGCGACAGAACTCTTGTCCATTAACTGGATTTACAACCCTGATAAAGGCGTTAGCAATCAATCCAAAGTCCTGTTTGCGTTTTACACAATCGTAAATATTGACGACGAAAACAATTTTTTGCACGCTACTAGGAACACTGCCTAGATCCACATTAATTTGCTCATCGTCCCCATCTCCAGCACCCGTTAAATTATCCCCGCTATGTTTTACACTTTTGTCACCACTTTGCAGATTGCCGAAGTAGACCAAACGATCTTTCGATGTAAGTTTATCTTGGGCGTCAAGAAGGATCGCAGATGCATCGCAGTCAATTGCAGCCCCCCCGCCACCTCCTCCAAAGAGTCCGCCAAGGAGCCCTCCTGATTTCTGTTTTGCTACTTCATCCCATCCTAACCCAATCATGATTTTAGATAAGCCAGGATTTCCTTTAGTTAAGTCAATCTTTTGCCCTTTTTGCAAATTAATTCCCACTATGAATCCCCCTTTTTAGATTCCGCGTATTATATCATCTTTTTTCTCTACTTCATCATTCTTTTCCTTTATTTTCTACAAGCTGAGTACAAAAATAATGGAATACTTGTATCTTATCACAGGAAAGCTATGGGGAAAAACCCAAATTGTAATGTTCACATAACTTTCACATATTTTATCATCTAGGCAATTTAATAATTTATTAATTGTTTCTCTCCAATATGTTACATATTATTTTTACATTTTTACATTCCCAACCAATGATTACCAATTATATGGTTTACAATAAATAAGAATTTTATACCACCAACCCTGGGGACAGTGAATCATCTACATAATCTAAAATTTCTTCTCCAGCTTTAATTCCACTTGACTTAGTAAATCTTATCTTATCCAAGTCAGATATCTTCTGCGTATAAAGCGAATACAATTCTCCATGTGCAGGTGAAACAGCAAAATCAGCTGCCTTTAACATATCCAGATCCAGCAAAGAATCTCCTGCCGCTATAACAAGGTCTATTCCTTCCTTTGCTCTGATATATTGGACAGCCGCTTTCTTATTGACATTTATGGGAACTAAATAGAGTTTTCTTCCTTGTATAGATAACTCCCAGTTGTTAACCCTCGCCCATAGCTTAAAAGATGCTAACTCTGCAACGGGAACTTTTTCCCGTTCGATCAAACAGTAAAAGAATAAGTCATCTGCTAGTTTACCAGAATCGTGGTTTACCCATGAAGGATGTCTTATTTCATTAAATTTACGAATGAGATCATCAGTAGCCAGACAGTTACTACTAGCAGCGGAGACCTGTCTCCTCCAGTCTTGATCTTCAATACCTTTATAAAAAATTGTCCCACCATTACTAGTGACAGCATATTGATATGAAATGTCATACTCGAGAAAACTTATCCGCTGATATTGAAGCTTAGTTCGAGTTGTTACCGGCACGAAAAATAATTCTCGAGAAAGCTGTCGTAATCTGCTTACGGCCCTTTCAGTCATATAGGAAATATATCGATCCTCCAACCATTCCACCGGTTGAACTTGCTCTTGAACTTTTTCGTTGATAAATGATCGGTATGAATAAATCAAGGTTTGATCAAGATCACTCGCAAACATTTTTTTATTCATCATGATATTTGTTTGACTATGCCGCAACACGAGTAGGTAAGTTGAGGATACTCCTCAACACAAACCCCTTTATCCTTACACAACAGCATAATATGTTTCAGGTTAATGTTCTCCATACTATCCACTAAAACCCTTTCCGGCAACCGCCTTAAAAGAACCCTCGTTGTTTCTCCAATACCTGGTTTTATAAAGTTGATATCATTAATCCCATACTTTTCTTTGATATTTGTTAATGATTTCAGCCCTTGCCAAGAGACCTCCGCATTGTTATAGGTATTCTGGAATTCCGTATCTTGTAGTTTTAGATTTTTAAATTCCTTAGATATAGAATCCACGAAGAAATTGGATACTTCTTGTTTAAGTAGTTCTTCATAAAATCTAGCCCCGTGGAATTCTTTATCTCCAATTAGATCCTTCCGAAATACAGTTCGACTAACTAGCCCCGAGACGGTTGAGTTCAGACAAGCGCTCGGTATTAAAAAGTCTTCTCTCGTTCCAAAGGTTTTCACACAGTACCCCGGATCAGCTAGGACAGCTAAATCATCATCTAATTCGAACTCGTATTTAGCCTTAAACTCTGTGCACGCTTGACTCAAAACTCTGGTTATTGCACCTTTGCCTGTCCAACCATCTATAAACTGAACTTTGACACCTATATGATTCTGAAGGATATATAGCAGGGCATTTTCATCTATACCTCTCCCACGAATTATTGAAATGCTATAGTGAGGTAAATCTATATAGTGCTTCTCTAAAAGATATCGTTTAATTAAGATTCCGATGGGAGTTCCAGCACGGGCTAGAGAAACAAGCACCATCTTTGGTCCGTTTTGATGTAATATTCGTTCTGACACAAATCCCACAGCTTTGGCTACTTTAGCTGCACTTTCAAGAAGCGTCTGATGAAAAAGATCAAGATAATCCTTGGTCGGTTCATACTCTATCGGCAACATTTCTGAGTAATGACCGCCAGACTGAATTTTTTGCTCACGAGTTTGAAGATCTGTCTCCGTCAATAACCCATTAAGATTCTTAAGTAAAAATATGACATCCTTAGGGTTATAACATCCCATTGGTATAGGATCAGGAATACGATGTGTGAAGAGCTTATTGTTCACCTAACAGCCACCTCTTTTCTTATAATGAGAATTGTTATTTTAACAAACTAGTCTTTTAACGTTCTTGAAGAAGAACTTATAACTAGAACTAGTCGTGGAATACTCAGTTTATTAAAGACATTCAACAAGGAATTCAATCTCTCGGGCCTAACTTCTCTTTCAAGAAACACATATACCTCATCATAATGGTTTAATGGGACATTATAGACGTAATTAGTAATACTCTCATCGTCAGGACATTTATAGGCAAAACCATTTTGAATTCCGTATTCAGGTTTAGAAAAGGGATAGATCGGACTTCTGGTAGTGGAATGATACTTTATTCCGTTTCCCATATACGCTGAGATGAGCATGGGAAAATACATAAATTCACCGGTTCCTAGGCAAAGGGTTTTTTGACCTAACCTATCACACTTTAGTGCTTCGCCTATTTTCTTTGCTAGAGGCAAAATTTCCTGGTTCTCCCTGCTCGATAATCCAAATCTCCCGGTTAATTTCAAATATGGTGAAAGGCTCTGATACCTTTTGGAATCTACGGAAAAAACCGAAATTACATCTCGTAGTCCGAGGAATTTCTGTTCTTCATGAATTTGGGAACTTTCCTTGAAATCAGACTCTGACACAAGATTCCCAAGATTCCTTTGATCTATTTGCTCATAAAGGGGCTTGCCGCTAACCTCTATTTCCCCTTCCAAAAGGGAAATAGTATGAATTTTGATACCCAGCTGTTGTTCCATTTTTTTATAATTAGCCCGGTTTTCTTGCGTTCTCCAATCTAAAAGTGATAAGACCACATAGTCTCTCTTCGGAAATTTCAAATGGATTGCTCGAATAATATTTAAAGCTGTATTTCCAGTAGTTATCTCATCATCCACGAGAACAATAGTTTTCGGATTTCTAAGTAACTCCGAGTCTATCGGATAACACCGATGATTGACAGCATGGGAATGGTCTTCATCGAAATCAAGCTCAACAGGCAACAGTGGTATCTGTTCGCGTGTTGTATGAATGTAATAAGCATTGTCAAAAAAGCTAAACACCGCCTGCCCCAGTCCTGTTGCTGTTTCTGCGAAGCCAATGAATAATGTTTCCTGAGATAGAACAACGCGTGGTTTTGAAATTACTGTTTCATAAACCTTTCTTGTACCTTCATTCTTCTTTAGGGCTTGTACAATAGCTTGGATAGAGTCGTGATTGATGCCATGGATAATACACATGAATTGTACAGCGAGAGCACCTCCTGCAAGCAGAGGGACAAAAGGATCAACAGGTACATGTTTTCCAAGAACGTTGCTTACAAATAAGAACCCTCGTTTCTTATTCCTCCTAGCCGCTAATGAAAACAAAGTTTGAGGGTCGAAATCAAGGGGGTTGCTTTTCAGGGTAACGGATACCCTTTGCCCTTCCAGGTTATACGTATATGTCTTCGGTGAGAAGGCTGATGAAATTATGTTGTTCATGAAATACTCCATAATTCTTTGCTCTTAATATAATTTTTTGGGCCCAATTATAATGCGGCTTAATCTCGTTCATCTTATTAGTATAATGGCTTCTCGTGACGCCTTGCAAGCCATTGCTGTTTTCAATGATACTTAAAGCGTCTAAATATTCTTCATGTCCGACAATGTATTGGGATTGTACGGGTATGATATGACTCGGATGAATGATTGTCTTGCCAATTATTCCATTTTCTTTGTCCAAAATCACCTCTCGGATTAAACCATCAACATATTTATTTAAAAGCTGGCTTCTGATCTTAGTTCTATTATTCCCCTGCGTATCATGGAACTGTTCAAACGGACTTTTGCGAAGCTGAGGTTTAAGAACTCTCCCTCCGTTTGAGAAGTACTCCCATACGGGTCCAGAGACTACGTAATCGCTCTCAACACGTCCAAAAATGTTGATGATATCGGCGATGCAATCACGTATCACCGTGATATCATAGATGGTTACATCTGGCCCTCGACGGATTCCATAATAACCGGAAAAATCGGTCGCTCCGATTCGAACATTTAAAACTAAGTCATGATAGTTATCTAAGAGCCGCTTAGTTTCCATCAATTCACGGATGCGTGATTCATGATAAATGGCTTGAGTACTTTCTATAATAGGCATTCCATAAAAAGGACCTGCTGATTGATGATTGAGGCCTTTAATAACTTCAAAATATTCCTGACTTTCCGACGTGAATTTCGGAAAGATAAAACCCGTAATAAGCTTTGCACTGTCACCCATTTGATCCGTTAGTCTCAGGATCTGCTCTGGACTACGAACCCTTATAAAGATAAGTGGAAGATCAATTGACTCGATCTGTTGGTTGTCCAAGGCCTCATGAATCTCTAGCACTTGGGTTGTAAGATTCTGCTCTGCGTAGGGTACTTCTGCATCCCCAATAGAATCCTCTAGGCAAAATACGGTGGATGCGAGGCCCCTATTTTTTTGAGAGATTATATCTTCAGCTATTGTTTCTCTGGTCCCAGGCATATAAAGTGTTGCACCAAGTGCATGGGAAAGAATCGCTCGAGGAGTTTCTTTATCAAAAACCTCGGGAGCTTTAAAGAAGGTGGCTTCTATACCTTCTTTCGTCAGATAATTAAAATGTCTCACTTAATCGCACTAGCCAAAGCTGTACTTCTCTCCTTTCTAAGATCTAGTGAACTCGTTCAGCTAAAGCTGAACATCGAGGCTTGAAGTAGGGGGCTTGAAAACTGGATAAACATGTTAACTTTGCTATACTAAGCTTACTACTAATCCCTTCCTATTTGGTGAACTTTTGGTGAACTTTGTGTTAAATTTCGGCTAAAACTCAAAAACACTATTTGAGGCAACATAAAAAGAAACCCGGATTAAACTATAAGTTAAAAGCGAGTTCCTTTTAATTGCCTTCCTTACTGCCAAATGTTCGTGCTCATTATTACATCCAACTGTAACAGGTAAACTAGAATGTAAATACTTTCGATTCAACAGCCAAATCAATAAGGTGTGCAGCTGTAGACAATTTTGCCCCCTCTATAAACTCGTCCTCGCTGAAAAGCCTGTATCTTGCGCAGGGTGTACAAATATAAAACGCCACTTTCTTCTCGATTAAATAATTGATATAGGATTTAGCATCATCTCCGGTTGGTGCCTTAACATTATCAGCTAAGCCCAAAACTCCATAGACAACCGCATCGTCAACTAAGAAGATGTTGACATCATGGCCTTTTTCTTTGGCGACTTTTGCAAGTTGAAATGCCCGGGTTGCGCGGACGGGATCCTCAAGTCCTCGGTTCAGCACAAATAAGAATTTTTCCATAGTTTTCCCTCCTCGTATAATCCAATGTTTTTAATTGTACCACTACCGGTCTGAGCATATGCTCAATACCTGTTTCTTTATTCTTTCTCCACAAATTGTCATTTTCCTTTTTGAAAATAAAAATATTTATAATTGGACTTCTATATATAGAAGGTTATTACTTCACAAGGAGTAACTTAGAGGCTTCTTGCTAAACCTATCCCTATTGCAACCCCAGTAAATCCAACAATTATACTAAAAACAGTGTACCATATTGCAGTATAAATACTGCCCTCTTGAATTAAGGTAACAACCTCATAGCCAAAGGTTGAAAAAGTAGTAAATGCGCCGAGAAAACCTACACCGATACCTAAACGCCATATTGGATTTAGTGCGTATCGTTCAACAAAGAGTATGTTTATAAATCCTAGTAAAAATGCTCCAGAGATGTTAATGATAAAGGTATGAAGGGGAAATCCTTGATTCCATTTGTTGCTTATCCAAATACCTAGACTATAGCGTGAAAGAGCACCTAAAGCACCTCCAACTGCTATTACTATGAGATTTTGCACTAGATTCCACCTCAATTTTGCTGATTTCTGATTTGATTCTTTCCAAATTTTTCTTCCATTTCATTAAAACTATAATAACTTATTTATTAAATCCTTACAATTAAGCCAGAAGCTAAAGTGAACTCTTTTAATAAGACTTCGCTTGATCATTAGTGACAATGAGTGTGCTAATCCAATTTTGACCTTTTCATTAACCATTTAGCTTCGATCGTCAAGAAAGTCTTCGGCCTTGCGCCTGTGTTCATCAGTAATATAGGGTGTGAGTGCCCTAAGAGCAGCAGCAATTGTACCGGCATCATCGGTGTAACCTGCAATAGCAATAATATCTGGAATAGCATCTATCGGTAAAATGAAGTAAGCTAGGGCTGAAAACGCAATCGCGCGCGCTGATTGACCCGGCTTATTCTGAATCGAAAAGAATCTGTATGAAAATGGAAAGTCTATTGATGATTCCACTGCAAACGATAAAATCTTGGTGAATCAGCAGGGAAAAGAACCTCAAATGTCGAAAATATAGGAAGTCCCCTGGTAATGGGTTATGAGCTGAACGGGATTTTCATCCGCACAGGTTTCGGTCAGATTGATGACATACCCCACATGTTTTTCTCCGTTTTTCTTAAGATAGGTCGCTTCCGCATCATAGGCCGATTGAAGGGACCATCAATAATACTAAGAGTCCGCGGTTAGCTAAAAGGAAGATTAAAACGTTGGTCAGAGGCAGTTTATATTTGGGAAGATGAAAACGCAAGTCCAGGTATAAAAGAAGGAAAGGTTGGAAGAGATGGATTTAACCACGGTATTATTTAGTTTTTTGGGGGGGCTGGGACTTTTCCTTTTTGGTATTAAATCAATGTCAGAAGGATTACAAGCCGTAGCCGGAGATCGGTTAAGAGTTATCCTCGAAAAAGGGACTAAAACACCACTACGTGGTGTTTTAACGGGCGCAATTGTCACAGGATTGATCCAAAGTAGTAGTGGTACTACTGTCCTAGCGGTTGGACTCGTTAACGCAGGATTACTGACACTTAGACAATCTATCGGAATTATTATGGGAGCTAATATCGGAACGACGATTACGGCTTACCTCATTGGTTTTAAACTAGAACACTATGCATTACCCATCATTGCACTTGGGGTTTTCTTACTGTTCTTCTTTAAAACAAAGCGAATAAACTATGTTGGACAAATACTTCTAGGATTTGGTCTTCTCTTTTATGGAATGGATGTCATGGGCGATGGTTTAAAACCCCTTCGAAGTTCCCCCTTCTTTATTGGTTTGATGAGCGATGTAGAAAATAATCCTCTTCTTGGGATACTTATCGGGACAATCTTCACTCTTGTTGTTCAGAGTAGTAGTGCAACCATTGGTGTCTTACAGGAGCTTGCGAATCAAGGTGTTATTTCTTACTCTCAAGCAGTACCCATTCTATTTGGAGACAACATTGGGACGACCATCACAGCAATCCTGGCTGGAATTGGAGCTTCGGTCATGGCCAGAAGAGCAGCCGCAACTCATTTACTCTTTAATATCATCGGTACAGCCATCTTTTTACCGCTCTTCCTAGTGGGGATTTTTCCTAAACTGGTCATTTTACTAACCAACTATATATATATCCTGATTCCTGGGTTTGAGGGAACTTGGAATACGCTGGGAATAAAACTTCAGATTGCTCAAACTCATGGTGTCTTCAATCTTTTAAATACTTGTATTCAATTGCCTTTTATTGCACTTCTAGCGAAAATTGTAACTAAAATCGTTCCTGGAGAAGAGGACGAGGAAGTGGTCATCAATGCCAAGCCTAAATATCTAGAACCTCGTTTATTTGGGAATCCCTCTGTGGCTCTAGCCAATGCTAGCCGAGAAACCTTGCGGATGGGTAGGATGGCGGGTGAAGCATTTGAAAATTCAAAAGACTACTTTTTTGATCGTGACCCACATAATAAACACTTAACAGTTCAATTTGAAGCAGCGATCGATAAGCTTGAAAACGAGATCACAGACTATGTCTTAAAAATTTCATCAGATAAGATGCTCACATCTGAGCAATCGCACCTGAGTTATCGGATTCTTCAAGTGATTGGTGACATAGAACGAGTAGGAGACCACGCCACTAATCTCATGGAACTTACTGATTATGCGATCGAATCAAAAACTATATTCTCACAACAAGCCCATAGTGATCTTATGAATATGTTTGAGAAAGTCCAAGAGATCTTTAAGATGTCCTTAGAAGTATTAAAAACTGATGATATAGCTTTATCTGAAAAAGTACTAAAATATGATGATATTATTGACGATTTAGAAATCACTTTGCGTAAAGGACATATTGAACGTCTCAGTCAAGGGACTTGTAATGGAAGCTACGGTGCCACCTACCTCAATATCATTAGCAATCTAGAACGTATTGGCGATCACTCTGTAAATATTGCAAAGTACACTCTTTTACACAGGTAAAACTAAAACTATTTGTATACTAAAGGGTTGAATTTCAGTGCATTTTTTCTGAAATTCAACCCTTTTTCAGACTGATTTAATTTACAAATAATTACAGTTTGTAATGCCCCCCTACCGTGCTAGCTTTCAAGTGAGCAGCAGAATTCCCCTCAAAGCGCCGATCGTTGGTACTAACTCGCCAGCCTTCATATAATATTTTAATTTTGATCATGCTAATTCGCTATGGACTTACGCTGTCAAAAATGTTAATCTTAATTTGTGAATATCTTTACAAACATGTCTACAGATGAATTCCCATTGACAATTTTAAATACTTTTTTAATACTTCGTACGAATTTAAGTAAATTCGCAGATTGGAGGTTTAACAAATGAACATCGCATTTTTCCTCTTACCAAAAAAAGATGTCATTTTCTTAAACATCAATTCAACTATGCGGCAGGCAATGGAACGGATGCAATTCCATCGATATACTTCTGTCCCAATCATCGATAATGACGGTAAATATGTGGGTGTTTTAACCGAAGGTGATCTCCTTTGGAAAATGAAAAACACACCTGGTTTAACATTTATGAATACCCAAAAAATCTCCCTAGCGGAAATAGAAAGACATACGTTTAATAATCCGGTTCACGTTGATGCTCAAATGGAGGATCTCTTTGCCTATGCCGCCGAACAAAATTTCGTCTCTGTTGTAGACGATAACGGAATATTTATTGGTATTGTCCGTCGAAGCGAAATTATCAAGTATTGTTTAGCCATCATAAGTACCATTCCTTTCGCTATGCTCAAGGCACAAAAATTTAATGAAAGTGCCCCCTGTGATATAATGCAATTGGATAAGCAATACACTACGTAGACAAAGCCGTCACCGACTTTGCCCCTCTTAGAACCGTACGTGCGCAATTAACGCATACGGCTCTCCAACAACTTTACGAATAGTTTGCAATTAGATTTACGCCTCTTTTTGCTACTACCCGCTTTGTCTATATAGACTCTCCGTGAGGGTTGCGGCTGATATGCCTGTCTTTTCATACGCAAAACCAGTCGCCCAATATTCTCGTTCAGATTCTCGGCGTACTCAGCCTTACTCACTTTGTCGATGCCCTTAGCCTTCTTGCCATCCATCCTTTCGATGGATGGCAAGAAGGCTTGCCTCGTCTATGAGGTGTGTCAGATTTTGTACTTTTACGTAGGTTGTAGGTGGTTTGACTGCTCTATCGTACATACATAAAGAGCCTCCAAAATAAAATGGCCCACCGTGGTACGCTTTCCAATGAAGAGGCGTGGTGGGATCTGTTAAGATATTTATAGATTATTATAAATCAAAGGTCAACGTACATACAGCAATTTTTTAACCTGCCGTTTTGCCCCCGTACCGTAACCTTGAAGTCTATACGCCAGAATTGTGGCCAGTATAAAAATAGCCATACATCCATTTACGTCACGTAGTGTTTTCGATCCTTCCAGATAATTCTTCCCTATCATTTCCACATCTCTACTTTATTTCCTCCCAGAAAAGCGAAAATAAACAATTATCAACAAAAAACAGGCCGTCCAAAAACGATCTTGTAGAAAGTTTAGTAGAAGACTTACGACTCTCAAAATTAGCGTTGGTATTTACTGCGTGGCGATTTACTCTCTCCTAGCAAGACCTTTGGCAATCACCGATTGCACTACAGAGGAACATCAGCCACCGGCAGGATTTTTAGTCAGACATTCACGTCCGGTATTGGCCCCAGTATGCTTTTTAATATCATCTAGAGAAGAGCAGCACTTAGCCACAGCGACATGGTATAAGATTTCTTCGTCCGTGACATTTGCACAATAACAAATAGGGACAGGGGAAGGGACGTTTTTAAACCAAATCTTGTCTACCAATTCCTCCTGAAGAATTGGTTCCTTCGTATCTTGAGTGTAGTAAGCAACTTCACACTCGGGAGTTCTACAGAGGAAGAATTGTTCTCCTACAACTTCGGTGCCATGTTTTACCTGATGTTCCACCGTGATTTTACGTACCTTTTGCCCTACCCCATGACAAATGGGACAACTTCGAGCTACAGTTATGTTTGGGTTTGTTGATAGTTCAAGCATACTAGAACGGATCTCCTTCTTCTCCTTTATAATTACCTTCTTAATACAAGGACGTTCAAGAACTGTTATTTAACCAGCGGTGTCAATAGTTTATGAGAACTATTTTAACACTTAGCGTGTTCTTTTTATACCAAGTATAAATAGTAGCCAAATCAATTGTAACATGCAGTCAGAGCGTTGAAATATAACATTCCGACTTGTTCATTCACCATGCCCGTTTGACCTTGAGACAAGCAAGATCGTGGTGCAAATCATTCCATTGGTAAGGTACCCTGCTTTATTTGCCATGGCCGCATAATGCTGCAGTAAAAAAAGCAGCGATTAAAAGGGACTAAGTTGCTAGTCATCCTGCTTGAATTATGAGCTGCAGCACAGTCCTCTTGGGCATGCGTTATAGGTCTAGGACCGCTAGGGATTGCGTCACAAGAACGTGCATCCTCGCCGCCCGACCGGCACTACCTCCTGCGTCGGTGCCCCTGTCGAGCAAGTTCGGTCGCCCAGTAAGTAATAGCAATAGGTAAAACTTTGATGTAATCTCCATCTTTTCCCCTGCTCCACATTTTGCTGTTTTTTATCTCCTTATTAGGCCGAAATTTCGACCGTTTTATGGGTGCAAAACTTCAGGAAAGTCTTTTGTCTTAAAAATTTAAAAGGTAAATAGTTTTAAAATTAGCAGGAGAATAATGGAAAGGGAGGAATATATATATTATTGCGACTTAAAACAACAGAAATGTTAAATAGTTTTAAAATTAAGTGGATAAAGGAGGTTGGAACGGCCACTCGCTACTCATTGACAAAGCTGGATGTACAGGATTGTCCGGCATTTAGAAACCAAAAAAGAAATAGTCGCATAAAAACAAGGTGGAAAGGATTGATAAAATGTTTAGGAAGATTCGCCATTTGAACATTGTGGTGATTTTTATGCTCCTTTTACAATTAACGGTTTATCCGGCAAATACCCTTGGAAGTGAAAAAGCAAGTATTACAGTTGAGCAGGCAGTGCAGGTGGTCAAGGATAACTTTAGTATCCCGGAGAGATATTCACAAATGTCTACAGGATATCATGAGTTTAACAATCGTGCCTCCTATAGCATAAGCTGGCATGCAAATGAACAACCGGGTGGGAGTTTCCATGCAATGGTTGATGCAACAACCGGAGACATTTTAAACATCAATCAATGGGATGAATCGTTTAAGCCGTCTTTTAAGCTACCTCTCCTATCCGCAGGGGATGCGGAGAAAATAGCCACCGATCTGATCTCGAAATTAGCTGGTAAATATCAATCAGAAATGCAACTTGTCAAAGATAACCAACAAGTTTTCGGATTATACAATGCTCAACCCTTTACATACAATTTCCAGTGGATCCGCGTTGTAAACGGTATTCCGTTTCCTGGAAATGGAGTGAATGTGAGTGTTCGGGGTGACAATGGGCAAGTTAGAGATTATAATTTTAATTGGACGCAAGATCTTGATTTCCCCGCGGCGTCGAACGTTATCTCCCTTGAAACGGCGCGTCAGGTGTTTACAGATACTCCCATGCTCGAATTACAGTATTTTATACCTCCGATCATGGATCCTCAAACATCAGAACCCCAACGCGTACTCCTTGTGTATCAGTTGTCCAATAAATACTACGGAGGAGCCGTTGATGCGTTGACCGGGAAGCCTGTGACTCTTGATACACAGGCAGTAGGCTATAAATCCATGAGTGCAGTAAGCAGTATTTCGGCTGCAACATCAGCGACAATAATGCCAGGAGTAGCTTCCCCAGTTACAGAAGCTTCAACCAGTAAAGATTCTCCGGAAAATTCCCAACAAATTAGCCAGAGTGAAGCGGTTGAGATCGTTAAAAAAGCTATTAAAATTCCCAAAGATTTCGTAATGCAACATTCCAGCCTGAATCCCGACTGGCAAAACCCTAGTGAACAAGTTTGGGATTTAAATTGGAATAGTGAGTCTGTCAGTTTTGGAGAACACCGTTTCATTAGTGCTCGAGTGAACGCTAAGACTGGAGATTTGATCAGTTTCTATATGCCTGGAACAAACCCAGATGATAAGTCTAAGTCCATTACCCGTAAAGAGGCGCAAAAAATTGCGGATGACTTTATCAAGCGTATACAGCCTGAGCACTTTGAACTTGTTAAAATGGAATCAGAAAGATTCTATGGGGGTAAAATGCCTTCTAATATGCAGATGTTTTCTTATGTTAGGGTCGTCAATGGCATTCCAGTTTCACGTAACGGAATTAACATAACTGTAGATACGGTTGCTAAACAAGTTATCAATTACGATATGAACTGGTCCAACATAGAATTCCCAAGTTCCGCTGATGTGCTACCTATTAACGAAGCAACAGATAGGTTCTTAAAAATGCGTCCCTTGGAGATGAATTACACCCTAATTTACAAGCAGGAAGAGCAACAGGAAATCCGCTTGGTCTATCAACCAAATTCAAATTATAACATGTACATCCCTACTATGCTTGACGCTAAAACTGGTGACCCTATGGATTGGTATGGAAAAACTCAATCCCAGTGGTTTAGGTCCCATAACTTTACGGATATTCAGGGGAATTATGCAGAAAAGGAAATAGGTATCATGGGTCTGATGGGGGCCTTTGGAGAATATGGAGAGACCTTCCGCCCGGATGAAAAAATCACCGTTGGTTCGTTTTTGCGGGCGATGATTACTGCGGAGGGAAACAACCGGGATCGTGTTTTGAACGATGAAGATGTTTTGAAGATTGCCAAAGAACGTGGTTGGATCCATGAGGATTTAAAACTAGGGTCTGAATTAAGCCGAGATGATCTGTCTAAAATAATGATTCGTCTCATTAATATGGAACCGTCGGCGAAGGTTAAAGGGATCTATGCTGTTCCTTTTACAGATGCGAATACGATCCAGCCTGAATCACTGGGCTATATTGCACTGGCCTGGGGACTGGGTATTTTAAAATTTGATGGGAATACTCTTAACCCAAATCAAACGGTAACAAGAGCTGAAGCCGCCTATGCTTTAGTCCATGCCTATGCAGTGGAGCAACCATCGAATAATTACATGATGAAATATTAGGTTTTGTATTACAAAGCGCTTGAGATCAAAACCATCCTAGAAAGAGTTTGCCTTTGAAACAGTGAATATGTTCTAAACCTGTCATGTAGTGTGACAGGTTTTTTTGCGATGATTTAGTTAGTTCGCTCTTACCCCGAGAGTTGAGCCTCTATAAAACGTTCGATAATGTTAAAGCTTACTTCTACGACAGAATTTTTCATTGTTAGCCACCCTTTTTTGTGATTTATTTAAGCCTATCATGCAATAAAGTTGCATAGAAGTCAACTTCTACGACACTATTGGTTAGAAGTGAACCTAGGTGGTAACCTTCGTTTTTCAGACCAATAGAGTAAGAGGAAAGCAATTAAAAACTTTTTCAATTTCTAGTCAAAACCGAGGTTGATTCTGTTACCCTTTAATGCGGAGTTTAAGAATTATACGAAGACTCATTGTTAAACCTTATTGTTTAGTAAAATCATGTGTATATTTGATTAAAACTCTAAAATCATATCATACCATTCAGAACCGCCATGTTCAGATTTTGAAACACCTTTATTTTCAAACCCAAACTTTGAATAGTAATGAATGAGCTTCTCTTTACACGTTAAAATAACGCCTTTGCGACCTGTGTCATATCGATTTTTGAATGTCTTAACATTCGTTGGAGGGTAAAAACATCCATTCCTGCCATTAAACAGCGGTGGGCAAATGTATGACGGAAGGTATGGGCTGACACTCTAACACCCTTAAAATTCATGATAGTCTTTAACCGCTTAAAAACATTTTGAACGGCATTTTCCGTAAGCCTACTACCAGTTTTATCTGTAAAAACATACTCGGTTTCCTTACCTAAACATTTAACTTGATAAATCTTAAATTCCCTTAACTCTTTCTTTAACTTGTCGTTGATAGGTATCGATGAATACTCTCTTTTTTTACCATAGGTTGTCATTGTTTGATTATCAAAGTCAACGTGTCGCCATTTTAAATTGCATATTTCCCCCAGTCTCAAGCCAGTGCCTAGCAGAGTAACAATAATGGCATAATCCCTATAGGCAAAAAAGGTCTTGTCCCTAGTCATAATACGTTGAAAGTAACTTAACATCTGCTTAATTTGCCTATCTGTAAAAACCTCAATTGTAATATCCTCTTTAACATATTCCATCTTTTTAGTTGGGTTATTCTTTTCTTCTATAATTTCCTCTTGAACTAAATAATTAAAGAATGCCTTCAGATTTTTAAGTTTTGTATTGACACTTGTCGGATTATTGTTACGGTTGTTTTTTAGGTCTAAAAGATATCGTTTAATAACTGCTGTCGAAATTTCCTCCACATCTACTATTTCTTCATTCGTTAAAAACTCCTGAAACTTTTGTAACCCTAATTTATATCCCTCGATTGTTTTCGGAGACAAGTTCTTGAATTCCCTGTCATCAATGAAATCCTTAACCGCGAACTTAAACAACAAAAAGACCACTTCCCTTTTAGAGTAGTAGTACTCCGGTCAAGTGGTCTAACTATTTTTAAACGTGTAAGTCTGCGACCATCTTCCGAAAAGAAGGTGAAAAATCGCATCAAACCCTTGATATAACTGAATTGGTCGGAGCGACACGATTTGAACGTGCGACCTCTACCACCCCAAAGACGCGACCCACCTTGTTATAACTTAGCTTATTCTGTTAAAACCCTTTAATACCAAGGGTTCCAGGCATCGGTCATACCGGTGCCTTTTCTTATTTTGTTATGCATTATTACCTATTATTACCCTCGTTGCATTAACGGTTGCATTACTTTTTAAAAGCTGTAGGTCCAGGCGTTGCGCTGCCCATGCTACTATCTTAGCCTTAGGAAAAGGTTCTTCGTTCATAAAGATCGCTCTAGGGAAGCCCGGAATATTTGCGATATCCATCTCAATTTTCCGCTGGGTCACTGGACGGACCAGACCACACGGGTGGGAATGTGTGGCATGCCAGTAGGCTCGCTCCCCCAATTTCCTCCTTCGTCGGTCATGCGTAAGCATACCTAGTAAGCATTATAATTCAATTTCTCTTTGATCGCCTGAACCGAGGTCAACCATATTTCCCACGTGGGAAATATGGTCTTTAATAACACGCAGGACTGTTATTTGTCCATGCTCATTATTAATTCGTTAGCTATGTTTGGGCTAACAAGTCGCATGATACTTTCTTCAGCACTACCAAAACTCAAAAGATTGATACTCCCATACCATACGATTCTTTGGTCAATCACGGCATATTTTTGGTGAATATTCGATTTGAAAACTAACCTTACTCCAGCCACTTGCAATAAGTCCAAGGTCCCCTGCAAAGCACTCGTATTCTTGTCTTTGAAATCTCCAATGGGCCGGGTTATCACGATGACTTTCACCTTATTTTCTAATGCAATCTTCAGGTACTGCATCATTTGCAGAGTACGCCTCTTGGTAACAAAGGGGCTTACTATCAGGATTTCTCTTGCGGCATTGATAATATCATTCGTATAAACCGATAAGAAATTGCTCTTGTCAAAAATCACATCGATTGACTCTGGTGCACTACTTTCTCCTTTTGCTTTATACCCAATCGTAGCATACCCGTTAAGCCGTTTATGGTACATTCGTTCAAGCATCCTTACATGAATGTCCACATAATCATAGATTTGTACTTCTTTTTTGTTTGTAAAGAGTCTGTGAAGCCTTCCTGCATATTGTTGCAAGGTGCCTTTCCAAGATATTGGCATCACTAAAAACAACGTGTCAAGGCGTGGTTCGTCAAAACCCTCTCCAATGTATTTTCCAGTGGCAACTAAGGTTAACGGCTTGTCAGCGGGTGTTTCTGCTATTTGTGTCATTATCTCCCTAGTCCGTTTTACTCCCATTCCGCCCGTTAAAGAGATTACTTCGGGAATTCTCTCACTCAACTTTTTGGCAAGCAATTCGACATGAGCCGTTCTCTCAGTTAAGACCAGGCAGTTTCTGCCACTTTCAAAGCTTCGAACAATATCCTCTGTGATCAGTTGATTCCTAAATTCATTAACGACAATTTCAGAATACAATTCTTGAATCGAAACATCATTTTCATTCTTATCTAGTGGAACTCTAAGCGACGTAAACCTTGGTATGACATAATGCTCAAAGGGTCTTTTCTCTGCCTGTTTTTTGGCATCATCTTTGAATCGTATAGAACCGCATTGCATAAAAATGATCGGCTGATGCCCATCTTTTCGTGTAGGCGTTGCGGTTAATCCATAAACATATTTTGCATTAGAACCTTTAAGTACATTCTCAAAGCTAATCGCTGAAATATGATGACATTCATCCACAATAATCATGCCATAGTTTTTCACGCAATCCTTCACTTCACCCATTCTGTTCAACGATTGCATGACAGCTATATCAATTATTCCACTCAGGCTATCCTTTCCTGCACCCAATTGCCCTATAGTACTATTTACCTTTTTTCTTCCTTTCGTTTTGACTTCAATTACGTCTGGAAATGTTTCATTTATCGTCAGGAATTCCGTTAATCTTTTTTTCCATTGGGTAACCAAACTCACTTTGTCAACGATGATAAGCGTATTAACTTTTCTCTCAGCAATCAGCTTTATGGCAACCACAGTTTTTCCAAAAGCAGTGGTTCCAGATAGCACCCCAGTATCATGCTTGAGCAATTCAGCAAGTGCCCGTGGTTGTTCATCCCTCAAACTGCCGATAAATTCCAAATCGATGCTTCTGCCGTGATTGGTTTCATCGATAAATTCAGTTTCAATCTTTAGTTCTGCAAAAAAGGCCCTTACATCAGCTTCACACCCTCTTGGCAGACAGAGATAGTCTTCTGTTTCGTCAGAACATGATATTATTCTAGGTATTTTCTTTTTATAGATGGGCATTCGCATGGCCTGGGCCTTATAAAACTCTGGATTATTAAAAGCCGCCAACCGTTTTAATTGATTTAACGCTCTATGAGAAATGCCTGTTTTCAAGATGAAGAGCATATTTGCTTTGACAATTTTTATTGTCTGAGAAAAATCATTCTCTGATAGTTTGACAGTGTTTCTTGTTTCCCAAGGTTTTTGTGGTTCTTCTTGATCATCTCTTTTCAAGATTCCAAGTTCGTTTCCATTGCAAAGTTTTGATATGAGACTTTCGACTTCATCTTCAGACAGCTTTCGCAGGGTTGTCATGAATTCCCATTGATCATTATACGGTTCAAAATTGGCATCTATAAAAACGCTGTTATTATTAATCCTTGCTGCTTTTTGCAAGGGCAACGCAATCAAGTTCCCCAAACCGCCCTTTGGCATAGTGTCCTGATTAGGAAAAAACCTGTCATATGATTTAAAGGTAATCTCATGCCTTTTATTCATAGCGTAGGTAAGTAGTGCGCTTCCGAGTTTTCTCGCCAACGTTGCGGCTATAGGGTTTTCAAAGAATATCCAGGCATGAGCTCCATTTCCTGACCGCGAACGTTCAATCGCTACCGGAAGATCAAATTCCGAACATACTTCTCTAAACTGGGAAATATCCTTTTGCCACTCTCCATCGTCAAAATCAATCGCTAAAAAGTAGCAAGTTTCATCGAGGCACAGTGGATAGATTCCCGCAACTAAATTGCCACGCCCTCGTAAATGATCGTCGATAGTTTTTTCATCCAAACGGGCGTAGGCCTTATTGGAGCAAGCGGTACATTTTACCTTTGGTTTTCTGCATAGTTCAGATTTCCATTCATTTAAACAACACGGGATATATCCATCCGTTCCCTTATTTTTATTTTCCCACCGTTTTGCATAAACATCATGCCGTCCTTTAAAGAGTGACATATATAACTCGATTTTGTCCTTGGGATCTGACATGCTGTTTATGTTTGATTGCGAAGTTTTGCCTTCTGATACATGATTGGATACTTCTGTAAATGTATTAGGTGTTGGAAATAAGCTATCCACAAACACATTATCAGAGCGTCCATCAAGAATAGCCCGATGTTCTGAAACACCGAGCTTAGTTTGTAAATTTGTTATTTTTTCTTTTAGGCTGCCGTTCTCGATCAACAACGCTTGATACTTTTCAAGCAGTTCTTCAAAGGTCATAATGCCACCCTTATATTACTTTAGCCTTCACATGAACCTTAGCCGTTCAAGTCCAATCTGTATAAACCCTTTTCCTATAATATACCATAATAAAAGTCTTATAACCTTGTTCTCAATTTTTATAAGATTTCCACCCTCACACCTAATGTCAGGATATCGGTCTCACCATTCCTGATCCACTTGATTTCCATAGAGCAAGTCGTCAATTTTGCCAATATGATTCCCTCAGAAAAAAAGGCCCACCTTGGTACGCATTGTTAAGAGGCGTGGTGGGATCTGTTGCATTATTATATGCAGTTGGATTCTTTGGTCAATACTGAAATTCTTCAATGCCCTCCTCTTGGATCTGGTATCTAATGGCGAAAACCATCGCCTATAAGTCCCACATCGTATAGTAGTTCATTGTGGTTCTATGCGTTGCGCTGCCCATGCTACTATTTGAGCTTTGGGAAAAGGTTTTTCGTTCATAAATATCGTCCTAGGGAAGCCCGGAATATTTGCGATATCCATCGCCTTGTCATAGCTAATACGGAGGTACTTACCTAGCTCTATAATATTTGAACATCGCTCGGTACTCCTACTCACTTTACCACTCCTCAAAATTCCGCTTGCGAAAGAGGGTATCATGGATATATTAGTGTTTTTGTTTCGTCGATTTCTTGGCAGTTCAAGTCCAATTTAATCAATTATGGTCGCGATCAATTTATAGTGACAATTGTCCCTTTTATAACATTCTCCAAGACTAATAACTAATAGCGTGCCATCTCTTAAACTATAATCATTCGGTTCCCAAGCTAGATATCGTTGTTCATGATCAATGTCAGTAATTGAAAGGTAACTATACCTGTTACCTCTATAGTCAAAACTCATCGTTACATCTTTCCGATTTGGCCACTGTCTCACATGTACCTTGATCCTAGTCGGTCTAATAAGCATTAGCGAATACTTTTCTTTATCATTAAGTTCTAGGAGATAATCTTTATGTACTCTCTTGTCCGTGTTGTGAAATATAAAATCTTTATGTTCAAGTGGGTGGATTTTTAAGACGTCTTTTATTGTAGCTCGTCCAATTTTAGACCAATAGTAACCAGGATCATATACATAATTTTCAAGTTGATAGTAATTAAATTGACACCCATTACATTCTATTTCAACAATATCCAGTAATTCTGGAACGCTTCCATCCTCATAAATTGCATCCTCAACCTTGACTGCGTGAGAAACGCCACTATCATGTGAAACGATCCTTATCCAATCACCGGTGCTCCTATCGATCCCTGCAATACATAAATTGTTATATTTCTTAGACTCCGCAAGTAGAATTATTTCTTTCCCCACACTCTCCCACTCTCCTTAGAAACTTTCCTACAAATGGACAATTTCTATGTCTGAATCTGGGAATTCTCTCTTAATGAACTCTGCCACCAATCTCCTATGGCAATTCTCTGGAGTTGGTTCACTACATAATAGACAAATTACTTCTGATTCTATCGAGAAATCTTTCATCAAATTTCCATCGATATTCCTTTGACCTAATAAATCATTAAACCTCTTCTCGTATTGATCCCATGAAATCTTCTTCTTTTTATAATCATCTAAAATATCTTTTGTAGGAGCGAAACTAACATTATGCACATACTGAATATTGCATAACTTTTCCAGGAAATACTTCAAATCAGCTCCCTTAGTAAATCCTGCTAATTGAGAAATATTATTTAATCTGATATCAACGAGTTTTTGGATATTGTTTTTCCTTAATACTTCAAAAAATTGTTTAGCTGATTTCTTAGTAAATCCCAAAGTATACAATTTCAAATTATTCCAGCCTCTTTTTCTTCTAATTTATACGCTATATCTTTATTTCTCAGGATATAGGCCTCGCGAACTAGATCTTCCCTCTTTTTTTCACCTTCTAATAAATCAAAAATATTGGCCTGATTTCTGTTTGGAAAATAGTGATTCAAAAGTCTTTCGATTAGTTCCTCCTGGGTCTCAGCACTTCCATCTTCATGTATATTAGAAACGTCAAACTTCTCATCATCGAAAGCTCTACCGACTAAAATACTTCTATGACAATCAATTGGATCCTTTTCTGTGCACATAAAAGCTATGTTAAATCCTTTATCCAAACCGGTTTTTACTCTCTTAAAACCAGATTGAAAAAGACTACTCTTGATTACTTTGTTAAAGTCAAGAACGCCACTCGAATCGTATAAGGCTGTATCAGAACGCCTTGCTCCAAATTCCTCTCCCATAAAAATATACTGTTTCTGATTATTTTGTAAGATCTTTTTAATCTCAGAAATATTGTATTGGGGTGCAAATCTTGAGTAAGGTGTACTTCTAACATCTATCAGACAATTTATATCGTACTTATTAAGCAAGTCAACAAATCGTTCAATAGAATGAACTGAATGGCCAATAGTATAAAGTTTCTGCACTAGAAGAACCCCCTTTTTTGGTGGCTTTCTTATATTATACCTTATTGATCTTATGAGCTAAACAATAATATTCAAATCAATAACATTTTTTTACAAATGACATTTTTATTTACTTAACTGATTTGTTGTCAGCTAAAAAAGCCACAAACCAACTTAATTATCTCAATGGCTAATTTACATGTCCGTCCATAACCACCTGTGGCCTTATTCCCACCCAGTCCAGACTATGGGTTTGATTTGCCTTTGATATGTTATTAACAATTATCGCAAAACTTAGCCTTGAACAAGGTTTTTGCAGTCTCAACAGTGTCTACCCAAAAATATTTTCCATTCTTTTTTTCATTGTGCAAAACCTTTTCCCGAAAATGGACCACGTTTACATTCTCGCACCCTGGCCGGTGAAGTGTATTCCTAACAGTATCCTTTATCACAACATAACCTTTTTCTTCCCGCTTAACAGCTTTTAACTGATCCACATTGACGATTTCAATACATCCCTGGTTCTTCTCCATTGAACCCACCGCCCCCTAATTCTTCAACTTCATAACATTTTACTATGGCGGCCTATGCTCACTTTTTAACAATCTTCAATGGCCGATAGTATTTTTTCAGAGTTTGCTTACCGTCTTTGTCCTCTACTAATGTATAATACTTGCCGCGAATTTCCGGCATCATATCTTCCAATGCATCCCTAGCTCGTTCTCCTAAAGCCGGATCCTCAGCTAACTCTCGCTTAAGGCTTTGCACAATCGCCTTCGCCAGGGGTTGTTCCTTGTCTTGTTCAAGACCTGACAAGAGCAGTATGACAAAGAAAGGGGTCTCGTATCCATCCGCATCATAATCCCAGCGCAGTTTTTCCACTTGTTTGAAGTTGGCCCCGATTAATTGGGCAAATTCGAGATCGGAAAAATACGTTTCGTATGAGGACAGCGATTGGCCTAAATATAGCCCAATTTCGTCTAACCCATCATGATCACGGATCTTGTGACATTGGCGGGCCAATCTGCGCAGTCTGATAAAATCCTTAGCTAGTGAATTTTTAAACAAGCGTCTACTCTCGACCTTACTTGCCAAAGGGTTTTTCCAGTGCTTAATTTGTTGAGCGACATTTTCTGTCCGAAACTTCTTTTTCATATCAACCGCCGTTCAACCCCTCTCCCCGACTTCTGCTCTAAAGAGATGTGCATTGTTAATACAAAATCACCTGTCCCTATGGATTAAGCATAACATAGCGTTCAGACATTTATTTGATTGACCGAATTCGAATTTCGACTGAAAAGAGCCTGTCGCCTTTCGAAGTTCCCATCCGAATAGGAAACCAGAAACTAAATCTTTATACTAAAAAGACTTATTCAGTTAAGATAAGCCCTAGTTTAGTAAATCGATACTATAGACCGAAATCCCTATTGACCTCACTTCGGATAAACTAAATCCTTCCAACCCTCGTAAATCATAACCATTGCTAAGGTATCTAACTCACAATACTTCAACAATGCTTTCTCTATTTCCGTACGTTCATATTCCGACATCTCTTCGAATTGCATTCTCGCATAAGCTGTTAACGCAGCCCCTCCATCACGCAACTCATCACTATCGCTCAACACTGCGAAGTCTTTTTCCGAGATATCCTGAAACATATTTGGCAATAGTTTATAGGGATCAAGGACCTTGTCTTCGACGTACTCAATCCATTTCCAGTCTCTATAATTCAAACTAGGGATACCGCCATCGGCGCCATAAATTGGGTTAGAGTATTTTTCTTGCAGGAATCGTGAACTATTCAGAATAGCTGGCAAAACCTGCTTTATCGAATTCGAACCCTTTGTGGCGGGGTCATAATAATAACGCTTGACAAGTTCGTACATATCGATCATATTGCGGGGCCCTGACTCCCACTCTTTACTCTTATTCACGGGAGTTGTTATGGTTTGAATAAAGCTACAGAGTTCCTCTCTGTCGGGAATATCCTCTTGGTCTCCCCTCAATTGCCGATAAATCATGTTCAAGTAAGTATTTTCGTGCGCAGCGTAACGGAAAATGCTCCCTTGATCCTGTGCGAGTTCTATTTTCAAATTCCTGAGAAAATCATAGTTGGGGAATACCCCTGGGGCGGTGTTAAGATATTGTCCGCGATGTTCAATCTGCCCGTCTTTGTACACTACATGGTGGGAAAACTGAAAGGCAATGCCTTCATAAGGACGTCTGCCTTTATTAAAGGGAATCGCAACCATGGAGGTTTCGAAATCAATGAAATGTAGAGGATAAACCCACCCACTCATCTCACGGTATAGATTTTCTGAATCGATCCAAGGAGTCTCGTCTTGGCTTTGAGCTTTTGTTACTTGCAGCCATTGCCTTGCACTAGACGATATACCCAGATTGTCATCATCTTTTGGTGAAATATCCTCTTGGCAAATGTCCGATAATTTGATGCGTCCTTCATCTAGACATTGACCCTTTTTTCTGAAATTCCAGATTTCGAACATGGTTGAATCCTTGAAATCATCGTCTGTCCAGTTCAGACCTTCCTTCCAGCACTCATGGAAGCCACTTTTTATGCCGACCTCCCTCTCTTGATCCGTCGCTTTGAACTCGCAATGAGCGCAACCAGTAGAAGGAACTGAAACTATTTTTTCGTCTCTGACATAATAGTTCGCCAATAAGTTCACATGTTCAGCGAAACTCATTGTGTTCAGACCAACACTGATCTCTTCTGAATAGATTAAGTCACAGCTGGCATCAACCTTGACCTTGACTAAAATCTGTTCGGCGAGATCTTCCTCCGATAGCGTTTGAGATACCGAGACACTTTTTCTCCCGTTTTTATCGTTGGTGATTTTAAATTTTTGATTTAGCCCGTCCGTTGGACATAATGCATTTTTATTGGCCATCATCAGATATGCAGAAACGGGGCACTCTGGAAAGGCACATCGGATGACATGTTTCTGAAATGCAACATCTTCTAGATAGGGTTTCCACGATGAGGTAATTGACCTACTTTTATTCAGAAAAGCTTCTTCCGAATCCGTGTCAACCGATTTCGCTTTGACCTCTACTAACTCGATGTGGTTCTTATTCTTGATTAGAATATCAACTCGGATGAAAAGCGTTTCAAAGCGAACAGCCGCTTCATAGATGATAACCTGATCCTTCTTCAGCAAGTCATTTGTCTGACGTAGTGCCTCGTCATAATCCAGTGTCTTAATATCATGACCGCCTGGAAAATAGCACTTGGCCAGTTCTCCGACTTGAAATCCTCCATCAGCTAAGGCGAGAAGAAACGTATCATCTATATTTTGGTTGGCGTATCCGGATTTCCCCGTATAATAAAGTTTTGTTGGACATTCCAATCCCAACTTATATCGAGACTTGGTTAAATATCTGGGTCGCATAATCACCCCCTCCCTCATCACCACTATACCAAAAGGCGAAAACAAATCGTTGTTACAATCAGGCTCACAGCTTTGAATTCCAATACTCTACATAGGCTTTATACCCTCGCACATCAGCAAAGTAGGCTACAAGCTGCTCTCCTTTAAGCTTATATGAATTCAAAAACTCCACGTCATTACGGCAAGCTTTTTCGATTCGATGGTTACCATCGATTATTTCAAACACACCTGGTCGGATTTCTGCCTGTAATACCGGCTTAGTTATATCCACCTTTGGCAGATGATCCTCGTTTACAGAACCACGAATATGTCTCTTGAACCACTCACTAACCTTGATCAACTCTATTTCAGCTTCAAGTTTCCCTGCTGTGATATGTTCTAATATCTTTGAAATATTAAAGTTAAAAATTCCATTAGGATATATTTCATCGCCTACATTCGTTGGAATTGGATTGTAATTTTTATCAAGCTTGAGCTTTCGGCTCTTATTCATCCTCAACAAGCCTCGCTACGTTCAGACCACATTTCTTACATTTGCCCTTAAGTAGGACGCCAAATATTCCGTCATCATGCAAAGAGTACTTGATAATAGTAGTCCCTCCGCAAGCTGAACAGAATACATTGTTTTCTATAAGTTCCTGTATATTTCGGGGTAGCTTTGCCCATTTCTGAGCTGCTTTGAAATCTAGTACTGACATTACGCCACCTCTTTCCCTTTCAATACGCTCTTAGGGGATCTGTTGAAAATCTTAAATATACGATATCACGCTCATAGTAGTTCATTTCTGGGTAGCCCTATTATCTACAATCATAAATAGTACTTTACTGTCAGTTTTGTCGACTTCCCTTTGGGCGGCGCAAAAATAATATCATAGTCATAGTTAAGGTTCTTAGTCATTGCATCGCAAACAGTTGGAGTTGCATTTACAAGCCCCAATTCCTTTTGTAAATCGCCTGCTCGTAAAATATAAGTGCTTTCCCCTGCTGCTTTTTTTTGCTGCAAAAGATTGGATATATAGTTCCTTACTTCGAAGACTGACATATTTGAAGCTAAGGGCTTCTCAATTTTGGGCAAGACTGAAGTAGCTTTCTTCTTATTCGTGGGCAAATTTATTGGATTCGTCATCTGCCTAATTCTAAGATTATCCTTAATAAATCCTAACTCCTCGATTGTCAACGGTTCCGCATCGAGTCCTTGGGTTAACCACAACCCACTCCGGTTAATTCTATCCACAGGGCTATATCTTCCGAGCCAGTTATTATCTGGATAAAAGTCATCTGAACAATTCAAGAGTGCAATCAGAGCTTCTTCAATCCGTAGTCTCTCTTCTTTATTGTTAATGGGAAAGCATACAAAGGATATATTATTGTGCAAGTAGTCACTAACGGCGTTTTCAATTTCCGCCTCTTTTACTTTGTCGATAGTAGCTGTGTTCTTTTTGTTGGACATATCCAGTGTCCAGAGATCGAGGTATGGATCATTATTCTTACTGAGCAAAGCTTTGCCGACGTTCTTCCTAAAAATACTACCGTCTTTATTTCTACTGATAAAATGATCTTTTAATCTTGCCTTTAAGCGACCCTCCGCTGTGTGAGTCCCCACTCTTACAATCCTATCGAAATCCCCCTGTTTTTGACCTTTCTCGAACATTATGTAGATTCCATCTTCAAAGGGAATCTTAGCAATCATTTGATAATCCATTCTGGGGATCATATTAAATAACAGATGTACCGCTTTGCACAGATTCATTTCACGCTCAAGGTCTATTAGACGTCGAAGTGCAGGTTGCCTTTCCCCTTGTCGTTTGCCTTCTAAAGGCAGGCAAACGTTTGTGATACTTGGTAGTAAATACTTGCAGTAATTGTTCCCCGCCATAATGACAAACTCATCCTTTTCAGGAGATGCTATGTCTTTTAGCTGTGCTAAAACGTTCTTGCTCCATTCTTTCTTTTCATCCTCAGATTTATCTAAGAGCGTATCATTGTAGGGCGCTAAGACCTGATCTTTCGATACAAGTCCATATTTTGCGGAAAGTATGTAAATATCGTCTGCAACAATTTCCGCATAAGCGTAGGCAAGTCTGAACGTCGGGCTTTTGGAGTAAAGCTCAATAGCAGAACAATCGTAGTCTTCTTTTAGGCTTGTACATGATATTAACGCTATTCTTGACAATATCACACCTTCTTTTGTCTGTCTGTTTTCCCCCGATACTTTAGACCTTACCGTTTATTCGGCCTCTCAAAATTCCCAAAACGCCTTTATCAAGTTCATATCAGAAAAGCATTAGCCAAAAATCGAAAAATGCTCTTTCCAAGGCGAGGTCTGTGTTAAACGAATTCCCCTAGCCTTTAAAAGTTCAATATGTTCTGATGAAGGGACAATGAAGAATGTCCTCAATGTACCGCGTTTGTATAGCAGCGCGAAAATGTTATCAACACCGAGTTTTTCCTTCAACTGATCTAACCTTTCTTTCACTTGAACTTCAGCTGGGCCACTTCGGCATAAATGATGATAGATTACCAAACTTTGTCCGCGCTTTACGAAGAACCAATTCCTCAAAGAATGTATATTTCGGCCCCGTCTTTTGATGGGATTTAACTGACTTTACCTCTAAACCGTTATCAGGATCGACAAAAATCATGTCGCAACCCAACGTCGCCTCAATTGCATTGCTACTCCATCGGTTCCTGTAACTGATCCGTTCGTTTCGTGCAGCAGGACTATTGTTAGACATGCCCTCATGACTAAGGGGCGTCTCATAGAAAACAGTCTTTGTTGGTAGCACATTGAACTCTTTAATTATCGAAACATCTCTTTTACCTGCCTTAATGATCTCAGAAAGCGAATCATAAAGGGCCGGATCACCGCTTCTGAAACGTGTTAGATTAGTCTGTGTCTGCACTAAATAACGAATGTGTTTTCCGTCATCGTTGTGATTTTCGTCGGGTACACGATACCAAACCACTCCTAACGATAAGTCCAATTCGTTGTTATTTCCCGCGCACAATATTTTTAGTAGATGGTATTTGCCAAAATCTCCAATATCGCCGACATATCTGTTTTGCATCCTAGTACTCCTTCTTCTCTTCTGCACTTCACTCTTTCTACACGAATTTCTGATTACTTAAGTAAATGAAAAAGGTCTCTTTTAAGAATTTCTAATACCTTACGCCTAAATGGTTCAAAAGAATCTCCTTTACTTCCGTAGTATAGGAAGTGACGACAAGCCATTATTACTCCCGCCTTTCCATTAGAATATTTGAATTGTATCAACGGAGCTTGCAACTCCATTTCCTCTATTGACTGTTCAGTATTTATCGAGTTAGCAGCTATCAATAACCTGATCCACCGTTTTCTTGCCATGTAAAATTATCAAGCTTGGCTTAAATTCCGTGACCAAACTATAAAATATATCCTTACCTTTCTCTAGCACAAACCTTGGTTCCTTTTTAAGTGCCTTTAGATTGGCTGTAGGGTATGGAATCGCATCTGTTTCTAGAATCGACTCGTCTGTATAGTTAGAGAGCCAAGAGAAAAATGAATTCATACCGATTCGGGTACGAGATACTTCATTCTTATCCTGGCTAATTCTACTCGCTTTGTAAAAATCCATAAACTCTTCGTAATTTAGAAGTAAGTCGACGTACTTATCTATTTCCATGTACTCGGGGAATATTGGAGTCGCTGGGTTAATACCGACAAAGAATATGTCTACCTTAGATAGATTACCTTTGCTGATAAACGGTCGATAATAGGCTTTGCCAAGTTCTGGTGCCAGACACATTTGCTTAAGAGAATCATGTGAAACCACAGTTACCCCTCCCATCTTTTCCATATTACATTTGAGATAAAAGAGATTGGACATTCCTAGTGAACTCGAGTATGAGCCTCCCACCGACACCTCCCCCGAACACTTGATGAAAATCCTTGTATCCATTTAGATACATCTTTGGAACATCAAATCGCTTGAGCCATTTCTTTTAATCTTCCATAAATCTTCTCCCACTGAGTATTAAGATTGAGAGTCTTTACATAAATTTTCTTACCCTGAACGCTGTAGACAAAGTCAAATTCTGTGTCCACCACCGGATAAATAAGCATACCCATCTTTTCACCAGCAAACGTGCTGTTGTTAATATAAGTATAAATTTGAAACAAGTTCGGCGAGATAAGTTTCTTGGCATCCCCGACATTTCTCACTTGAAGAGCATTTTTGTAATACTTCGCGTCAATAATTAGTTGCTTCTTCCCAGTTTGCAATACAATATCGCTTCTCATAATCGGCAGAAAACTTTGACCGATATGGTCAAAATCGACATCCTTGTCCCATTCAAAAATTGGGGAATAGACTTTAACAGTCGTTAATCACGAAACTCAGTTCGGGCATTTTTCTTTCGTTCGAGTACTAACTGATAGAAAGAACTGTTCAGATTCAGGGAATCAGCATAAGGTTTTAGAATTTGCTGGTAATCCTCATCTGGAATGCTTTCCAAACGCATTAGCGGTTGATCAATCACGTCAAGATCTAAGTCGATTTTTGAGTTGGCATAATCACGATAAATATCGTTATAGCTCTCCTCGTCATCAGTTCTATATGGATGTTCATTTTTAATTCAAAATTCTCTGTATCCCTAAATTTAGCATACCATAGCGTTCAGACATTTATTTGATTGGACTGAATTCGAATTTGGACTGAAAGGTGGCTTTTCTTAATGAATTATTTATATTTTTGATGCTTACACTCCCTGGAGCATTGAAGAATCCCTGAAACGCTTTTCTACTGGCATTCAGGGATTCTTTGAATTATCAGGATCATTTCCCTTAAAATGAAAAAATTACTAGGTCCGCTTTAAATTATCGTGTTACGGCGTTTAAAATCTGCATCAATCTCTGCTTTCCAACTATCCGCAATGGGTCGGTTTGCCCGAATTTCGCTGACGACATGGCTGACTGCCTCATAATTCAGCCTCGTGCCCTCACCATCCGCGTGATAGTTCGCAGCTCTCTCAGCATTGATCCCAACCCTTTCAGCTGCAGAGATGGCATCAATATTGGCTCCCAAGAAAATGACTTCCCAGCCGTATTTTTCTTTCTGCCCCTTAACCATTTTCTTGATCGCTGCAGGAGTATACTCACGGCTGGCATTTTCCATACCATCGGTTGTGATCACCAGCACCACCTTGTCCGCTCGTTGGTCCTCGCTGGTATGCCGCTGTACATTGCCAATCTTATGAATGGTCTTTCCGATAGCATCCAGTAGCGCAGTACTACCGCCAACATAGTATTCTTTCTCTGTAATCGGGCGAATGCCCTTGATGTTGATTCTATCATGTAAAAGTTCGTAGTTGTCATCGAACAGCACCGTCGTGACAATGGCTTCCCCAGGTTCTTTCTGTTGTTTACTAAGCATGGCATTGTAGCCACCGATGGTGTCGCTCTCTAGCCCTGACATGGAACCGCTCTTATCCAGGATAAAGACCAATTCGGTGATGTTTGTTGTCATTTTGTTATCCCCTTTTCTTCTTTATGATTAAAGGATAACAAAGTGAGGAGGCTAATGGGTCGCTTTCAAAACGACAATTAGCCTCCAATGAGAGCTTGGTCGAAAGCAAACAAGGCTTCGTTTACCTCAAAGATGTTGTAATTGCCTTCTTCGATGAAGTACTCAATGATGAGATCAAACTTGTTGCTACGCGACAAGGTGTATCCAGCTTTACCTAGGAGATCATGGGTTTCGTCCAAATTCAATTCGAGAGCGATAGCAAAAGCGATGGCTGTGACTCTGCTGGGATTATATCCTTTTCCGGTGCGGATTTTGGAAAACAGCTTGCGGTCGATGTTGGCCCTTTTATAGGTTTCTACATCGGTCAGGCCCTTTTCATCAATCAGCCGTAGCAGCCTTTGAGGAAAGGACTCCTCCAATTGTTCTAAGACATCCTCTAAACGCCTTTTCCCATGCGGAAGGGCTGGGGCGGTGGGGCAAGGAACACTTTCCTGACAAATGGTCTGCAATTCTTCAAGTTGCTGGTATTCATAAGCCTCGATCACTCTGTCTCTGGCACGATGCTGGTGTTCTTCTACGTAGTGATCGTCAATGTAGCGTTCTATGGCCGAAAAAAGCTTGGCGCTCAGCATAAAGGCTTTCTTATCATAGACCACCAAATGAACGTTCATCTCATGGTTTAAGAGGAATTCGCTGATGGCAGAAATAGCAACCTGCAGTGCCTGGTCTTTCGGGTACCCATAGATCCCGGAAGAGATCAGGGGAAAGGCAATAGATTCGCACCCCTGCTGTAAAGCCAGGGTCAGCGAGTTGGTATAGCAGTTATGTAACAGCTGTGCTTCGCCTGAACTGCCGCCACGCCAAATCGGCCCAACCGTGTGGATAATATTTTCAGAAGGAAGGCTATAGCCACTTGTCATAACCGCCTCGCCAACTTGGCATGCTCCGATGCTGTCGCACTCCGCTTGCAGCTTTTCAGCCCCGGCGGCAGAGAAAATAGCTCCGCATACCCCACCACCCATTTTCAGGGCAGAGTTTGCGGCGTTGACTATGGCATCAACGGATATTTTTGTTATATCGTTTCGGATTATTTCCAGTGGCATAAGTAGGGATTCTCCTTTCACGGATTACTAGCCCAACTTTCCGCTAAATAGAGCTCAAACCCCTGCTGTATCTTACTTCTTCATTTTAATTATGTCACTACAACCTCTTACCCATCAATGACCGTTTTCTCTTCAGTGGGTCTTTGACCTTCAATAATCGATAGATTTCTTTATGTTCAGATTCCGGTACCCCCGAGGACCTAATATGGTGTATTTGGTCATTAACGTCCGTCATAATTACTGTGGTCCGCTGGTGGGTTGATAATACATCCTTGATAGTAGACCATCGCCGATGATCACACTTGTCCCGAAGCTCGCGCTCAATCAAGATGAGCAGGTGGTAAGCGAGAACGGATATAAAAAGATGCGCTTCAGTTCGTTCGGCTAACTGGTGGTGAACTGGTCTGAAACCCAAATCAGTTTTTAAGTCGCGGAATGCTTCCTCTACCTTGACTAAAGTCGTATAAAGCCGCCAAATTTCCTGAGCACTGAGATCTCTGTGACTCGTTTCTATCACATAGCAGCCGGTTAATGTGGCACGTTTCTCACGACTGGGTAACTTCACCCAAGAAATCGTCACCACCTTTTTCTGCTCTTCATCGAGTTCAAGCACTATATTGTAGTGCTTGGCGATGGAAGGATAACGCTCTTTGATTCGACCCACTCGCTCGGCTACCTTTGTGGCCAAAAGAATGCCTTTCTTACTAACAGACACTTTCAGACGTTCCAGATCCTCGAAAAATCGCTTTTCCTTTAAGGTATCCATCGCCCGTTCTTTTTGCTCTCGTCCTTCACTCCAACAAAGAACCCGGCAAGTATCCTCTGTCACGATCTTTTTAACATAGACGGCAGAAGAGGCTTCTTTAGAGTCATCCTCCAATTTATCAAACGTTTCCTTTGCAGTGGTAAACTCTTGTGCGTAATCCTTTTCGGTTGCTCGCCTCTCTACCACAACATAGGGATATTGTTTTTGCTTAAGAAGTTCAAGATTACTTTGGGTAGCAATTCCTCGGTCCATCACAATCGTGGGAAGTGTCTCCTTAAAAAGGGTCTCACCCTCGACATAAAGTCGCTTCAGAATCTCTTCTAGGGTCTCAGGCTCCGACTGGTTTCCTTTATAAATCTGGCTAAAGATCGGTAATCCTCGGTTATCCACGACCAAAGCGAGCGTGACTAAGGGACAATCGCTTCGTTTTTCCTTGGAATGACCGCGATTCGCCGATGTATTCTTGGTTGCCGCACCCTCAAAGTAAGTATTCGTTAAATCGTACAGAAACAACGCATGTTCCTGGGGAAAAAGGGCCTCTTCCTTTTTTCTGAGTTCTTTTTCCAACCACTTTTTATGAGTCAAAAGCGTATCACCGATCTCGTAGAAAGCATTCTTGCCGATCTCACTCAAATCAACCTCTAACATTTCCAAAAGAGCCGTTTTCTTTTTTAGCCAGAACTCCGTCTGGCGTTCACTATCCGGTCGAATGAGCCGTCCAAGAACAATAGCTTGGGCCAAAGATCGCTCTGAAGGGGAGAGTCCACATGTTTGCAACAGTTGATCAAACCCCAGACGCTCCCAAAACGCATGGGCGACTAATTCCGGACCTAAAGAACGGTTCAAAGAATGTTCGACACTTTCTAAGTCAATCGAGCAAAACGTTTGTTTTTGCCTCCGAGCAGATTTCTCCTCAACCTTCGTTTGCACAAAGGAGTAATAGTCCATCGCCCGGTCGGCAGCGCTCGCAACCTGAGTGTCATCTTCAAAGAGAGAGCTTTGACCGGCCAAGCGGGCCTCCAGGATCTTGGCCAGTTTCGGCCAATCCGATTTAGGGAGCTCCAAGGTACCCAAATGCATAATTAGGCGTTGCCTAATTTTCACTTTAGACCCTTCCGTAACTCGATAACGCTTCAACAAGGCGATGAGTAAAATATTTAGTTTTTGTAGCTTTATTGGTTGTAACACATTCTCTAATAAACATGCCTATAGTATATCAGAGCGCAAGGGGAAAAGATAGAGTTCATTAATTTATTACGTCACTACAAAGAGGTTTTGAAAAGCCGACCCGCCTGTACCAAGGGTTTCAGGGTTTGATACCCTCTAAATATGGAAATTATTAGGCGAATATGGTCCTATTTAGAGGAAAGTTGGGCTAGGTATCGGACCGGTTACTTCTTTTATGACAGCTAGTATTCCTGCTCATCTAAGCATTTAATTCACAATGCCGCCTAACAATCAGGCGGCATTACTTATTCATAAAACACAATCCAACAAACATGAAATAGCATCACCATATGCGATCAAAACACGCCCCCCATGAGCAAGCAACAACCTTACGCAATCTATTTCTAAACTTCCCACGCACAAAACCTAGCATAACTGACAGCGACAACTTGATAACCAGGGGTTCTACTATTGCTCTCCATCTTCAGAAGTCGTTTGCTTATATTTTATTTTTCGGGTGTAGTCTTTACTTGATTTATGGGGGCGTGTGCCAGTATTGAAGAGAGATCTTGTTCTAGGCTTACTGACTAGCTTTGATTTCTTTTTCATAATAGCCCACTTTTCTTTACTATTTTTTCTGGTGGATAATATATTTTTCTCTAAGCCCATTAAAACGTTCAAATCCAATGTGTTCTTCTATTTGTAACCGACCAACTACAATACCAGGATGTATATCAATTTTATTGGCAAATCGCCTTATAGCCCCTTCTGAATAATCTTTACCGCTCAAGAATTCACTATAATGGTCCATTGGTAATAAACTATTTCTGGCAAAATCATCCGCTTCTCTTTCTAAGATTTTATTTGTTTCATCCATTTCTTCAACATCTATGCCAACTATTAGCATTGTGATTTTTCTCTGTAAGACATGACCAATTTCATGGAACAAAGAGAACCAAAATATATCTGCATACTTCCTTCTATTGTTGATCGCCAATATTACCTTTTCTTTATTAATCCATTTTACTGCCCCATTAACACCGGAATTTTTCAAGTGTGGTAGAACAACAAATGCAACACCACAAGATGCAAAGATTTCTGTCAATCTTGGCGAAAAATCCACAGGATTCTGTAACGTCATTTTTCTAATTTCTTGCAAATGACTATTAAGCTTTTTTAAATCGAATGACTCTGTGTCTATCTGTTGACCAATGTTTAGAGCGGTTTGAACCCAAGCATTTGAATTAATTACGTTTTTCTCATTGATGATTGAAACGGCCGTTCTATAATTAACTAGAAAGTCGGTAGTCTTCAAGACCTTAAATGATGCTATCTTAAAATATTTCAATAACTCTTTAGCTTTTTCTGCTGATTTTCTTACTATCGGTACTACTCCTAAATCAATGAAATAAGAGTAGTCTATTAATTGAGCACAACCTGCTTCATAATCCTCAATTTTTCTGCGTTCAATCTCTATAACTTTCTCATTATAAGTTTTTTGCAAGTTAAGCCACACATCTGCAGATGTGCCAAACATGATAGAAAGCTTTAAAGCAATTTCATTCGATAATTTGCTTTTCCCATTTAACAAATCGCTTAAATTTTTCCCACTTGTTTCCAATCTTTTAGCAAACTCGTCTTGGGTAATCCCCATATCTTCAATAATCTCTTTTAGATAGTACCCTGGATGAAAAGCTATTAGCTCTTTATATTCAGCTTTACTCATAATGTTTTGTCACCTCCCAGACTAAAATTGCTGTGGTTGATTTGTATATAATGTTGACATCTTCGGTAGTGCTCCATCTATTACCTTCATGATCCAATGGAATGACAATTAAACGCCATCCTAATCTTCGCCCTAAATCCAAAGCAAATTGACCCTTTTTTTTTCCCTCTAACGGATGCAAATGATATATGCGCATGACAGCAATATCCATTAGATTCTTAGCATTATCCAGGAAATTGATTAAACTCAATAGCTTATCTGCAACCTCAACCCCAAAATCTTTTTTAGCTAAACTGTAATCTGAACATTGCTTTTGAAGTTTACTACTTCTATATTCTATGTTTATTATATTCCACCCCTTTATGTAATGCAATTAATTTTACCTTTTTGGTAATATTTTTTTCATATATATCTATACAATTTGCCTTATAATGCTATCAATTGTGCCATAATTCGCATCCCTACAATGATTCTTCATGAGTTGCCAAATTCCTCCACGGAATAAAAAAAGACGCTCAATTCGAGCGTCAGAGAATCGTTCAGATCCGAGACAGACCACCTTACTTAACTATATAGTCATAATTATAAGTACATGAATACGGAGAATTAAACTCCAATTGAAGTGAAGGAGCTAAGACATTGTAATAATATCCACTAGCCCCTTACTATGAAAACTAAGAAAAATGTACTATTAAATATTTATGAACCCTCTTTATCAATGTACCCTCAATAAATAAGACTGGAGAATCACAACACGACCGACTATTATGATTCCTTTCCCATCGCGAATTATTGGGCTTATTTACTCTCTTTCATCATTCCTTAATTCCGATCAGCCAAATTGGGCAATCTAATCCAATTGCCGGCAAAGTTCTCTTGGCAATATCGAAATAAGCCATTCCTGAGACCGCTCCCTTGCGATGGGCAAAGTATTTACTCGGCTCAGACATCACTATCTCTATACCAAGCGCCAACCTCCGTTCAAAATACGCTATTCTAAAGCCACAGAAATCTTTAAACATTGATTCTACCTTGCCAAATTGTACCTCAAGATGCACGAGACCTAAAGCGTAAGATCTAGCAAAATCTGAATGCCAAGAGGCGTTAAGTAGTGTTGTCGAGGTCGAACATAAATGTCTCTTGTTGTCTTTCTGAGATTTACCTTTACCAATTCTGCCATTTAGATCGGTACTAGCTGAATTCTGAGGAATGGAATCATAAGCCCAATTGTTTTCAGTTAATAACTGGAATAGGTCAGAGTTAATTCCCGCTTGAACATTTCTTTTGGGCAGCTTGCATAGTACATCGTCCATCTCTGTATACAGCTCGGGATCGATTGATTCAACGTATTCCTTTGAACAATTATAAAAATAGTGTTCGCTTAACAATTTATCCTCCTTGTAAGATAGAGATGCTCATTCCGTTCTTAACATAACAATGCTCAATAAACTTACCTTTAATTTATTATAAAAGGCGCTGGTTTGATCGTTTATAGAGAGTTCTGTAGTATTCATAGTCAGACGGCCAGATTACGATGACTTCTAACAGAAGATTATTTCCTGTCTCTTACTTAAATCGTGCCTTGATATTCGTCCGTGTACCCTACCGACGTGTGGACAATTCTACTCTAATTTCTTGCCTGTTTTCTTTTCATAGTTTTTAACGACATCATCTGGGACTATGCCTAAGAAATAATCCTCAATAAGATCCCATATTTCTTTATTGCTTAGCTCTTCCTCAAACAGATAAGTAAGCATTTCTACTGATATTTCATGTCTTTCGCTTACAAGCTCCAAGAGCCTATTTTTATATCTCCACGGTTTATCGATTATTTCTTTCATGGTTTTTGTTTGGTTCACATAAATATAAATTTGGCTATTTTTGCCGCCTAAAGCTTTAAATACTAATATATCAAGAGTTTCGAGTATTCCAAGGATGAGCAGACTTTCTTTAAATCCCTTTTTTCCTGTTTCATCAATTAAATAGAGAGTGCCGTCTATTAAATTACTTAATATTTGATTGATTCCATTTTCCAACCATCTAAAAAATCCGGTTGATCCAGTCATAAACTTATATTTTGCATCTCCAGATATTAAAGACTTCCAGATAAAAACCTTACCATGAATATTTTTACTGTAATCTCTTTGATACACGGACATAGCTGATATCAGAGTCTCTATTATGCTTTTTGCCTTATAAGTGTTTACAGGTATTAATTTCATCAATGCATTGACTAAACCAGTGTCCCCGTCTACATCATAGAACTTTTCTTCTCTGATCGATTTATTAACAATTGTCTTGATGGCATTAAAATAGTCCTTTAAATTTTGCTGGTAATTCTTTAACAATTCAATCGTAATGCTAAGTGCCGGTTTAATACTTTCTTTGTATTCAAATCTTAATTGTGAGTCCTTAGTGTACAGCATATACTTGAATTTAGGGAAAGAATGCTTAGAGTTAAAACTATATTCCCAAATTTTCTTTAAATTGACAGAACATACATGAATAGAATTATCAATTTCCTGGAGTACTGGTCCGTAACTTGCTATTATGTTCTTTTGAGTATGCAGATCGATTTGAAAGAATCCTATTTCGAAAAGCGGTATGGGTCTGACATGAAACGGTGAGAAAGAAAATCGTCTTTCAAAGTCCTTTTGTATTAGCAACATTGCAGTCTTTACTTTATTAATCCCATCATCCTCATTAAAAAATGGATTTTCAAAAATGTGAGCAAAGCTTTCAGCATCAACTAACATTTCATTACGCTTTTTAGTAATTCTTCCTCCAGCATTGTGTTTGATATTTTCTAAATGTAGTTCATAAACCTTCTGAATAACCTGAATTAACTGATAGATTTTAATAACAGAAAGTCCATGAAGTCTATTAATATGTTTAAAGTCGTTTTTCATAAATTTGTAGTACGCTTCGCCATCTAGTCCAGGTCTTCTTGCGGCTCTTCCTATCTCTTGGACATAATCGCAAACATTACCCGTGGGTGAGAAGTGGGTGACGATTTCAATATCATCTATGTCAATACCCATTCCAAAAGCTTTGGTTGCCAGCATTATTGGCGTTTGTTTCGTTAGAAACTTTTGATAACTTTCTTCCTTATCATACCCCGTTAACTTTCCATGGTACCTTGAGATAAAATTCCCCAGGTCTTTGAACATGCAATATTCCCAAAATCTATTAATAAGTGCGACAGTGGGGAAATATATCAACATTTTTTTTTTAAGCATCATCGCATAATCAATCTTTTCAATTAATTGGTCAAACTTATTTAATTCATACTCCGTTTTCCCAGTGATAAGCTCCGCTTTTTCAATGTTTATATTAATATCTTCTCTCTTTATATACCCCAGATACGTTATTGGATCTACCATTTTAAGACTCTGTATTGTTTCTTCGTACATATTTTCGATGCCACCATAAATAGCCGTGGCGGTAAACGTAGCGATTACAAATCCCATTCCCTTTTTCTTAAGTTGACCTTTCTTTATCCGCTGTAAATGATCTCCTAAATACCAATAATCCGGCCTAAATTGTTTACCCCAGGTTGTCACAATATGTGCTTCATCGATCACCATTAATCCCAAGGTTCTACTTCCAATGATCTGCTCTAAATCGCTTCTGCTTAGTAGGGACTCCGGAGAAATATATAAAACATGGCACTTTTTATCTGCAATGTCATTGATGATTTCCTGCTTTTGAATGGGAGATATATCCGAGTTAATGGTCCGGGCAAACGTATAGTTATGAAGTTCTAAATTCACGATTTGATCTTTCATTAATCCTATTAATGGTGAAATGACAATCGTAAACAGCTCATATTTATCGGCTAGATAAATAGCTGGTATCTGAAAGATTGCTGATTTTCCCGCTCCTGTTGGAGCTGTGACAAATACATCCCTATAATCTTTTCTTTGAATACATTTTTCTGCTTCCTCTACGATATTCGTGATGATATGGCTTTGAGATATTTCCTCGATGACTTTGTCTTTATTATCTAATGAATTTGTGTTATAAACTTTGATTTGCCGGAAACTATCATAACCCCAATGTTTTTGAAGAATGTCGAGAAATTCTTGTCTAATAACGACTTCTTCCCCAGTTTCCTTGATATAACCAAATTTAACCTCAACACTATCCCGCAAGAAATACTTTAATGTCCTTATTCGATCTTCGAGTAGCGGCTTACTTAAACTCGTATTCTTGTCGAAGACGTAAATAGCCCGTTTCTCCTGCTGCAGCAGTAGATCATCCAACATAAGAATATAGTCTTCTTCATCAAGAATTTCATAGCAGGAACTAGATGGATGCATTTCTTCCTTATGTATGGTATCCTGATCCTTTTCAAAAGCCTCAAAGGTTTCTTCTTTTGGATCTGTAATTACATTATTGTAAGTTACGTAATAGCTATTATGAATCAATTTAACATTTGCATATATTGTCGTTAACTCCGTTATGTTTCCGATTTCGTGTTTATCTCCCTCTTTCTCCTCATCGTAATGGCAAACTAAGGCCATCAATCTATTGTTCGATAGTTTAGCGTAAAGTGGGTAATAATTAATAAACAAATTGTTTTCAAGGATCACGATTTTTATATACTGCATTAGCACAAATTCATAAAGTGCTAAATACTCATCATATGTGATAACCCTTCTTCCAGTTTGAGAGATCTTAATAAAATAATTCAGTTTATTCTCCAATAACTCATCAATATCGACTGAAACGTCCTCAATTATTAATTTGATATCGACGCCTTTCAAAACTACAATTGTCCCTTCATTCTCTAAGTAAACCTGAATCTTTTTTAGTAAATATTCCTTTTCATCAATCATCGGAAAGTTATCACCTCCATAACAAGTTCTTTAGTGCTTTTGATCTGGATGGATGCTTTAATTTTCTTAAGGCTTTGGCTTCAATTTGCCGTATTCTTTCACGGGTAACATTATACTTAATCCCTACTTGTTCAAGCGTTCTCACTATTCCATCTTTTAGACCAAATCTTTGTTCAATAACATCCTGTTCTCTAATTGGTAAAGTAGTTAAAACCTCAGCTATTGCTTCTTTAGATAATGTATATTCGACTTGCTCCTCGACACTTGGGCTTTCATGATCTACATAGAAATTGCCCAATTCACTATCTTCATCTTCACCTATAAGGCTATTAAGTGAAGTCAAAGATATTACATTGTCAATAATCATAAGAAGCTCTTCGAACTTCTCTCTACTCATTCCACCTTCCTTGGCTAATTCAAATATTTCCTGCTTGTTGAACCCTGGATTTTGCGCAAACACTCTCAATAGCCTATTCATTTGTTCAAACATATGGACTGGTATTCTGATTGTAAATCCATAGTCTACGATACCTCTAAGTATGTGCTGGTCTATCCACCATATAGCATAAGTTGTAAACTTAGTTTCCTTGCTTAATTCGAACTTTTCAGCAGCCTTGACTAACCCCATAGTACCGTATTGGGCTATGTCTTCTTCATCCAATTTGTGCTTATATCTTTTAGCGTACTTGATGACCCTGCTCCATACAAGTTTTGTATTTTTTATAACAAGTATTTCAAGGGCAATCTGATTTCCTTGTTGATATATGACGCATAACTGTTCATTAGAAAGCTTGCCCATTTTAGAAGTATCCGGAGTAACGTTTGCAGGCCGTTTTATGATCTTAGGGGTTTCAATGACAACGTAATCATAGTTAATTTCAATATTTTCTTCTATTAAAATATTTATTATTTTATACTGTTGTGATTTGCTTAATCCGGAAAATAAGGTGTTAAAATCATCTTCGCTCAGTATATTGTTACTATTCAAATAGGGCCTTATCTTATTTAGGATATATTCTCTATTCATACTATACCTCTATTAAGTCCTTGTATGGGTTCCTTCCACGGTTGCAAATTTTTCTGGTTTAGCTGTTGTATCATCGTCACGTCAGAGCCTCCGTTTCATCCCAGACCACCACTTCATATCCCTATCGCAGTGTTAACAAGACTCCGGCTAGTTGATTTTACTAGACTGGCACCTTTATAAGTGTCCAATGTAATCTGCTGCTTGCGGTGCGCTTCTCTACCCGAAAAGTGTATTATTTTCAAATCATATCTACGACGTCAATTTGCTATTACATGATCACGTTCATTGTGGTAGGTATTATGATTTTTTTTCATAATATCATACACTTTTCAATTTATATGTCGAATTTAAAAGATTTAGTAAATGCTTTACCTATTGTCATTGTTTTTCTTCCCCTCATTTATTTTGCTATGAGATAACCATACCACTAGGCATAGACAAAAATATGTTTCTACTTCTCCCTTCAACAAGATAAATTAAGTACAAAAAAAACCTGCATCGTAAGAATGCAGGGTAAAACAGGGGGAGGTATACCAATCGCTTTATATCTAAATAATAATCTTGAATAAAGACACAACTAGGCTAGGTTAGAAACAGCTTCAAATTCAATGTTCATAGCCAAACATCGATTATGATTCATTCCATTCAGCAGATCCCTTACTTCTTAAGTCACCAAAAGTTCTCTTACAGGTACTACTTCTCATTCACTAAGTTATTATCTTGATCATTTTGAATGGCAACAATAGTTAGATTTTTAGCTTCTTTAGTATTTGTGTTACTAAAATTTGTATCTATTAAAATTGTGTTGTGAAAGTTTGCCCCTTTTAATTCTGCACTCTTGAGAACTGCTCCAGATAAATCAGCACCAGATAAATTTGCGCCTGTCAATTTGGCACCTGTAAGATTCGCATTTTTCAAGTTTGCATTCATTAATGATGCATATTTCAACTTAGCACCTCTAAAATTCACACTTTCCAAATTGGAATTAATAAATTTGGTCATATAAAATTCGCCCTTATCAAAATCTTGACCATGAAAGTCCATACTACTTTTATCTTTATTACTAAAATCGACCACACCTTTTTTCTTATTTCTCATAGTATCTTCTCACTTTCAGATTTTGTCGGCTTTACAACCTTATCCCACCCAGCAAATCCCTTAACTTAACCAGTTCCTCTTTTGAAAGCGTTACACCTTTCCCCATCTTCGTATGATCCGGCGACCATTCTCGAATATCATACTTCGGCTCTTTATCATTCCAACTAACAAGACTAAGTTCTTTTGACCACCCTTTGGTTGATTCTGATAATACTCCGATTGTTTCCTTAATCTCGAATTTGATATCGGCCATAAATACAGTCCTCCTAACGTAGTCTTTTATATGATTTTTGGTTATATCGCTTGTTCCAGCAATTGTCCATTCTCTTTTAACCAAGCTTTAGCCTTATCTATTGTTGGTGCTTGCGTACGAACGATATTCCAGAACCTTGGCGTATGGTTGGCTTCTATGAGATGAGAAAGTTCGTGCACGATCACATAGTCAATGACAAACATCGGTGCTTTAATCAAACGCCAACTAAAATTGACGTTATCCTTCATAGTGCAGGAGCCCCAGCGGAAGCGGTTGTCGACGATCTTAACCTCGGCGACATCGACACCAAGTTGGCGAGCATGAAGCTTCACTCGTGGAACAATTTTTTCTTTGGCCTTGCCAATATACCATTCGCGCAAAGCCTCTGCTTGTTTCGACGTCTGCATATCTGGAATGAGGAAACGCTGCGCAAACTGAATCTCATTCAAGCCCGTCTTGACGACCTCAATTCGGTACTGTCGTCCCAGATACTGCGCAGATTCGCCACTTACAAGTTCTTTCCCCGGTGCATGGGGCAGGTCCTGATATTTTTGAGGGTGATTAATCTTCTCGTAAATCCATTGACGCTTTGACGCTACCACCTGCTCGATCTTTTCGTCAGATGTACCTTCTGGCGCATGTACAACGACGCTACGATCACGTTCGACGGTGATGGTCAGCTTGCGCCTCTTTGCTGATCTTTGAATTATGTAGGTCAGTTCCATCGTATTCACTCCGCGTATAGAATAGTGTCATTGTTTTTTTCAGCGATTTCTATAATCCGGCTGATGATATGAGCGCGATTTTTCACAATACCTGGAAGTTTCAAAAACTCTTGTGATAAAAGTGTCTTTTGTAGCTCTGCTATTAATTTGTTGCGGGCAGGAATGCTCCCCCAGAATCCAGTAAGTCGAAGTTCTCTCTCTACAACTAGGTATACTTGTTGTGTCAGGTTAACCAAATGGCTAATTTGTGTTTCGTGGTTCATCCCATAATAAGTTGACCCTTCTGCAGCCACGAAATCCTTTTTCCTCTCTTTGGTTTCACCGAAAATCTCCCTATCAAACATACGAAAGAATGGCATTTGCTTCTTTCTGTGAAGGCCATAGGTGGGCTCTTTACTAGAGTTAATGATACGCTCACGAAGTTTCTCTAGTTCCTCGTAGATCTTCTTCCAGTTGTTGCGGAACTCTTCAAAGATTGCTACCAGTGCTGAAGCAAATGAGGCCTGCAGGTCAGGGTCATCGTCGAGTTCAATATCAAGGTGGTGTCGAATAGCGTGCTCTACTTCCGCCGCCTTGGTCTTAGTTCGCTTATGTTTGCCGACTTGTTTTTGAAAGTCTTCATCGAGAATAGAGATCGGTTTGACCTTCACCTCAATCCCTCTTGATTCGAGATATTCGTCGGTTATACTACGCAGTTTGGGTGGTATACCTTTCATACTCAGGCGTTCGTCGCGGAAGTGTTTCCCTGCCATTACATTGATCTCTGTCAGAGCCTTGTAGTCGGCCATATAGTCGAGCACTTGGCGGGCGGGGTAGACAAGGTTCAGACACTTGGTCAGTTTCTTGAATGCTATCATGAAGTCAAAGCGCAGGTCTTCATCATAAAATAGATCAAAAAAAGCATCGTAATCTGTTAAGTCCGTTATACCGTGTTTCTTGAGCAGTTCCAGGATGGCGGCATGGCTGGCAGTAAGTTCGCGCAGTTCGTCTTCGGGGAAACTAAGTGAATCAATGATCTCTTTTTGTTCCCGCTCGTCGTAGGAGTCAAGTGCCTTTTTCAGATGATGACCAATACCGACATAATCGACCACAAAGCCTTTGTCCTTAGCAGCACCACTCACACGATTTACACGTGCGATGGTCTGAAGGAGATTGTGAGCGACGACAACTTTGTCGAGGTACATAACCTGCTCTACCGGTGCATCAAAGCCAGTCAGTAGCATATTTTTAACGATGATGATACCGAGGTCGCCCTTTACACCTTCCTCTTCATTACCAAAGGCCATTTTGAAGCTCTTAATGCTTGTTTTGTGCTTAGAATTGTCAGAGTAAAGTTTGAGGTGTGGAAGGTCATTGCCCCTATCGGAGATGATAACGTCCGTTGTCAATTTCTTGAGTCGGGTCAAGTCAAGCTTACTCGGATTGGCTTGTTCCAGATCGGCAATAGTGGCTACAAGGGCATCGTCAATGTGTTGTTTATAGCGCACGGCTGCCTCACGAGAGGTGGCGACCACTTGCGCCTTGTAGCCATTGGGGAACACATGGGTCAGATAATGTTGCACCATGTCTTTGGCCTTGGCGGCGATGGTGGGTTCGGCCTCCAGATAGGCACCGCGAGAACCGTAGTTAAGAATCTCCATGCGTTGCTGGAGGTTGTAGTCGCTAAAAACATCCTCAAACTCCGTGTCCATACCCTTTTGGTCGGGTACTTCGGCGTTGTGGGTGCGGCCTTCGTAAACGATCTCCAATGTCACGCCGTCTTCAATGGCCTGACGCATGGTGTATTTGTCAATGTATTCGCCGAAGACCCGTTCTGTCTTGTCAATGGGCGTACCAGTGTAACCAATTCGTGCGGCGTTCGGGATACCTTTGTCAAGGTTCGCTCCAAGGGTCGCGTATTGCGAGCGGTGCGCCTCGTCGGTCATTACTAGAATGTACGGACTGGCATTTAGCTCAGGGAAGGTCTCTGTGAGGTCGGCTTCCCTGAACTTGTGGATCATAGCCATAACCAGATCCGAGGAGTCTGAACGCAGGAGTTCTTTTAACTTCTTGATGCTGTTGGCTATCTTGACGGTAAAGCCAATACTCTGGCTGGTCTCGGCGAGTTGGCCTTCCAGTTGGGTGCGGTCTGTAACGAAGACCACTTTCCAGTGGGAAAGCTGGACATGGTGATACATCTCGCGCACCATAAACATCATGGTCAGCGATTTTCCTGAACCTTGCGTGTGCCAGATGATGCCGCTGCGCTCGTGCGGATTTTGACCTGCCAGAAGGCGTTTGACCGCAAGCTTGACGGCCCGAAACTGTTGGTAGCGGCCCACAATCTTAATGGTCTCGCCTTTGTCGTTGGTGCCAAACAGGGTGAACGTTCGGATGAGGTCCAGCAGATTATTGCGGTCTAACATTCCAGCAACCATGCGTTGCTGATCGTTTGGGCTGCCACTGCCGTGATCAAGATCATTCAGCGTGCGGGGATAGGGATCTGCCCAGCGGTAGAAGTGTTTCTCACTGTGCGTGGTAATTGTGCCGAACTTGGCCTCGTTCCGGCAAGTGACGATGATGATCTGGTTGTAATAAAACAGTGGTGCACTACCTTCACCCTTAGCTCCGCGCTGTTCACTATAACGGAGGAGCTGCTCAATGGCTTCTGGGATGGCGTCCTTGACCTTGGGCGATTTGCACTCGATCACCACGACTGGCAAGCCGTTCAGGAAGAGAACAATATCCGGAATAATATGGTTCTCTGTGCCAAGCCTGCGCACCTTAAATTGGCAGACGGCGATGAAGCGATTGTGATTGTGCACCCTGTGCGCGAAGTCTACGAAATGCACCGTTGGGCTTTTCTCGCCGGTCTTGCGGTTCTCGCTGACGCTGGTGTTTTCCAGCAGCAAGGTAAAGACATGGTTGTTGTTCTGGATCAAGCCTGTGCTGGGGAAACTGGCGGTGAGGTGCTTGATTACTTCCTCCACCTGATCATCTTCTAGCCAGGGGTTGATGATCTTGAGCCGTTCCCTCAAGACCGGCAGCATAACCACCTCAGTGAAGTTCTGACGATAGCTGTCGCTGGGGTGCTGGCTTTTGTCGAGGTCAATTATTTCCCATTTTAAGCCCGCAAGTTGATCGAGCAGAGGCTTTTCGACGTGGTTTCGTTCGTCGATTTTGATGTGTTGAGGTGTATTATCCGGACTCATCCATTCCTCACCTCCATATCCTTCATTAGGGGCGTGACGCGTTTCCTGCCAGTTAGCAGGTCTTGCATGAGGGCTGTTTTGAGGGAGCGAAGTTTTCTATAAATATCCTTTTGATGTTGGATATAAATATTAATAAATTGAAGTCGTCGTACTATTTGTTGCTGCTCTTCTCGGCTTGGCCAAGGTATCAAAAACTGCTTAATCCTAAACAATGCAAGCTTAGGAACACCTGCCCCTATACCTTTGTCTTCGAGTATTTGCCGCTGTACTGTAGGTCCATTGATTTGCATGACGAGGTATTCGGGAATATCATCAGTCAAAATATACACCTTAGCTGCGTTCTCTGTAAGAATTGTCCTATCCTCAAAATTAGGTCGAAAAACCCCTGCTACTCCAAGATTCACTCCGGCGATAGATATGAATACATCACCTTCAATTATTTCATATCGTTCAAGCATCTTAAATGTCTTTTCGAACAGATTATGCAAGGCATGATAGTTCAGTTGTTTACTGATGAAATCTGTAGTCTGTAGATATCGATACCCTGTATCACTAAGCGAGTAAACATGCCCTGTTGGTAGTCTCTTACCACCCTTAACTAAAGCTCTTGAGCTCAATTCCTGAACTGTCCAATCATACGGAATCCTTCCTAATGGGGAATCTATAAATCGGTGTGTTTGTTCGGAGCGGTTGTTGCCATGTTCATCAATGCCGCGGGTGAGGAGGTCCTGCATCAGGCCAGTCTTGATGCGCTGCTGCTTTGCAATTAACGCTTCCGTCTGTTCAATCGCCTGGTCCACCGTGGAAAGGACCTCTGCGATTATTTTTTGTTCTGTTTTTGGTGGAGTTGGGATTTCAGTCGATTCAATCACAGATATGGGCAATCCATAACGCGTTGAGCCACTCGCGTGTATAGCGAAATACCGTGCTACGTTCGATGTGGAAAGTTGCTTGGCTAAATAGATTGGGTCAAGTTCATCTACATTCGGCCTGATGAGTGCCAAATGGTAACCACAAACTAAGTTGGGAATTTCCTCTAAAATAACTGTCGATATTCCAATGTCGTCTGGTGTTTCAGAATCTTTAGTGATGATTACATCGCCGCAGTTTAATCCAAATCGGTCGATCTCGGCTGTGCTGGCTGAACCCTCCATGAATTGAATTCTATTACTGACATACTCGTTTGAGTATACGTCCAAATAGTTGCATAGATTTACTGCCTTCTCATTTGGTTGAACCTTCTTGTCGACATTGCTGACACGAATATCTGCGAGATCACGCAGTTTTCTGGTAGGCCAAGTGACGTCCATCAACAATACCCCAACCCTTTCAGAAATCCATCTAGTTTTGCTAGCGTCTTTATTCGTTCGCTTTCCAGTTTCCGACTGGAAACGGCGTATTTGTCCCAGAGGTTTTCCACCACCTGAATCAGCCCACGCTTTTCGGCGTTGAGGTAGCGGTTTAGTTCGTGTCTAACCAGGTCATAGAGCTTGTTTAGAATAAGCCGACGGGCTTCATCCTCTGTGAGCTGGCCGCCGATAGCATTGAGAAGGCCGTCTGTCTTGGCGAGGCGTACTTCGAGTGCGACTTTATCCTTATTCAGGGCGGTGACCTTTTTCTTATCCTCCTTATCGGTAGGGTCGAGGTTGGCCAGTTGGGCATCCACTTGTTGAATCAGCTCCTGGCTTTCGGCCTTGAATTCGTCACCGCCGAGGCGTTTAAGCTGGAGCTTGAGAGCCAGTTCGTCTGTTCTGATCTTCAGTGCGGCCTTATTGTCCTTGATGCGTTTTTCGAGGGCGGCGATGGCCTTATCCTGGACTTGCAGGTTTTTCAATTCCTTGCGGGCCGATTCGCCTGTACTTCCCTTGAGATCGTCAATCAGTTCTTTGAGGACCTTCTTAATAACGGCAGCACTGACGGTCTCACCCTCCTCTGGCTCATAGGCAGCAACCTCTTGAGCTGTTTCCACTGCCTCGGCCAACTCGCTTTGCACTTCGCTAATTTGTGCTTCTAGCGTTTCAATCCCATCGGCCTCGGCCTGGAAAAACGCCGCAACTAGGTAGTCGTCGGGAATCAGGCTATGATGCCAACCGGTGGAGATGATGGTTTTGAGGTCGTATCGGATTTGCTGCCACCAGTTTACAAACACCCCAGCGCTCTTGAACTCATCGAGCACACGCAATTGAATCAGCTTATTCTTTAGCGTGGCGAGCAGTTCCTTGCGAACTTCGGGCATCTTCTCGCCTTCACGCAGGCCAGCAAAAACATCACGGGCTACTGCCCACCAGGCTTCTAGGGCATCGTTGTGAGCGGTGAGTGTCTGCTGAAGTGCAGTGTCAGCTTCCAAGGTGGACTTAATTGTAGACTTGGAATCGATTCCCTCGCGAAAGGCAAGATATCCAGGCCGATCGGACATTAAAAGCGTGTCTGGTTGCATACCGAAACGGGAAAAATGCTCAGCACGGACTGAGACCTCGGCCTCAGGGATACCGCCGATTAAGTGCGCTTGCACATCCTCTGGCTCAGGTTCAGGGGTATTATCCACATAGCGACGAATATTGAGGTTGTAATCGTGGGTCTCTACGATTTCTTCCTTGCTAACCAGGCGGCTGTATTTAGGAATCTCCATTTTGTGGGTGAAGGTGTAATCAATCTTTTCAATATCTTCAGGCCGTAGTTTGTTTTGGGCCTTTCCTTCAGCATATTCGCGGTCGGCATTGATGAAGAGCACTTTATCGCGCAAGGCGTCGGGCTTATTCTTATTAGCCACGATCACGCAGGCGGGAATGCCAGTGCCATAAAATAGGCCAGGCGGCAAGCTGATAATAGCTTCAATACAATCGTCATTGATAAAGATCTCGCGGATTAATTTCTCTTTACCCCCGCGGAAAAGCACTCCGTGGGGCATGATGGTTGCCATATGACCGTTGGGTTTGAGGCTGGCAAGCATGTGCTGTACAAACATCAAATCGGCCTTTTTACCAGTTTCGGGACACCATTCACGGAAACGGCTAGGGAATTTTAGAGTGGCGCGGCTGTAGTTTTGAGAGAAGGGTGGATTGGCTAATACACGGTCAAACTTACGTACCTGACCATTCTCCAGAAGCAGTGGGTCTTCCAAGGTGTCTCCGTTCTCAATGTTGAAGCGGGTGATATTGTGGAGAATCATGTTCATGTTGCAGATCGACCAAACAGTACCGTTGGAGTCCTGTCCATAGAGGGCGAGGTCGTTTGGGTCTTGCCCTTGCTCTTCCACATATTGATGAGACTGAATGAGAAAACCTCCGGATCCAACCGTAGGGTCGTAAACTTCATTGCCCGCCTCCGGCTTAGTGATCTGCACCAGCAAACGCACCACTTCGGTAGGGGTGTAGAACTCGCCGCCTTTCTTGCCAGCGCTGTCGGCAAAATACTTAATCAAATATTCGTAGGCTGCGCCCAGTAAGTCAGGGAACTCGAAATTGTCATTGACTAGCACAAACTGAGGCTGGTTGAAGTTGTCGAGCAGGTCTTTCCACTTCTGATCCGGGATCTTGGTCTTACCTTTGACTGCGTTGAAATCAATGTTATTTTTGAGCACGCCAGCCAGGGCATCGTTTTCCTCTTCGATGGCAGCAATCGCCTTGTTGAGCATGTTACCAATGTCGTGTTTGAGATCCTTTATCGCTGGAACCATTTCGCCTTTGTCGTCAGTCCATGACTCATTCCAACGGGCGCGGATAGGAACGAAGAAGGTCTCATCGTAAGATGTTTTATCTTCGAGCAGTTCCTGGATGAGGTCTGGTTGATCCTTAAGGTGCGCGAAGTCCTTCTTGCGCAGTTGTTCCCGCTTGTAATCGAACTCATCTGATAAACGCTTGAGAAACAACATACCAAAGATGAATTCTTTAAACTCCGAGGCGTCCATCTTGCCCCGTAGGATATCAGCTGACTTGAAGAGAAAGCCTTCGAGCTGGGAGAGAGTTATTTTTTCGTTAGACAATTGTGTTCCTCCTGTATGTTACATTTTTGTTCAACTATTTTTCAACTTTGTATTATTTGAATGGTCTGGTCATGTATGGCCGCGTTTTTCTTGTCTATATTTACCTCTAGTTTACAACGTGCCTTAGACAATAATTTGTTAAGCTGGTGCTGCCGGCTTTCCCAAACCTAACAGAATATCTCCACTTCTTTCCCAAAAGACTTTAGCTAGCTGTCTACAACTAAGATTTATTACCTCACCTTTACTTAGACCTACCATGCATATGGACTTTGACCGCCGTAATGCAATACGATTATTATATAGATGTTGAGCTACCCTCTGAATTTCCTCATAGAGCGATAAGACATCATTTACTGGGTTTGAAATCTCTAGTAGCCTCTCCTCGACAAACTTCCAATGACAGGTTGGTGAGGCATCATTACCCCATAGAGCTCTCATCACGATCTCAAACCACGCCCGATAATACTTACTACTTAATCCTAATTGGATTTTGTTTTCCCCATGCCCGTCACAAGAGTAATGGGTGTATATGCCTATCGAGGAAATGGCCTTTACGAGCCTCGCCACAAAAGGATCTAATAGGTATAAGGGAATTTTCTGACCATGCTGTCTGCTTTGAAAGTTAGCCCAATCATCAAAGCTATAGCCGAATCCTTCGCATCCATCGTGTTTGAGAAATAAATCAACTAACGCCTCAGTACTACATTCTCCACTAATTGTTATAATCCTTTCATTAACTTGACCTATACCTGTTTGCCGGAGTAGTTGGTCTAGAAAATCGTTATCAGCCAAATCCCCCGCTACTTTGAGATAAGAATTATCGCTCAAAAATATCTTTCCATCTCGCTGTTCAAGCAAGAATCCCCGAGCCTCTAGTACCAATATTAATCGCTGGCGAAAAGACAGGTTCGAGGGAGCAATCTTTTCTATAAATGCAATAGCAAATTGTTTCTGTAAAGTCTTACTTTCAACACTAGCCACATCACATCACCCTCCACTTTAAACTTCGATTTTTAGTAACGCCCTACTATAATAATTCAAACCATCTCACAATGAGTTGAATATCTCCTTAAAAATTACTTATTGATTATAGTAGGTGCCTAGTCGCTTTTCTCAATCACTCTATAGACACTTTAAACCTAATTAATCCTCCTGCATTATTGCTAATACTTCGATAAACCTACTATTTAAGTGCAGTAACTTATTCTGAAGAACCTCGTTATTCTTTAGCAGTGGGGTAAGATCCTGAACCTCAAGTGTTTCGCTTAGTGATTGTTGGGACCCCGTGCCTGACACCAACATATCAACTTATTGTATTGCTTGTGAAAAGGTGGGGACAGGTGCTCTGGTCAGAAAAGGCTGAATATTTCGGTGTGACAGAGCCTGGCTCAACTTGAGCGTATCTGATGCTCTCGCATAACATATTATTCAGTATATCCTGAATCTGGAGATTTTGATATCTTGAGAGTCCTGCCAGCGGGTAAAGGTGGGGAGATTCAGCTCACGGATGGAATTAAGGAACTTGGACGGTATCAGGAAATCTTGGCCTATGAATTCGAAGGGCGGAGGTATGACGTCGGAGACAAATTAGGCTTTTGTAGAAGCAACCATCGAATATGCCTTGCGCCGAGGAGATCTTTCGGAGGATCTTAAGAATTATCTGAGAGCGTTGGTTCAGAAATAGAATTTGAAGATAAATACTTAGCGTAAGTGTTCATGTTCGGGGATACATCTTGTCCCTTAAAAGGCACCGGTTTTAATCCCGATGCCTTTCGATTAATGGACTTCTAAAGGCGTTAGTTTAGGATATAGGCGGATCAAAGAGATCGTCTGTTGTCGTATTGATAATTTTGACATCTCGTTTGGAAATGAAGTCACCACCGGAAGTTAGGAAAATATTCTTGGTGATGATTTGATCCATGACGGTTTCAACTTGGGCAGCCGTCAAACCCGTCTTAGGGTTTGCTAAAGTTATTGTCACTGCGTTCCCTAAGGCGTTGTTAAAGGTCATTCTCAAGACCTTTTTCGTTACGCTGGCCATTGGTATCCCTCCTTTCTATTATTCATTCACAATCCTGCCCCAAATCACTAGCCAAGTCGACGCGATTGTCTCTTCGCACTCCCATGATTGGGTAGTCCTGAAGCTCATAAATGGCAACGGCTATATCATAAATATCTTGGTCTGTAGCGATCAATTTCACATTGGGGAAACTACGTTGACCTTGTTTGGGTGAGCCTTGTGGGGTCAAACCAGTTTGAAAGGTGACGACCAGCACACTGTCTTTATCACTGGCTATAACTGCCATAGTCTCACCTCCTTTCTTGAAGATTGGACAATGTTTGTCCCAAGTTTAGTATATTAGCTGGACTTGATTTTTGTGACAGCTTGGACAAATCTGGGGTGTGAAGCACACAGTGGAAAAAAATCAATTTAAAGGAGTTCGCCCTATTGCGGGCGAATTTTTCATTGAGTTAATTAAGTGAATAACCCTCACGCTTGTCTGGGGCTCGGCATATCCTATAGCGGTATCTGAAAAGACATTCCGTAAAAGGATGGGACGCCGGTATGAGGATGGCAAATTCCAACAGGACGCCTGAGCAAATTGCGTCCGAGATTAACTTTATCAAGGAAGAAAGCGGCAAAATGCTGCTTACCAATGCCGTGGAGATCGGACGGCGTCTGACGGAAGCCAAAGAGCTGCTACCCCATGGGGAGTGGCTCAAATGGCTGACTGAATCCGTGAGTTACTCCCGGAGCACGGCCAGCAGACTGATGAAAACCTTCCGAGAGTACGGGCCTATACTCTCCTCCCCTGACGGGGAAGAGAGCCCAAATGGTGCACCGGTGCACCATTTGAACTACACCCAAGGGCTCATCCTTTTTGGAATTCCGGTAGAGGACCGGGATCAATTTATAGCGGACAATGATGTTGGGAACATGAGCAAGCGGGAGCTGCGGCAGACAATTAATGAAAGGGGCCGGACGCCTGAGGAAGAAGACCTTCAAGAGTCGGAAAATCAGGTGACACAAAAGCAAGGAAAAGCGGAAGAGGCAGCGGATAAGATAGATAAACCTGTGGAACTGATCCCGGTCGAGAGGAAAATCATCAAGGCAAAAACTGTGCAAACTGCGCTGCCAACAGAGAATACCAATGCCGACAGCATGAAATACGACGCCCAATACGCCATGCATCGCGACAACATGCTCAGCGCCTACGGGAGCTGCTGAAAACCCTCGTCGCTTTAAACAGAGTAGATCCGGTGAAGAAGGAAGCAAACAGGGAAGAGGCGTTAAAGATAGCGACTAATATGGTAGAAACGCTGAAAAAATATCCTCCTGCGATTAAGACAAATTTGATTATTAAAAACAGAGATTAGCACCCAAAGAGATGTGGAAAAAAACCGGCAAATTAAAGGAGTTCGCCCTATTGCGGGCGAATTTTTTATTGAGTGAACAAGTTACCAAAAACCATTTTCATGTGAACTTATTGTTAGAGCTATTGCCTTGATAAAAAAAATGAAAGATATCTGCCGTGGAGTTCCGATGCTCATGAGCCAAAAAAGTTTGCTCTGGTATTTGCTCTTGCGGATCGCTTAGGGGATCGAGGCGTGAAGGTATATAATGATTAAGGTATATAGTAATTATTTTGTATGTGACACTCGTGAAGAAGCCATCAAAGAAAGGGTGAAATGATATGGGAAACGCAGTTTTTATCTTTTTAATGGGAATAGTCTTAATGGTTATTGCCGCTATCATATATGGCCGACGTACACCAAACTCACGTTTTAACCACGATACAACGAATGCGTCAAACTTTTTTTATTTTGGTTCAGATGATAGTTCGAGTTCAGATTGCTCTGGAGATTCAGGATCTTGTGATTCTGGAGACTGTGGTGGAGGTTGCGATGGAGGCGGCGGCGGTGGGTGCGACTAAAGAATTTTCGCTAGTATTAATACTAGCTTCGACTTCTTAACTCGCTCGATCAATATTGTTTTCAAGGGAAGCTCGTAAGAGACAAAAAAATACCGAAGACGCGTTTGCACTTTCTTCGGCATTATCATACGACATGGCTGTATGAAAATGGTGTAATAACTTAGAGCAGGATACGAAAAATAGACCATTTATCATGGTCTATTTTTTGGTCGGCATTTGGTCAACATTTGGGGTTTGACCCGCCTACCTTAAAAGGCTGAAAGCCTTGATATTACTGGTCGGAGCGACATGATTTGAACATGCGACCTCTACCACCCCAAGGTAGCGCTCTACCAAGCTGAGCCACGCCCCGACTTATACCCTCTTCAGAAGGCTATTATAGGATACCATATTACGTCAAAAATCGCAACCCCTAAGTTTGACCGATAACTTCGATTTTTCTTACTCCAACGATTTCCCCAAGCCCATTCAAAAGGTTCTCTGGGGTATCAGCTATTCCAGCAGTTTCAATGGAAATTGAGACATTAGCTACTCCTTGCAAGGGGATTCCTTGATTAATCGTTAGGACGTTGCCCTTTACAGAGGCAATAAAGTTAAGAACGTGAGAAAGCACACCTGCTCTGTTCTCTAAAATCAATGAAATTGTGATGATTCTTTCACGACTAGCCTCGTAAAACGGGAATACACCATCCTTGTATTTATAGAAAGCACTTCGGCTAAGCCCTATACGTTCTACAGCGTCATTGATCGTATAGACATCTCCTTTGGCAAGGAGTTCTTTTACCTGCGCAGTCTTTAATATGGCTTCCGGCAAAATACTTTTACTGACAATTAAAAACTCATTTGTCTTGCCAGCCACCCAATCTCTCCTATCTACATCTTTGCATTACTCAGGATTTATTTAGACATATTATATGTTAATTTCCATTTGTTTTGCAAGATCATTCCTCTACGTAAGGGTAGAACCAATACAGAACTTTCTAAAAACGTTTAAATAACTTATTTAGAACAAATAATTAACGAGCGGAGCGACCTAATAAGTATATGGTAAATTTCCAGCATTGTCCGAATTTGAATCGTAAATTGATGAGATATTAAATGCCCATCGCGCTAAAACACGAATGATCAGACGTTGGTGGAATTAGTTTTTGACATCTTCAAAGGGCTTTTTAAAATAACCAAAAATGTCCTTTTTTGTTCCATCATTCGGAGCAGAGGTATTAGTAGGTATTTTCTTAAATCTTCTACTCATTTTGCCTTCTTCGCCAACAAAGGTATTAAATGGACCGAGTTGTTCGTCCTTTTGAAAAGGAAACCATCCTTGATTACAGGTCAAACAAATACATTCGGTTCTATTGTAACCCACAAAACCAAAGACAGGACCAAGTGGGCCACAAACACAGGTGGCTAATAGCGCTCGAATGATCGCATAACCATATTTATGATAGACATAATCCTCCGACTTGCATTTGGGACATCTACTATAGATTCCTGGAGCTCCAACACCGCAGTGCGGACAATGATAAGAATTTTCCAAGACAGTCTTACCACAGGCTCTGCAATTTAGTTCTTTACTTGTAACTTGGTACATACAAAACAACTCCTTTCCAGAAATCCTCCCTAACACATCGAGTCAATATTATGATATCTATTTTCGATGCTGCAATGTATTAATCGAACCCAATTGTCTCCCTAATGACTAATGCTTTAGCATTGACTAGACTAGACTTGACTTGATTTATGTAAATAAAGCGGGCTGTCATTAAACAGCTCGCTTTATCCATTTATTTAAGAAGTCTTGTTAGACCTCTCGTTCTCTTTCTGTACACTTATTCACATATACATCCATATGATCCTTTATGACTCTCGGAGTGACCATTTGATGTACCGGACAAATCGATTTTGGATTTTGGTAAACTCCTCCTACGAATGCCTTAATATAGTTACGCAATGCCGGCATCTTAACGACTTCATCCACAAAACCTTTCTTAGCACAGTATACCGGCCTAGAATTTTCAGCGTAAGTCTGAATCAGCTCATTCATCTTGGCAATGGTACCATCCAGCGATTTACCGCTATCTTGATCTTTAACTAATCTACGCGAATACATAGCTGCAGCAGCAGTTTCCCCATGCATTACATTTATCTCGGTTGTTGCAGTCCCAAGACTGAAAGCATTGGTCTTAGCACCTTGAGGTCCACCTAGTACATAGTGAGCAGCTGCTGTACCTTTTCTGAGGGTGATTTCCATCTGTGGAATATCACTGTTTTGGATTGAATAAATCAGAGACTGCCCTAAACCTAACAGCTCAGCTGACTCGGCAATATCCCCAACATCAATACCCGTAGTATCCTGAATCCAGACTATCGGCAGCTTGTCCCGATTACACAGGGTCACAAATTCGCTCATCTTGATCAGACCTTGATGATAGAGCTTACCACCAACCCCTATATACTCCTTGGTATATTCTGGATAGTTCTTTAATATCCCCTGCTTGTTAGCAACAAAACCACAGAGGAAACCATCGATTTTAGCTATACCAGTATACATTTCCAGACCATAGTCAGGCTTATATTCCTTATGCTCACTGTTATCAAAGAGGCGAGCTAATACTTCGTATATATCGTAACCTCTCTTCTGATTAGCAGGAACGATACTACGAAGATCTTCACCAGAAAATTTCGGTTCGGCTGGAGTTGCAACTCTAAAGAATTCCGGATTATAGGAAGGCAAAGCTCCCACATACTTTTTAATAGCGTCCAGAACTTCTTCTTCACTTTCTGCAACTTCACGGAAAAAGCCAGTAACACCATGGTGAATTTCGACTCTTCCTGGAGGCGTCGATTTGAATTTGCGGGTTGCATCAATTAATGACTGAGCAGCTTCTTCATCAATATAACCCTTCGGACTCATACCACCCACGATACCAGCACCGCCAACGGCCATGTTGGCATTTTTATGCGCAATCAAAATGGTTGGGCTGATGCTATGATATCCGCCACCAGCTGGATTAGTTCCGTAGATACCTACGATAACTGGCAGCCCTAACTGTTCCAGTTCATTATGTCTATAGAATGGAGTTCCTCCACCAATACGATTCGCGTATACTTGTTCTTGATCACTCAGCTTAACACCACTGCAGTTTAATATCCATACTAAAGGCAGATTCATTCTCTTGGCAATGTCAGTTACTCTAGTAATATTATCAGCCTGTCCCGGAATCCAAGCACCAGCTACATATTTGTTATCAGAAGCGATAACAACTACCCATTTACCGTTAACTTTGCCAAGACCGTCAATAACCCCAGTCGTACCCTCTTCATTGGCGGTAGGATCATAAATGGTATGTAGCGGACACCATGTACCTGGTTCGACCAAATAGTCAATACGCTGCCATGCGGTCCATTCTCCACCAGCATTTACCTTTTCCGTTGGTTTTCCACCAGTTTTAATACGTTCGACTTCGGCATCAATTTCCGCTTCAACCGCTAACAGTTCTTCAGCATTTTTTGTGTTTACCTTCTTCAAGGCATTACCCAGATCATCCATTTTTGTAAAATATCTAGGCATTGAGTATCCGAATTCACTCACCATAAACACTCCTTTCAATTCAATAATACTCCAAATATAAACGGGTATAAGCTATAACTTTAAATCCATTTAGCTATAAAGCTAGAGGAAGTTGAATATTGATTCAACTTCCAAGCTTTTTACCTATTTTTTCAAAGAACTATTCTAGAACTATTAGTACATCATCTTCGTTAACTTGCTGGCCTTCTTTAACTTTAATCTCTTTAACTACGCCATCTTCGGGTGCAAATACAGGATTCTCCATCTTCAAAGCTTCGAGAATGACTACTTCATCATCTTCAGCAATCGTATCTCCCACATTCACAAGAATTTTCCAGACTTTAGCTGCCATTGGGCTTTCGATGTTTGCCATTTTAAAATTCCTCCTTTAAATACTTTTTTCTTTTTATACTAAAGTTAAAGGATTATCCTCTACCCCCAGTACATTCTTTGCACATAGCTGTAACTGATTAATTTCAGAAACTTTGTCCAATTATACCACATATGTGCAGTTTTTGGGATAATCACCTTAACCTCAGGGACAACTATTAGTTTACTTTAAAACGCTTATAAACATACCCGCTGCCACTGCAGTTCCAATTACACCAGCGACGTTAGGGCCCATGGCGTGCATTAAGAGATAGTTCTTCTTATCTGCTTCTGAACCTACTTTATGAGCTACCCGAGCTGCCATAGGAACCGCTGAAACACCCGCTGCACCAATCAATGGGTTGATCTTTTCTTTTAGGAACAAGTTCATGAGGTGAGCTAACCCAATACCACAGGCAGTAGCACAAGCAAATGCGACCGAACCCAGAATAAATACACCGATAACCTTAGTCGTCAAAAACACCTCTGCCGGCATAGTAGCCCCAACTGATATTCCTAAGAAGATGGTCACAATATTCATCAGTTCATTTTGAGCTGTAAGGCTCAAACGTTCTACAACTCCGGATTCTCTCAGTAGATTACCGAAACAGAACATACCCATCAGGGCAGCAGCATCGGGTACAACCAGAGTAATGACTATAACGGTAATGATAGGGAAGAATATCTTTTCTAATTTGGATACTTTACGTAAGGATTTCATACGGATCTTTCTTTGAGCTTCTGTGGTAAGTAATTTCATCACAGGGGGTTGAATAACCGGTACTAAAGCCATGTAGGAGTAGGCAGCCACCGCACAGATACCCATCATTTCCGGAGCAAGTTTAGATGCCAGGAAGATTGTGGTTGGACCGTCCGCACCTCCAATAATTCCAATGACAGCAGCCTGATCAATATTAAAGCCTAAGGCCAAAGCCCCAAAGAAGGTAACATATACTCCTCCCTGAGCACCTGCACCAAGGAGCAAAGTCTTGGGATTCGCAATAACCGGGCCAAAATCCGTCATAGCTCCAATGCCTAGAAAGATCAAGGGAGGAATTATGGCCCACTCTTCACCATAGTGATAGAAACGCCATAGTAGGCCTTGATTGGGAGTCATAATATCTGAGGGGAGATTAACTAATAAAATACCAAAAGCTATAGGTAGTAAAAGCAGGGGTTCAAAACCCTTCTTAATCGCTAGATAAACAAATAATAAGGCTATAGCCCACATGACAATATTACCCCAGTAAAGATTGTCAAATGCCATGGAGGTCCACATTCCTTGAAGTATCTCCATTTACAACTCTCCTTCTTTAATTAATAAATTTTGTTAAGTATTAGGCCTAAGATTCCTGTTTTTCTGGTTTCTTCTCAAGTGCAATTGCCAGTTTAGAGCTCAATTTAACCATAATCAACAAAACTGTCATAACTATAAATACTCCACCTAGTCCTGAGATAAAAGTAGTTAGTACTAATGACATATACTCCCCCCCTTCCCTTTATAATCAAGGTGTCCTATGAGGTTGTCATTCCACGGTTAATCTTTTTAAACCATCAAACGCTGGGGATCAACTTTCTTTAAGAGAATATCAAGGATCTCCTGACTTGGAGGATCAGCTTCCACAGCTCTGCTTAAATCCATTTCAAAACCAGTATTATCTTGAATCTGCTGAGGGGTAATTCCCGGGAAGTATTCAGCTAAATACATCCGTTTAGTCAATTCGTCAAAACGCATTATTCCTAGCTCAGTAACCACAGCTTGCGGTCCAACTTCGGGCAGACCCGTCTTCTTACGACCATCCGGCCCATCTATCCAACCAGGGCTGGTTAAATAATCAACTTTTTCACAGAAACGGCGTTTCTGGTGCTTCATCATAATGACCGTATTACAATTGGTAGCAATTCCGTTGGCTCCACCACTACCAGTAAATCTAGTCTTCGGATGCCAATAATCTCCAATGCAGGTAGAATTAAGGTTACCATATGCATCTATCTGTGCACCACCCAGGAAACCTATATCAATTGTTTTTTTCTTATAAGCATTAGCCTGAAAACCAAAATAATAGTATTGGGGCCATAAGGACGAAGCATTGTAGGATATTCTCATATCACTTACACTGGTAGGTACCTCGATAGGACCTCCATCGATCATTCCAGTTTCAAAACAAAGACGCACATTAGGAGCAGTGCTGTTCTTAGCCAGACTGGCAGCTACCAGTGGTAGTCCTGTCCCAACAATAATGGTAGATCCATCTTTTACCTGGCGTGCCATAGCTACGGCCATCATTTGACTACTAGTATACTCTGACACACTCATCATCTCCTTTTCAATCCAGGTACATAGTTAAATCCATTTTTAACCTTTAGTTCCAGTAGACGGCTGGCACCAAGTTTATCCAAATATTCGTTATGATCTTTCGTACTACGAATCCACTCATTAAGAAATTCTTCAAAGAGTTCATCATCTGCGCTAACCTTGTCATACATACGTAAGTACATGGCATCATAGTCATAATAGTTAGTACACTGACTTGGATGGGCACCATGGGGTACTTCAACCACCGCATCAGGTATTACATTTGGCAGCTGATTTCTCCATGGTTCAGCACGCAATTCATCTGGATGCACGATTTGTTCGCAGGTGACAATACAATGGGTGGCAGCCATAGCCACATCAGTATCTAGGAAGATTGGGCCATCAATTCTACAGGTTCCATCAGGGGCAGCCTGTTGGACATGAATTATACCGACATCGATTTTAGGAGTGGGCAATAAACATACTTTCTCGTCGGGGTTAAATGGGTTTTGTTCGACTTTCAATTTGAAGGCCGGAAGTTTGGGATCGCTCTTATAAACTTCTTCCGGAATACCCCATTTATCTACCAAGCTTGACCCGAGCATGTTTTTAACAGCGACGTAGGGCAGCCCCAAAGCTGCAGCATGGTACATCATTGGTTGTACGTCCAAGGAGTAGTCTTCCCAGAGAATCTTACCTTCCTCTACATACTTGCGGAAACGACGACTCACCTGAGTAAAACCTGAATTGGCCATATAGGAATTAAAAAGCACCTTGACGCAGCCTGCTCCGATTAGCATGTCAGTGTCTCCCCCGCCAGGCCCGCCCTCTAAATACAGATCTTTAATTCCCTGTCTTATGATCTCATGCACGGCTGCATACGGTTTTTTGTTAGTTACGAATCCACCCAGTGCAATGTGGTCTCCATCGTGGATATACTTTTTTACCGCCTCCCGCATTGTCATTACTTTGCTTTCATAACTCACACGACTCACTCCACTCTCTGTAAACTACCTCTCTAAAATTAAGTTTTTCATCCAAGCTTATTAAACATTGCCCAATTTTAATCCGGTCTAAGGGCTCGGTAAGACTAGTCAGCCAAATTGGTAGTAACCGCAATTGGAGCAGTTCGTGACAGATCTTCTTCTGGCTTCACCACCTCAATCATTGTTCGCCAAATAATCTAACTTCTAGATCCTATGGATTTATTATGCAATATACATGCCAATTTAACAGATAATTTAGATTAAGGATGTATCTACAAGTTATTTACGTAAAAGAGTATTGTAATTGAATTTAAAGAAAAAAGAGCATCCTAAACTGATGCTCTTTTAGAATCTACTGTCACTAAACTATAGCTACAAATGATTTCCGCTTAAAATTTTTAGATTATTTGCTGAAACATGCTTGCGCTTTCATCATGTCCAGCCTTTTTAACGATGTAATCACCCCAACTGTTGTGTTTTCAGGACACTTCACCCATCAATAAGGACAGTGAACTAGTTTTAACGTTCTACAATCAAGGCGATCCCTTGTCCTCCGCCGATACATAAGGTAGCTAGTCCACGATGGGCATTTTTTCGTTTCATTTCATGCAATAATGTCACGAGAATACGCGTTCCTGAAGCCCCAACAGGATGACCAATGGCAATTGCTCCACCGTTTAAATTTGTCTTCGCTAAATCGAGTTGTAACTCTTTAACACAACTTAAGGCCTGTGCTGCAAATGCTTCGTTTGCCTCTACAATATCGATATCTTCTATTTTTAGTCCGGCTTTTTCTAATGCTTTACGGCTAGCCGGAATAGGGCCAGTTCCCATAATTAAGGGATCGACACCTGCTGAACCCCATGATGTGATGGTAGCGAGAGGAGTTAAGCCTAGCTCCACAGCCCTTTCTTTGGCCATAACGACAACTGCAGCAGCTCCGTCATTAATCCCCGATGCGTTTCCAGCAGTAACAGTTCCATCCTTTTTGAAAGCGCCTTTTAGTTTTGCAAGAGCTTCATAGGTTGCACCAAAACGTGGAAATTCATCCTGAGAGACAACTAGAGGATCTCCTTTGCGTTGTGGAATGGACACGGGTACAATTTCCTCTTCAAACTTCCCTGCTTTAATGGCTGCTTCTGCACGATTTTGACTGGACAATGAAAATTGATCTTGCTCTTCACGGGAAATACCAAACTTTTCTGAGATGTTTTCAGCCGTTAAACCCATATGAATATTGTTCATGGCATCTGTTAATCCATCAATAATCATAGTATCAATAAGGTCGCTATTACCCATCCTATACCCTGTACGTGCTTTTGATAGCGCAAAAGGCGCCAGAGACATGCTCTCCATCCCGCCTGCTACGACTATATCAGCATCCTCTGAGATAATGGCCTGAGCGGCACAAACTACAGATTTAATTCCTGATCCGCATACTTTATTGAGTGTCCATGAAGGAACTTCCTGAGGAATTCCTGCTTTAAGGGACGCTTGGCGAGCAGGGTTTTGTCCTAGCCCAGCTTGCAACACGTTACCCATAATAACCTCATCAACCTGATCAGGGGTAATACCTGCTCGTTTAATCGCTTCCTTAATGGCAATTGCACCCAAATCTGCAGCTGAAGTTTGTCCTAATGCACCTAAAAATGAACCCACAGGTGTACGAACAGCACTTACGATAACAACTTCTCTCATAGATAGTCAACTCCTTAATAATCATTTAACTTATGCTAATTATATCACAATTTCCTCAGTGACTCGTTCAACTAAAGACGAATAATTTTTCAGCACCCTTGAAAGTCGGGTTTACGTCGTTCTAAAAAGGCTGTGCAGCCCTCTTTTTGATCAAGTGTGCTACATGTAAGTCCAAAAACTTGTGCTTCGTAGGCTTGCGCGCTGTCTATGTCCATGTTCTTCCCACGCTGGATAGCATTTTTACTTAGCTGAACTGCTGCGGGAGCACGCCCTGCAATTCGGTTAGCAAGCTTTAGTGCTTCTTCTCTAAGAGATTCTAATGGATAGACGTGATTTACTAAGCCGATGCGATAAGCTTCTTGGGCATCAATCATGTCTCCTGAAAATAGTAGCTCGCTTGCGAGTCCGGTGCCGACTAAGCGCGGTAACCGCTGAGTGCCTCCAAATCCGGCAGTGAGTCCCAGAGTTACTTCTGGTTGACCAAATTTCGCTGTTTCACTTGCTAAACGGATATCACAGGCCATGGCTAACTCGCATCCACCACCTAGGGCAAATCCATTAACTGCAGCAATCACCGGTTGAGCCAAAAGTTCAAGCTTTCTAAAAGTTGTTTGACCTAATTGGGCAAACTGTCTGCCCTCTAAAGCGTTAAAATCTTTCATTTGAGCTATATCTGCCCCTGCAACAAAGGCCTTCTCTCCACTGCCGGTAAGTATAATCACTCTAATACTGGAATCACTCTCTAACTCATCGAGCGCAGTAGACAGTTCCGTCAGTGTGTCTGCATTCAAGGCATTTAAGGCTTTTGGTCGATTAATTGTTAGGATGGCAACAGCACCGTTTTTATCTAGGATAAGATTAGTATACTCCATGCTTTATCCTCCTCGTTATCACTAAATTGCTTAAGTTAACTATAGGGCTGAAACAAGATTATTTAATGGCTTATAAACTAAGCCTGATAGTTATAAAAACCACGACCGGATTTCCGTCCAAGCCAGCCTGCTTTGACGTATTTACGGAGTAACGGGCATGGGCGATATTTATCGCCTAGACCTTCATGAAGAACTTCCATAATAGATAAGACCGTATCCAGTCCAATTAGATCCGCTAACGCTAATGGACCCATGGGGTGATTCATTCCTAACTTCATAACATTATCGATTGATTCCACCGAAGCAATGCCTTCATTAAGAGTACAGACGGCTTCATTAAGCATGGGGATTAAGACTCGATTAGCGACAAATCCGGGGGCATCATTGACTTCTACCGGAGTTTTGCCCATTGTCACACTTAAGGTTTCTATCGTTTTATAGACTTCGTCGCTTGTGGCCAAGCCGCGAATAACCTCAACGAGCTTCATAACCGGAACGGGATTCATAAAGTGCATTCCAATCACTCGATCCGGACGTTTGGTGAAGGCCGCTATCTCAGTGATAGGTAATGAGGATGTATTGGTCGAAAGTATCGTATGTTCTGGGCAAATCACGTCGAGTTGAGAAAACACTTGGGCTTTTATGGCCATATTTTCCACAGCAGCTTCGATGACTAAGTCCGCAGCTACTGCATCTTGCAGAGAGGTAGATTTAGTAATACGACCGATAATAGCCTCATTATCTTCTGCAGATAGTTTTCCTTTTTCGACACTGCGACTGAGGTTTTTCTGAATAATGCCGAGACCCCGTGCAACAAATTCATCCTTAATGTCATTTAAAATGACGGAATAGCCTGCTTGAGCAGCAACTTGAGCGATTCCGCCCCCCATTTGTCCAGCCCCTATGACCATGATTGTTTTCATACTAACCCCTCCATTTTTATTGGTTCAAAGTTCTCAATACTTCGCCAAATCCACAGTTATTACACTGTCTCATAAGTCTGGACTACAATTTTAGTTAAATCCTCAAGCCCTTGCTTTGCAAGGGCTTGAGGATTTATGTCGCCAAACTCGAGTTATACTATTACTCGTACTCGACTATCGGTTAGGTTGGTAACCGAGTTCGATGCCCGAGATAATCTGCATATGAATGTTGGAAGTTCCTTCTAAAGTTTCAAACTGCTTGGCATCGCGGAGCCATCTGCCACAAGGATATTCTGTTGAGTAACCATAGGATCCGTAAATTTTCATGGCCATGTTAGCACCATGAACGGCTGCCATACAACCTTGTAGCTTAGCCATCGAAGTTGCTTGCTGACTGGGCAGATTATTATCCTTTAACCATGCAGCGTGATAAACGAGGTATTTAGCTGCTTCATCTTCAAGTTTCATTTCAGCAAGTTGTCCCTGGATCATTTGGAATTTTCCAATAGGTTGACCAAACTGAGTACGCTCATTAGCATATTGAACTGCACCTTCCAGGCAGGCTGCTGCAAGTGCTGCTGAACCAGTGGCGCAACCCATGCGAGTGTTGTTCAACATCCACATGCAAATCAGAAAACCTTTATTTAGCGGACCTAAAAGATTTTCTTTGGGAATTATTGCGTTTTCAAACACCAGTTCCGAAGTCGGCGCAGGCCACATTCCGACTTTCGAGAGAATTGGGATTCTGGTAATCCCTGGAGTTTTATTATAGTCAACAATAAAGCAGGATAACCCTTTAGTGCCTGCACCTTTTTCAGTGACGGCATAAAGAAGTCCAACATCACAAGTATGTCCTCCCGAAATCCACATTTTAGAACCATTAATTAACCAGTGGTCGCCTTTATCTTCGGCAAAGGTCTTCATACTAGCCACATCGGATCCAGTATTGGCTTCGGTTATAGCAAAGCTGCCTACAGATGAACCATCTACCAGTCCAGGGATATACTTTTGCTTTTGCTCTTCAGTACCATATTGATTTATCGTCATAGCTGGACCCCAGCAGTTGCCGCTGACGCTCAGTCTCCAAGAAGTATGAACCTTGGCTATTTCATATAGAGCTAAAACGCCCTCCATCCAACCCATGCCATTTCCGCCGTACTCCTCAGGTATACTCCAGCCCAACAGGCCTAAATCGCCCAATTTGGTTAGTATCTCTCTGCGATAGTAGTGGTTTTCTTCATCCTCTTCGACAAATGGAGCAATTTCCTTTTGGGCAAAATTACGAGCCATATCTTGAATCATTTGTTGATCTTCTGTTAATCCAAAATCCATTACTTGTCACTCCTTAGTTATGATTATTATTTCACTTTTGTTATTTACTTTACGACGTAACGCAGGAATTAAGGTATCTAGGAATAAATAACTTCGATTTCACCTCCATCATAATATTAATGTCGCCGTGAGCCGTAGATCAGTCTTACGGTTTCAAAAACATCCATAAAGATACCTGCGCCATGCCGTTCCAATGATTGGGTATAGACAACCACCGTTGCTATTTAATACTGCAATAAATGTGCCAACTATTGATTATTGCAATAGATACTGATGAATACCCCTACACATCGCAAAATTCTGATACTTTCAATCGTTTTTTGGTTTAGCTTTACTCATAATCTGTTATGTAATATGTATGGTTAGGTGTACAATTTTCCGGTTTTATGAACACATTTGCTTCAATGTTATAGCCATTACAATTTGACGGCAAGTATAAGAAGGTGGTATTTTTATTTCTATGTATAATGTGCAGTCCAAAGAAGGAGGATTTAAGGGTACAATGGAAAACGTAGGGATTAAAGATGAGTCTTGCTTACCTCATAAGCACATTAGCCTGCTAGGCAAGGAAATACATTTTTATCGGGAACTAACTTCAACCAACTCTATCGCAAGACAAATGGCTATATCTGGAGCTCCTGAGGGCACCATAGTTATGAGCAGATCACAATCCGCCGGCCGTGGTAGGATGCAACGCCAGTGGTATTGCCCACCGGGTAAAGGGCTTTTGCTGTCCATGGTTTTAAGACCTGAAATCAACGTGCAATTTATACCTCAACTTACCCTTTTAACCGCAGTAGTTGTTGCCGAAACCATAAAAATAGTTACTGGCTGTGCAGCTGGAATCAAATGGCCTAACGACATTTTCATTAATGATAAAAAGGTTTGCGGCATATTGGCGGAGACTAGTTTTTCCAGAGCTAATGTCGAGTACGTAATCATCGGCTTAGGTATAAATGTGAATTTAGGAACCAATCATCTCCCCTCCGATTGCCAGGAAACCAGCACTTCTCTAAGCTTAGAACTGGGCCAAAGAGTTTCCCGTATTAAGCTACTTAAACAGTTTATTATTAGCTGGGACGAACATATCCAGGGCTTTGTAAAAGCTGGGCATCCCTATCTCCGCAGCAAATGGATTGAGAACAATGTAACCTTAGGAAAAAGGGTTTCCGTTAACAAGGGAAACTATTGCATTCATGGGCTGGCCGTAGATGTAAGTGAAAAGGGGGGACTTATAGTGCGCTTATCTGACGGATCATTGCAGGAGTACCTGGCTGAAGATGTTAGTTTAAGAAAAAAATTATTTTAGTCTACCATTGCAGGTAAATACCTTGGTATAGTTACAGTATATGCATTTTATAATACCGGATTTTATAGTATAATTACTCAGAAAAGGAAGAACTAGCGTATGTTTAAGTATTGTTAAGCAACGGGAGGAGAATAGCATAATGGTGGTTCCTGAAAACTTAAATTACACTTCATGGCTTACCGTTAAGCAAATGATGAATAAACATTTTATTGTTATTCATCCGAGTGATTCTCTACGAACTGTAATCCAATATTACCAGGATTCTAGGCTGGATACTCTTCCAGTTGTTGATAATAATGGAAGGCTAATTGGGGTTTTTCCCAAAAAAAGATTATATAAGGCACTACTAGATGGTTCTAGCTTAGATGATCCTTGCACTCCTTACATTGTTAATGAACCAATTTCTGTATCGTTTGACCTATGCTATGATGAAGTATCCATGGTGGTGCGCTCTAGCAAAAGCTCTGTTGATTACGTGGTTGTCGTTGATCATCAGGGTGCGCCAGTTGGAATGATTGGAACGGCAGAATATCTACGGGGAAGTCAGAAATTGATCATGACGTCTAACGTTCTGCTTGAATCTATATTCAACGCAAATTTTGAAGGAATCATCGTTATTGATAATAATGGGAAAATCTTGCGGATCAATCCTGTCGCCGAAAAAATGTTCGGTCTAAACTCCTCGGAGGTCAAGGGTTTGCACTTGGAATATGTGCTTCCTGATCTAAAGATATTTAGTAATCGTAGCCGGGGAATAAAGCAGACAATACAAGCGCTCCCAGTCATTGTTAGCCAAATGCCAATTGTTGCAGATGATGTTCAGATCGGTACAAAAATTGCGTTTGTAGATATCTCTGATATGGAAGAAATGGCTCGAGAACTAGAAATCGTTAAGGACTTGCAGACGAATCTTGACGGAGTCCTTAATGCTACCTCTGATGGTGTTTTTGTATCAGATATTTCTGGTTCTGTAAAATACGTCAACGAAAGTGGATACCGACTTGTTGCAGATACAACTGGAACTATGACGGGAATGCCGATTAAAAAACTTTTATCAAGCGGGGTGCCCGCTGAAGTAAGTAAAACCGGTATTGCCGAAGTAGAGGTATGCAGTATTAACGGTAGAAGTTGCATTGTTTCTCATATTCCTATCAACAAGGTTATATATGATGAGACTCAGACCGTAGGTGTCGTCAGTACTGTTTATCTTGATGATAATAGACTCACTGGAGAAATAGCCCGAAAATGGCTTTCTCTAAGACAACAAGTCCAATATTATCGCGATGAACTTGAAAAGCGTGGAAATAGCTTTGATAATCTGGTCTCCAAAAATCCGGGCTTTATTAAGATGAAAAAGGACGCCAATCGGATTGCTCGCAGTAGTTCAACGGTTCTTCTAACCGGTGAAAGTGGCGTAGGTAAGGACATGTTTGCCCATGCGATCCATGCCGCCAGTCCCCGAGCAAATCATCCCTTTGTAAAAGTTAATTGCGCCGCCATTCCGGAATCTCTCTTAGAATCCGAACTCTTTGGCTACGCCCCGGGTTCTTTTACCGGAGCCTCCCGGAAAGGAAAAAGCGGCTATTTTACCCAAGCCCATGAGGGAACTGTTTTCCTCGATGAAATTGGGGATATGCCTCTGTCTATACAGGTTAAGATATTACAGGTTTTGCAAGATAAAGAGTTTATTCGAGTGGGTGGAATCAAGAGCCAGAAGGTGGATGTTCGAATTATAGCTGCTACAAATAAGGATTTGCGAGAGGCGATGAGTAACGGAGCTTTTCGAGAGGATCTTTTTTATCGACTCAATGTAATTCAGTTCAATCTACCTCCACTTCGGGAACGTTCCGAAGATATTTTGCCTTTGACAAAAGTTTTCATTCAAAAGTATAACGAGATTTTAGGAGCGAATGTAGTCGGAATAACCCAAGCAGCCAAAGATGCTTTATTAATTCACTCTTGGCCCGGTAATATCAGGGAACTTGAAAACACCATCGAGCGAGCTGCAAATTACGTTTTGGAGGGCGAAATAGGAATAGAACACCTCTCTGCCCAGATCTTCCAATTTGGCCAGAAAGCCTATGAGCCATCCTCCTATCGTGCGGTATTGAGCGATGTTGATAAAGAAATGCTTTTGGTAGCTCTAAAAAAAGCTAAGGGCAACAAGAGTGCCGCCGCCCGCCTCCTTAAAATGAGCCGCTCTGCATTTTATGAAAAGTTAGGCAAATATAATCTCTAACTTAATGGATAACACAAAAACGTCCCAATATCATGGGACGTTTTTGGCGTTTTATCATACTACACCCACTACCAAAATTACGATGATCCGCTATTAAGCAATAGTCACTGCAGAATAAGACCAGCTCTTCACAATATCTTAAACCGCTTCACCAGTTCGTCCATCTTAACCGCTTCTTCGGCCAACTGGGCTGCAGCATTATTGACTTCCATTACGGATTTATTGGTGTGCTCAATACTACTAGTGATTTCCTGAGATCCAGCGGCGCTTTCAGTGATGGTGGCAGCAATTGATTCCATCGCTTTACTGATTTCTTCGACTGAAGCCAGAACTTCTGCGGATGTTTTGGCCGTATCTTCAGATAAGTTTAAGAATTGGTTAGCATCCTGTTGGTACTGCTTACTGCCCTCAATCATCAAATCATAACCTTCGGTAACGTCTTTGTTGATAAATTCAAGCAGGCCCTGAGAATTGGTAATTAAGTCGTTAATCGCCAACTTGACCTTCCCTGTGAAGTCATAGATGTTCTTAACTGTGTCAGAGGATTCAGCTGCCAATTTCCGGACTTCGTCAGCAACTACTGCAAACCCCTTGCCCTGCTCACCTGCTCGGGCCGCTTCAATAGCGGCATTTAGCGCTAGGAGATTGGTCTGTTCGGCAATTCCTGAAATAGAATCCGTTAGGATGACAATCTTCTCAACTATTGCTGCTTCCTCAATGGCTTTAAGGACTTTTCCTTTGATGTTCCCATAGATTATATTGGTGTTGTCCTTATCTGTCTGAATCCTCTTAGCGAGTACTATAGCGCGCTGGTCGATCTCTTTGGCTTGTTGAGCTCCTGACCAGGCTTCGGCAACCACCATCGATACCGATGCCGACATCTGCTGACTAGAAGCGGAGACTTCTTCCGTTGAAGCAGAAACTGTCTGAAGACCTATGGAGATCTGATGGGTGGATGCTGACACCTGCTGTACGGTTGCTGCCGCCAATTGAGTAGCCTCGTTCATGTCCTGGGTTGATTTCAGCAGGTGCTGAGAAGTATCCCTCAGTTGGCCGAGTATGTCATTGAAGTTCGTCAATATCTTGTCAAAACCTCTGGTCAGAGCTCCGATTTCATCCCCCCTGACCATCGAGGAATTCTCTACCTTAATGGTGAAGTCACCATCGGCAATCCGATCACAGTATTCTGCAACCAGCATAATTGGACGACCGAGATAGCGTCCCACAATCCAACCGACCAATATGCCGAGAAGAATAAAAACTATGGTAATTAAGATCGATCCATTCCTCAGGGATTTTAGGGCTGCCAAGGCTTCTTCCTCCGGTTGAACCACCCCTATCGACCATGTAGTCCCTGGAACTGGCGCATAGCCAACCAACTTCTTAACCCCATTGTATTCATAACCGCTAAAGCCACTCTGACCATCAGTCATTTTCTTTTCAATTTCCGCAAGGGAAACCAATGCGAGGTCTTCCTTCGCGGCTTCTATAGTATTTACCATCGACTTAACCTGTTCTTCGTCGGGGTGGGCGATGGTTAACCCTGTATTGCTAATCATGTACCCGTAACCGTTTTCTCCTATCTTTATTACAGAAGCGATTTTACTTAATGCTGTATTGTCTGACCTACCTGTCAAGACGCCCACAACTTTTCCCTGGTTGTCTTTAATTGGGACAGCCGCCATGATAACAATCGACTTGTCTACATTACTGACTGTTGGGTCAGAAACTGTGGATTTTCCAGACATGGCATCCTTATAATACTGTCGTTGAGAGACGTCAGCGGTTCGGCCGTCAGACTGCTGTAATTTGCCTTCAGGGGTAACAATTCCTAAAGCCTGAAAGCCCATCTTTTTAGCTTCAAATTGTAGTAGAGGCAGTTGCTGCTGCCAGTCCATGCTGGCGATTTGATCGATTCTAGATAGGGTCTCCATAGGTTGGAGCATTGCTTTAATACTAATTTTTACCTCTTCTGCTGCGTCTGATGCTTTCATTGCTAATGTGTTGTTTACTGACTCTGTTAATGCTTTTGACGATGAACGATAAGCCATAAAACTCAAAGCAGAACAAATGACTAGTGACAAAACGAAAAAAACAATCATAATTTGGGTACCAATTTTAAATTTCTGCAAAATGGAGAATTTCAAAGTCAAATTCGCCTCCTTGTAAATTCTTAACAGTATACATTTCTATAATTTCTTTGGCTGTGAGAACTTTCTATAGATCGTTTAACACAAGGAGCTTATCTTTTTTAGTTGAGGCAATTTATAATATTTAGATTGCGGAGGCAACTTCTCCAGAATTTGGCTAATGACTTTTGGCTTGTAGTCTTAACTAAGCCGGTTTTATTCTTCACCTCCTGAAATATTTATTGTCTTGCCAATATTCTTAATTAATCCAAATGCAATTTACATGCCAATAATCAATATTGAAATTAGGACAAAAAAATAGAGTTTAAAATCAACAAATTACTTTGCTGATTTTAAACTCTATCGTTTCCGGTTCCTCAGAAATACTTTGAGTATAGGTAGAACATAAAAATTCGATGGAACACCAGAAACGTCCCGACGCAAGGAGACTTATCTGGTATGTTATCATACTACAACAACTACTACTAATACAATGATCGCCGCTATTAAACAATAATCACTACGAGATAAGACCAGCTCGCGTAGGTATGTACGGTGGCCCTGCTGATACCCTCGGGCTTCCATGGCATCCACCAGTTCATCACAACGACGAAATATATTCACCGCCAAAGGCACTGCCAGATAAGCAATCGCCCTAATTTTCCCACTTATAGTGCGAGGATTGAAATTAGCCCCTCGAGCCAATTGAGCTTGACTGATATTATTCATTTCATCTAGAAGCGTGGGCATAAACCTTAAGGCTAGGGATACTAACATAGCAATATCGTGAGAAGATATTCCTGTAAATCTTATAGGCCGCAGCAGCCGTTCCAATCCCATTGTAATCTCAGATTGTGTAGTAGTCATGGTCATAATTGATGCCGCCACCACTAGCAGCAGGAACTTCCAGACCTGTAGCATTCCGAAGTTTAACCCCTCGTAACTGATCTGCAACGGACCTATAGGAAACGGTGGCAGTGGGCGACCCGGAGTAAAAAAGATATAAAGCAAGAATAGACAAAAAAAGAAAGGCAGTACCGGGCGCAAAGTTTTTAGCACTAATCCTAATGATAGACAGGCAAACAGGGAGATGGCTAGAGCCACGGCACTGGCCACTATGAGGCCTACAAAATTTACGTGTAGAATTATTATGCTAAGGGCTATCACCGCGATAAGTTTGACTCGGGGGTCTAGTCTATGAACTGGTGATTCTAGATAAATGTATTGCCCAAGCTTATACATCTCCATCCGCCTTTCGGGGCAAATAAGCATTAGTTGAACTCCTCAGTCGCACCAGCAGGGCAGTTATTTCCTCAACCGCAGCGGCAGTTGTAAAAATACTGGTACTCACATCTTCCCCTCCCTGCTGCAGGTGCCACATCAGCTCGGTGATATGGGGTGGCGCAAGCCCCAGTGACTTAAGCCACTCCACCCTGCTCAATATGTCGTCTGGCCTTCCATCAGCAATTAATTCCCCCTGATCCATCACCAGCACCCTCTGCGCTAAGGAGGCCTCGTCCATGCTGTGGGTCACATGTATGATGCCCATCCCTTGGCGGTTCAACTTTTGCAGTAAGGTAAGCACCTTCTTTTTACCTTCCGGATCCAGAGAGGCGGTGGGCTCGTCGAGTACGATAATCTTGGGTTCCATGGCCAACAGACCAGCCAAAGCCAGAAGCTGTTTCTGTCCTCCGGAAAGGGTATGCGGAGGGCGGGTTCGCATCCCTGTAAGGCCTACCATGGCAAGGGCTTGGTCCACTCGCTGGCGCACCTCAACAGCCGGTAACCCGAGATTGCCGGGACCGAAGGCCACATCTTCTTCCACGCTCATGCCTACGATCTGATTATCAGCATTCTGAAAAGCCATGCCTACCCGGCGCCGTATTTCCAGAAGGCTCTTCGAGTCACGGGTACTGAACTCATCGACCCGCACTTCGCCGGCCGAAGGAATCAGTAAGGCATTGAAATGCCTAATGAGGGTGGTCTTGCCACAACCATTGGGGCCGATAACAGCAATATACTCACCCTCACCTATATGTAGATCGAGGCCTTTGAGGGCCGTTGAGCGACCTTTTTCATAGGAGTAAGTCAGGTTATTAACCCTGATCATTTTCTTCATGGCCCCCCTAGATTTTAATTTTATCGCGTAATTTAAGGGCGATCAAAGCCGCAGTCACTAGCTTGAGCATGTCACCAAATAAAAAGGGAACTACACCTACCATTAGGGCTTTTGAAATTGATAAGTGCGCCACTAACGAAAGCTGTGCGACTCCCAGCGTATAAATCACCAAATTCCCTACGACCAGAGACAACCCTATCCAGGCTATGCCCGGCTCTTTCCTGACTTCTACAATTTTGCCGATAACGTAAGCACCCACAATAAAGCCAATAAGGTAGCCACCCGAGGGACCCATCAGCGTCCCAAGACCAGCTTTGCCGCCAGCAAAGACAGGCAGACCGATTACACCTAAAAGTACATAGACAACCTGACTCAAGGCACCCGTATATCCACCCAGCAAGATCCCGGCCAAGCCCGTAAAAAGAGTCTGCAGGGTAATGGGTAGAGGTTGCAGGGGGATGACTATTAAGGAGCCGATAGCAGTCAAGGCTCCGAACATGGCTGCATAGACCATTCGCCGTAAGGAATTATTAGTTTTAACCATCTGTTATATCTCCCTCTTCCTAGTTTGAATTTATCTCCACCAGTTACCCACAACGTGACAGGGGACTTGCGACAGGGTACTTTCCCTGTCGCAAGTCCCCTGTCACTATAAGTCCATAGGTTCTGAGCAACGATGATCTAAAATTATTATAATATTATCCAATTTTATTGTCAACTTAAAAAACGTTTTCAGGTTAACGAATCTTTGGTTGATGGAAAAGGTAAAATTGTTATCTCTCCAGAAATTATGGTATGAACAATTCCTGACTCGTCACAAAGTAGGAGAAATCCATTATCATCGATATCGACCGCCTGACCCACAAGAAAGCCGTTGATCGTATCTAGTCTTAGCTCTTGTCCGATTACCACTGACAGACTTTTGCCTTTTTGAAGGGTTCCCTCAAAACTACCTGCCAGTAAGTTGAAATAGCGGCTCTCTAAACGTGCCAGTAGGCCTTGCAGAACCTTAACTCTGGAAACGGGGTGCTCATCTTCAACCCTGGCGGAGGTTGGCGTAGTACGAAAGTCGCTAGGAAAGTCTTGAAGCTGATTGTTAATATTCAAACCGATACCGATCACAATGTATTCGATGCCGTCCATGTCAGTGACTGCTTCCGACAGTATACCTGCTACTTTCTTGTCATTTATCAATATGTCGTTTGGCCACTTAATACGGGCCGGTAAATTTAGCTCCTCTTCTAGGGTCTCTGCCACTGCCACTGCCGTTAAGAGAGAAATTCGAGAAATTTCCTTTAAAGGCAAGACCGGGCGCAGAATTAGCGACATATATATTCCTTGGCTGCTCGGGGAGTACCAACTCCGACCGCGGCGGCCCCGGCCAGCTGTCTGCATATCCGCTACGACTACGGTTCCCTCTGGGTATCCAGTAGATGCTAGGACTCGGGCTCGGGTATTGGTCGAATCAATATCTTGGTAATATAAATACTCCGTCTTACCAAACACTTTACATGTCAGTCCGGGACACACTTCAGCGGGAGACAGGATATCTGGAGGAGAACTAAGCCGATATCCCTTTTTAGGGGATGAATCCACTTCATATCCCTCGGCTAGTAGCGCCTTGATCTGATTCCAGACTGTCGTTCGAGAAACATTTAGATTTTCACTCAGCGTTTCTCCCGAAAGCCATTCCCCTTTTTTCTCCTTTAATGCCAGTAACACTGCCTCACGCAGAGTCATTATTAACATCCCCTTTAGTATGATAAAAATGACAAGAGGACGGTCACTTGTCCCCTTGTCACGTTCGTCACCGTAGTACCCTAAGTCTGCTAGCGAGCCATTTGATAGACCATAAATGTCGCGGTACCTATAGCCAGTATTTTGCCTGCATCATTCTTAATCTCACCCTGGGCAACCACAATATTTCTCCCTTTTTTAATAATCTTTCCTTCACCCCAAAGAGTCCCTTCACTTATTGAACTCAAATAATTGATTTTAATTTCCACAGTCGAAGCGCCTTCTCCCGGATCTAATTGTTGGTTGACGGCCACAGCAATAGCTGAATCAATCAAAGCAGCAGTAACTCCTCCATGCAAATTTCCATAAAACTGTTTCAGGTTCTCATTGACTGTTAATTGTATGCGAGTTATTCCATCAACACCCACAACGGTTGTCATACCAATATGTTTCCAAAAGTTACCTGATTCTAGATCGGCTACTCTAACCACTATGTATCATCTCCTAGTAATAATTTTCAAAAATTATATCATAATATCTTAGTATTATCATCCCAATTCATGATGATGGAATGTTCTACTTGGATTAATCCCGTGGCATTGTTATACGTTATACAAATAATTCAGGTTCTCTTCGAGAAGCAAAATCAATTTCCAATTCATATTGATGTCTTAAATAATCTTTATCATCATAATACTTTGCTTGAGAAGGACATTTTTTTATACAAGCACCACACTTAATGCAAATTCCATTTAATTTAGAGACATCTTCATAATCAATGGAACCCATAGGACAGACATCTACGCAAAGTTTACAATTAATACAACTACTATTTGTTTTGGGAGTAACCTTTCTAATGTCAACCGGGCTGCCATCTTTATTTTTAGGCATATAATATTTTCTATAAGGAATATCCCCTTTTACATCAATACTTCCAAAATTATTTTCAGTTATTTTTGTAGATATTTGATTAGCAAAATTACTTGCTATTGCCATATCTTTTTCATCTGGTCTGTCTTTGGCAAGAGTTTTAGAAAAAGAGTGTTCACCTATAAACGCGCCTCCAGCAATAACCCTAAACCCGTTAAGTTCGAATATATCTTTTAATTCTATTAATGCGTCGTCATAATTTCTGTTTCCGTAAACTACTACAGGGATTGCTAATGCATTATTCCCTTTAATAGAATTTAAATATTTCAACAATACATTGGGAACTCTTCCTGCGTAGACTGGGACCCCTAAAATAACTATATCTTCTTCGGCAAAAGACACTGGCTCCTTTCTAACATCAGGCAAGGTAAAATCAATTATGTTTACTGCACTACCCATGTTAATGTTCTCTGCAATCTTAGATACTATTTTTTTAGTTGTATCAGTTGCACTAAAATACATAGCACTAATTTTCTTATCCATAATAATTCCTCCTCTGTCAATTTAGCCTCATTATTTCTTCAATTTCTTTAGCTTCCGTACGACCGTGGACTGATTAACCCCTAATGCCTCAGCAGCCTTAACTGTGGTTCCGTGAAGTTTCATAGCTAAGGTGACAAGTTGATACTCTAAATCATCAATGGCCTCTTTAAGAGGAACCACTCCAGTCACAGTAACTGTCTTAAGCAAGCTCTGTCCCTTTTCATAAAGTACTCCATCGACTTCTTTGACAGTAATAGCCTTGTCATTTGCTGTAACTACCAGTCTCTCAATCACGTTCGCCATCTCTCGAACATTACCTGGCCAAGGATAATCCAACAACAACTGAACAGCTTCCGGAGAAAAAACCTTCTCAAATCCATGGCGAATATTGTTTTTCTCTAGATTAAAAAGAACAAGGGGAATAAGGTCCTCTTTCCGATCTCTTAGTGCAGGAACTTTTATAGGTACAATATTTAGAATATAGAAGAGGTCTGAGAGAAAGAGTCCTTTTTCAACTAAATCTTTTAAAGGTCTCTCTGTACCTGCCAGAATTCTAATATCTATGGAAACATTTTCCTTTTCACCCGTTACCTGCAACAACTTATCTTGAAGAACGCGCACTAGACGTCCTTGTAGGTTTAGGGGCATCTTTCCTATATCCTCCAAATAAACGCTCCCTTGGTTAGCTAACTCTAACCCCCCCGCTCTCCCTTTATTTCCGCCCTTAGAGATTTCCTGACCAAATAGTTCAATCTCCAAAAGATGCTCCGGAAGTGAACCGCAATTAATTTTGTGAAAAGGCCCTTTGCTTCGCTTACTTTGGGAATGTATTGATTTGGCAATTTCCTCCTTTCCTACCCCTTCTTCCCCTACTAAAACCACCGGTGAATCGACTTGACTTACCCTAAACGCCAGATCCAAGACATTGTTCATGATAACAGAACAGTACCTCAACTCAGTATCGGTTTCCAGATTATTCCTCATCTGAGCGATCTGCGACTGATACTTTTCAGAGAGTTGTTTACTCTCCTCTAGCGCTTCTCTCAAAAATTCTAACTCACTCATATCTCTTATATTAATAACAATCTTAATAATTTCCCCTTCTTCACCAAATACTGGATTGCCTGTGATAACTAGGGAATGCTTAGCAAAAGGCTTTTCCAAGATGCTAACAAAACCGCCCTGCTTCTTAACTAAATGGATTATATTTTTTTGGAAAATGCCTTTATCCACAAGCGCTTTAAAGGGCCTCCCCACCAACTCTTCCCATGAGGCTTCTAAAATTCTCCCAACTGCAGGATTGCAACGGAGTATTTCACCCTGGCCATCACAAATGATTAACCCATCATAAGAGGACGCTACAATTGTCTGAAGTTCTTCATTTAGTTGCTTAATACTTTGAAGTTCCTGTAAAATCTTTTCTAGCTCAGAAACATCTTGGAAAACTCCTACCGCCCCTACAACTTCTCCATCTTTAAGAATCGGTGTTCTATTGGAGATATACAGTCTATGACCCACTTGGAATTTTACCCCATATTCAGGTATTCCGTTACGTACAACCTCCAGGAGACCTGTAGGGATAATAATATCATTTAAAAAACGTCCGACTGCTTCCCCTTTAGTTGTACGAGTTGGTTTTTCTGCCGCTGGGTTGAGGGATGTAATGATCCCTTGTTTATTTATCGATAAAATACCATTGTGTGCCGAGTTAAATACCGCCTCGAGCTCTTGACTTCGTGATCGGACCTCTTGAAAATACGCTTGTAATAACGAATACTTAGATACTACGCCAATAATCTCTTCCAAGCTGTTCAACACCGGGTAAATATCAAAGGGTAAATTCCAAACATCTTCTAATGACGCCTCTTCGTTTAAAGGGAGGAAGCGATTTGTAAGATAGTCTGCAGCCTTATTTTCTGCAAAATAGTTTTTAATGCCCTTTTCTATAATCTGGTTTTTGGTGACCATACCCAGAAGATAACCTTGTTCATTAAGAAAAGGCAAGCCATCGACTTTTTTTTCCATCATTAAAGTCATCGCGTCCCCGATAGTATGATAGTTATAAAGACATATGGAAAGTCGTGACATTACTTGCCCCACACGCAACAAACTATTTCCCTCCCACCTAGATGAAATTAGCTTAACTTAATTGCCAGTAAAAACTGGTTTACGTTTCTCTATAAGGGCCTTTAATCCTTCTTTATGGTCGGACATTTCGGAAACAATAGCCACTTGGGAAGAAATAAGATCTAAAGCAGTCCGCAAGTCGTTTGTTCGTTGTGCGGAATAGACTGCCCGCTTAATCATTTGAACGCATACAGGAGGAGAATCGGCTATTTTCCCAGCCAACTCTAAGGTGGCTTGTTCTAATTCTAGTGCAGGGACCACTTTGTTAATCATACCTATTTCTTTCGCCTCATGAGCTGAAATATAATCTCCGGTCCATAAGATTTCCAAAGCCTTGGCAACTCCTACCAAACGAGGCATAAAGAAGGCACCTCCATCACCTGGCACAATTCCCGCATTCACATACCCTGCAGAAAGCCGAGCATCTTCTGCAGCTACCCTAATATCGCACATTAACGCCATATCAAGGCCTGCCCCTACAGCGATTCCATTAATACCACATATTACTGGCTTATCCATCGTATCTAAGGTTAAAGCAATTTTATGAACATGATTTGTCAAAGCCCGTTTACGATCTATGGCTTTATCCCCCCATGTCTCACTATGATCATCACACCCGATAAATCCTTTTCCTTCTAACATGGTCTCGACGTCTCCACCAGTGGAAAACGCCTTACCGTTGGCTGTCACTACGATAACCCTTATGGTAGGATCCTCCTGTGCATCTTGTAGTGCTTCAGCCCATTTCCGAATCATAGGTAGGGAAAAAGCATTATACTTCTCTGGTCTGTTGAGGATGATCCTTGCTATAAAACCGTCTTTCTGATATAGCAAATGGCTATTGTTGTCTTCTTGAATGGTTTTTATATATTTTAAACATTCTTTTCTTGCCATCATTCACACCTCCTATTCTTAGGATAATTCTAATTCTTTCACCCATAAAAGTTTTTTAAATCCAATGAGCAACTTACTTTAACAATTTTATCTTCTCCCATTTAAGACACTTATCTTCGAGGAATATTAACCTCTATGCCAAATTGCATTAATATTACATTTTACATACTTTAGATTGACACCTTTTCTGTCAAGCTTTATTGGGCTGATATAACTGATATAAATCAAGTATCAATATACTATATTATTTAAATTCATTTGCATAAGTGCATAATATAGATTTTTCTACTTTATAGAATATACTATTTTCTGAAGATTTACAATATTTTATATGCAAATTTGCAGGATTATTTTTCTTCTCGATACCAAAAAAAGAACGTTAGATTCTGCATTGATCTGCATTCTAACGTTCATCACTTAAGCCATTTTCTATTTTCGGCTAGAGGCAAGTCTCATGTACGAGTTCTATATTAAAATCTAAAATCGTTTAATTCCTCAGTCGAAATATCAAAAACATGTCCATTGTTAGGTAAAGGTTCCTCTCTAAAAAACCTAGGTAAATCATTTTGTTCTCTGTCGATTCCCGCGAACGAATTAAATTCTACTTCTTTTTCTAGGATTGAACGAGCTAGCTCATATAATTTTTCCTCACTGAGTTCTTCGCCGGTAAACGAACTTGCTAAAGCCGAGAAAACCGGCATATTCTCTGGCACCGGGCCTACAAAAATACAAATCCCCAAGAAATCACAGACCATGGTTATGATTTGTAAACTTTTTGATAATTGGATTTGGCCATTTGATTTATAGGGTTTTATGCCACCACGCCCGGGCAAGCAGTTGCCGGCAGTATGATCTGCTCCCATTGGCGAAGTAGCATAAGTAACACCTGTACCTTTTAAAGCTCGAGGGTCATAGGCCGATAACGCTTGACCTTTGACTGCCGGGACTCTGCTAACTCCTAGTATTCTTCCTGTAGCAACAGATCCTTGTCCAATTATTTGACCTATTTTGTCACCTGTTACAATACTATTAATAGCCTCTTTCATCTGTTCAAATTGACCAAAGGTTAGAGCACCCGCTTCCATAGCAACGCCCAAACTTACACCCGTCTCCATTGTATCGAGCCCTAGATCATCACATTGTCTATCAAGCTGAGCGATTTCATCCAAATTATCGATTCCGCAATTAGACCCTAACAAGGCAATAGTCTCATACTCTAAACTTGCCGTTACGTAGTTGCCTTCAACATTATTAAAAACATTCGAGCATCGTACGGCACACCCCCTTGAACAAGCATGCCCTGTTTGACCCTTTCTTTCTTGACATAATTGGTTAAGCTTTTCTCCACTAAACTCCTCGGCCTTTTCATTATATCCCGTACTAAAGTTGCGTGTTGGCAAACCGCCTACACCGTTTATAGAATTAACTAATAAAGCCGTTCCATAATCTCTAAGACCTTTTTTCGTTTGATGTAATTCAACAGAAAACTTCTTAACTGTTTCCATAAATCTTACTTTATCTTGAGGTTCAGGAACAGGATTACTTGGTTTCTTAATAACAATTGCTTTGATCCCCTTACTTCCCATAACAGCTCCTAAGCCGCCTCTTCCCGCATGCCTTGATGGCCTCCCCTCAGGATCGCTGAAAGCTATAGTTGACATGGCCGACCCCGCTTCGCCTGCTGGTCCAATCGAGATAATCGAACACTGATCACCGAATTCACTTCGCAGTTTACCAACAGTATCGTAATTACCTAAACCCTTTAGACTATTTCTTACTTCAAATTTCAAATCATCATCATCAATAATAATAATCCAGGAATTTTGTTCCACAGGAAGATGTTCTATGATCAAAGCTTTAATATTATGACCCGCTAAATATTGCCCAGCAGTTCCTCCTGCATTGCTTTCTTTGATGGTTCCAGTTAAAGGGCTTTTAGCGCCAACTGAGGTACGCCCTGACGATGGAGCAATTGTACCAGTCAGCAATCCTGGTGCTATTACCAGTTTGTTTTCTTCTCCTAAAGGAGAAGATTTCGGATCTATCTGATCACTAAGTAGAAGCGAGGTTAATCCTCTCCCACCTAAATGTTTATACTTTAGGGGAACTTCCTCTTTTCTAAAAGTTGCATCTGCCATATTAATTCTATAAATAAACAACTTCTAACGTCCTTTCCATTTAAATTCAACTGTAGGAAAGGAGGTACCCGAAATCAATTCCTGTACCTCCTCAGGAAGGATTACAATGCTTTTTGATAAAGAACCTCAATGTCAGCCAGCGTTGTCTGACGAGGGTTAATTAGTATATTTCCGCTTTTCATGGCATCGACTGCCATTTCGTGGATTAATTCCTGTTTTACGCCAACTTCAGAAAGTGTTTTAGGGATACTCAGTTGTTCTAACAGATCCCTAATCTCCTTGACCAACATCTCCGGCACAAATGAATTACCACTATCTGCACGTTTAATATAGTTGTATATTTTTTCATACTTTCCATTATCCGCGATAGCATTAAACTCTAACACCGTTGGCAACAATATTGCGTTAGCAATACCATGCGGAACTCCGAAAAATCCGCCTAACGGGTGAGCCATAGCATGACAATCTCCTAACCTGGCCCAAGAAAAAGCTATCCCCGCAAACATACTACCTAGCAACATTCCAGAAGCGGCTTCAGCATCACTACGGTTAGCCACAAAAAGCCTAATATTTTCTCCTATCAATTCCATAGCTTTTTCAGCCATCCCGTCTGCAAAAGGAGATGATGCTCGCGAAAGGTATGACTCGACGGCATGGGTAAGGGCATCAATACCCGTGGCTGCCGCAACTAGAGGCGGTAGTGTAGATATCATACTAGGATCTAATAATGCTACTTCTGGTACAATTTCATAACTAAAAACAGTTAGCTTGTAATTTTTCTCCTTATCCGTTATAACCGCAAACGGAGTTACCTCGCTCCCTGTACCAGCAGTAGTGGGTATAGCCACAATTGGAACCGTTGTGCTTTTGAACTTATTAGCTCCTTCATAATCTTGAATTTTACCCCCATTTGATGCTAACACAGCTATAGCTTTTGCTGTATCCATCGGGCTTCCGCCCCCTAAACAGACAATACCGTCCAACCCTTGCGATTTGTAAATTGCAGTACCATTATCAACGGTATCACAAGATGGATTGGCCTCGACATCCAGAAACAAAGAATACTTAATCGATGCAGCTTCCAGAATATCCGTTATTTTTGTGACCATTCCAGCTGCTTCTAATCCACGGTCTGAAATAACAAGCACATTTGATAAACCTCTAGACGCGAGTATTTGCGGCAATTTTGAAATACTACTCTCACCATATACTACTTCCCCAGGAACTATAAACGAAAAGGGATTAAATGCCATTTTTGAAATTCTCCTCCTTCACAATGTTAATGTACTGCTTTATCCACCTGATTAGTTATTTTTTCTCCAGTAACCCCTAGCTTTTGAACCACTATATAAAGGATTATTCCGGATGCTAGTCCGTAAATAGGACCTCCAATAGCCAAAATTGCACCGACTACTCCTGCTACACCCTGCTCCTCTTTCGTTTTTACCATTTCCATCGCTATATAAAAGCAAGCAAAACCTTGCACCATGATGGTAAGCGCGATTGCAATCGGCAATATTGGTCTAAAGAATGCTACCAAGGGCAAGGATAAGACACACATCCATTTCATAATATTAAAAGTACCCGAACCTCCAAAGATTGAATCCATGGCTTGACGGCCTTGTTTATAGCGTTCTGCGACAGATACTGTCATTGCAGCCCAAAGCGGACCTGCCAGAGTAAGTGTCGGAAAGAATGTTCCTTCTATCATGTTTCTTATACCGCATAGAATGTTAGTCCGATTTGGGTTCATATCAATTATTTCATCATCTCGATATTCATTGGCCTTCTCAATTACCGTCTGGCCAATTACGATATCTCCAAATGCGATGATGTAGGCTACAATGGCCATTGGCAACGCTGCGATAAAGACTGACATGCTAGGAAAACCTATACCAAATGCATTATAGGTTTCAAATACCTCACTAATATGAGGAACAAAAAAGCCCCATTGAGTAATTTTTGGAATCGGAACTTCACCAACTACCATTCCAACAATCATGGCACCGATTATCCCCGGAACCATTCCATATTTGGCAAAGATAGCAATTATTGAGCCACCTTTTTTCTTCATCTGCTTAAACCCTTTGGCGTAGAGAAGAAAGAACGCAACAACAATCCCAACCGACATCGACACAGGATATTTGGCAAATCCCACCCCACCTGAGGCAAGAGGTAAGAACCCATATTTACCGATAACAGCCGCCATGCCGGCTCCTAGAATAATACCAGCTTTCATTGAATTAGGTACAACATCCACTAATTTCTTTGCCAATCCGGTGACACCTAACACAAGGAACAATAGCCCTACCGTAATTTGCAATGCTATCAGCGCCTCGATCCGATCTACACCCATAGCATACTTAGTCAAGAATCCGATGGTTAACGGAACTGCAGGGGTTATCCAGCCGGCGATGATAGGATCTCCAAATAACTGGTGCAAACTGTAAGTTATCTCGTGAAATAAAACGATTGTCAGAGCGACCTCAAAAGAAATACCGAACGTATCTTGTAGAAAAGCTGTTGCTCCCAGTCCTGTTACAAACATAAAAATTGCTTGGATTATTTCCGGTACCTCAACACCGTAGTGGATAAAAGGCAGTCTGAATTTAAAAAGTCCCATAGGAATATAAGGCTGCTCTTCTCCATGTTTTCTTCGTGCACTTGGTAACATTAACGCCATACAAGTTCCCCTCTCTTTTTATGATAATAAATGATTCCGCGATGAAATGACCGTTCTTAAAAATCTCCTTTCTTCATAATCTTAAAATTGTATATTGCAATAGTTATGCCATTTTTGAAAAGTCAATTAATTCAGTATAATCAAGGACTTACACTTGCGAGAGATAAGAAAAACGAGTCCATACGGACTCAAGATTAGTAACAAAGGCTCAATAGTAAGCTATTATTATTACATAAGTCAATAATAATAACAAAATACAACAAATCAAATTAAACAAGCATAATCTAAAACAAACAATATATAAAAGAAAAAGCACAAGCAGCACTTATGATATATTTAATACTCAAAGATTCCATTTGGAATCATTTAATAGGTAGAGATGAACTAAATTCTCACTTTAAAGCAACTTATTTCTCAGTTAGACCACGAATTTTGAAAAAGAATTTCGTATTTCCTAGCTTTTTTTATCAGACAGGATTGACTAATCCCTAATATTTTTGCAGCTTTTCTAGTTGTTTTATGTTCCATTAAAGCTTTTTTAATCATATTCCTTTCCAAGCAAGCTACTGTATCTATTAAGGAGTTATTAATATGAAGTTCAGGAATTTGAATTTCCGAAAGTAAAACCTGGGGTAAATCCTGGGGTTCTAAAGTATCACGATCCACCGTAACCACCAGTCTCTCAAGAGTATTAATCAATTCCCTTATATTCCCCGGCCAAGAATACGCCATAAAACATTCCATTGCTTTTGGGGAAAGTATTTTTTTGATTTTATGTTTCTTAGCAAAATATTCTAAATGATATAAGGTTAGAGGTAGGATATCCTCCACCCTTTCACGTAAAGGTGGTATTAATAGAGGAACAACATTAAGTCGGTAGTAAAGGTCTTCACGAAACAATTTTGATTTAACCATCTCAAATAAATCTTTATTTGTCGCAGAAACAAGTCTTACATCTGGCTTAATCGGCTTTGACCCTCCCAATCTTGTCAGTTCTTTATCTTGGAGTACTCTTAATAACTTCGCTTGGAGTTTAAGCGGAAGTTCTGCAATTTCATCTAAAAAAATAGTACCCCCATCGGCTATTTCAAATAATCCAGCTTTTCCGCCTTTACGAGCACCAGTAAAAGCGCCTTCCTCGTAGCCAAAGAGTTCCGATTCCAGCAAATCCCCCGGTATCGCACCGCAATTTATCTTAATATAAGCTCCGTTTAAAGATCTGGAACTATTTTCATGGATTAATTCAGCGATCAATTCTTTACCTACCCCTGATTCCCCCTGAATTAATACCGTTGTATCCACTCTAGCGAGGCGTTCTGCCATTTCAATTGCATTTTGCATCTGTCCGCTTTTAAAAATTATCTTCTTTTGACCCTCCCGCTTATTTTTAAGTTGATGAATTTCCCGTTCATAATATACTTGTAACTTCATGGAATGTTCTAATTTCTTTTCTAATTCATTAAGCTCAGTCATATCTCTAACGTTGGTAACAACTCTAATAATTTCTCCTTGATTGTTAAAAATAGGATTTCCAGTAACTAATATTTCTTTTCCAGTACTTATCGTCTGTTTCATTGTAATTGTCTTTCTCTGTTCTAGCACTTTAAAGGTTATAGATTCACTAATTAACCCCTGCTTCACTATGTCTTTAATGTTCTTACCAATTAGCGTTTCAAGTGATAAACCAGTTATACGCTGGTAGGCACTATTTACACGCAATGTATTCCCTTCAGAATCAGTTAAATATATACCATCATAAGAGGATTCAAAAATTGCGTTTAGTTCAACTGCTAATTCATCTGAATCATTGCTTTTTCTACTCATCTCTTGCTCCTTAATCTTAAAATAATTACTAATGCAAGCTTTGAAAAGCATAGCCTTTTTCTACTCTCCCCTTAATTAATTTTATACTTTTCAAACAAATAAATAAATAATAATCTTTTGGGTAAGAATCCTAATTACTTACTACCAAATTATTAAGAGCAAGCTAAAGAAACCCGATTAACTATAAGTCAATGAGGTTTCTTTAGCTTGCCTTAAAAGAGTGATGTTTTTATGATGAATCCTTTAACTTAATGATCTATTAAAAATAAAAAATAAAAATTTCCATATGAATTTTGATACCTTATACTATGATTAGTACTCAGCTTTTCTTGGGCACTCATAATATACTAATTATATTCTATTACCATCCTTGTCCAAGTATATCGGGTTAATTTCTTGTACTCCCATAATTCTTTTACGCATAAGAACTTGATAGAGACTAAATTTTAACCTGCCATCAATATATGCGGCCTCATTTATCACTAATTGAGTTTCACGCAACGCTTGGCCTACTTCGGACACATTTATAAGCTTACTCATGCGCAAAAAGTTAATGTATTTTCTGACACTTTTATTATTCAGGTTATTACGTACGTACTCGCTTTTACGAATAACACGCATAATTTTAAATGGAATAGCAAGTCTAACGAAGGTAATTAATAATATGGCAAGAACTATCATAGTTATATATTTATTCATTTCGCTATCCATTAATTGATATCCCCTCCAATAGGAATTGAATATAATTATAGGAAATAAAGCGGGCTAACAGCTCGCTTCATTTTTATTTGTATTTGTATTTTAATTTAATTTTTTAATATGGTTAATTAATTTTCTCTTAACAGCACTTATATTTACATAAACTTCCATATGATTATTAATTGCTAGATACCTATAATTACCGGCAGACCCAATTGTCCAGTTCAGTATGTTTATAGAACGAGTGCCTCCACCGATACAATTCTCATATACTTCTTCATGATGACTTAGCTTACACCACTGCAGTTTAATAACCATACTTAGGGCAAATTCACCTTTAAACCATTAAACGCTGGGGGTCTACTTTCTTTAAAAGAATATCGAGGATCTCCTGACTCGGAGGTTCAGCTTCTACAGCTTTGCTTAAATCCATTTCAAAACCAGTATTATCTTGAATTTGCTGCGGTGTAATTCCTGGGAAGTATTCAGCCAAATACATCCGTTTAGTCTTCTCATTAAAACGCATAATTCCTAGCTCAGTAACCACGGCTTGCGGTCCGACTTCAGGCAGACCAGTCTTTTTACGACCATCCGGTCCATCTATCCAACCGGGACTGGTTAGGTAATCAAGCTTTTCACAAAAACGTCGTTTCTGGTGCTTCATCATAATGACTGTATTACAATTCGTGGCAATTCCGTTGGCTCCGCCACTACCTGTAAATCTGGACTTCGGATGCCAATAATCTCCAATGCAGGTGGAATTTAGGTTGCCGTATACATCTATCTGTGCACCACCCAGGAAACCTATATCAATTGTTTTTTTCTTATAAGCATTAGCCTGAAAACCAAAATAGTAGTATTGGGGCCATAAGGACGAAGCATTATAGGATATTCTCATATCACTTACACTGGTAGGTACCTCAATAGGACCTCCATCGATCATTCCAGTTTCAAAACAAAGACGCACATTAGGAGCAGTGCTGTTCTTAGCCAGACTGGCAGCTACCAATGGTAGTCCTGTCCCAACAATAATGGTAGATCCATCTTTTACCTGGCGTGCCATAGCTACCGCCATCATTTGACTACTAGTATACTCTGCCACACTCATCATCTCCTCTTTAATCCAGGTACATAGTTAAATCCATTCTTAACCTTTAGTTCCAGTAGACGGCTGGCACCAAGTTTATCCAAATATTCTTTATGATCTTTCGTACCACGAATCCACTCATTAAGAAATTCTTCAAAGAGTTCATCATCTGCGCTAACCTTGTCATACATACGTAAGTACATGGCATCATAGTCATAATAGTTAGTACACTGACTTGGATGAGCACCATGGGGTACTTCGACCACCGCATCGGGTATTACATTTGGCAGCTGATTTCTCCATGGTTCAGTACGCAATTCATCTGGATGCACGATTTGTTCGCAGGTGACAATACAATGGGTGGCAGCCATGGCCACATCGGTATCTAGGAAGATTGGGCCATCAATTCTACAGGTTCCATCAGGGGCAGCCTGTTGGACATGAATTATACCGACATCGATTTTAGGAGTGGGCAATAAACATACTTTCTCGTCGGGATTAAATGGGTTTTGTTCGACTTTCAATTTGAATGCCGGAAGTTTGGGATCGCTCTTATAAACCTCTTCCGGAATACCCCATTTATCTACCAAGCTTGACCCGAGCATGTTTTTAACAGCGACGTAGGGCAGCCCCAAAGCTGCAGCATGGTACATCATTGGTTGTACGTCCAAGGAGTAGTCTTCCCAGAGAATCTTACCTTCCTCTACATACTTGCGGAAACGACGACTCACCTGAGTAAAACCTGAATTGGCCATATAGGAATTAAAAAGCACCTTGACACAGCCTGCTCCGATTAGCATGTCAGTGTCTCCCCCGCCAGGCCCGCCCTCTAAATACAGATCTTTAATTCCCTGTCTTATGATCTCATGTACTGCTGCATACGGTTTTTTGTTCGTTACGAATCCGCCCAGCGCAATGTGATCTCCATCGTGGATATACTTGCTTACTGCTTCCTGCATTGTCATCACTTTGCTACTCACAGAACTCACTCCAATCTACGTAAACTAGCTCTTTCATAATTAAGTCTATTCATTCAGGATCAGGCATTGCCCTTATAGTACGTTCATCATTATAAGAGCCAGGTAAACAAACTTAACTGTCCAAGTTTGTTTACCTGGATACCTTTTTAAAAGCCTTTATTTCTTAAACTATATTTATAAAGGCCAGATCATCGGGACAAGAAAAATTACTATGATAAAACTGACCAATTGGAAAATTCCGCCCATTTTCATGTAATCCATAAATTTGTATTTACCAGGTCCTAGTACAATGGTGTTAGGCGGAGTGCCAACTGGAGTCATATAAGCTGCTGCACAGACCGTGGCCAGACCCATCAACAATGGCAGTGGGCTAAATCCCATACCATTAGCAACAAATATACCAATAGGAGCCATCATAGCCGTTGTAGCAGTATTAGACATCATCTGGGTTAAGAGAACCCCTACCAAACAGAAGGTAGCAAAGATAACAAATGGACTTTGATTTCCAACATAGTAAATAGCGGTATCTGCAATTAATTTTCCAGCGCCGCTCTTATCTAAGCCAGCAGCAAAACCGATAGCACCACCTAGTACGAAGAAGGTATTCCAGTCAGTTAATTCGTACAATCTTTTAATAGACATAGTACGGAGAACAACGGTTAACATGGCACCGGTAATGGCAACAGTGCCAAGGGTGAAGCTAAACGCCTTGTTTGTTTCAAATTGAGGCTGTAATATAAATCCAAGAATACAAAAAGCCAAAACCCCGCCGGCCAGCCACATCTTATTTTTAGGCTGTTCTACATGTTCAATGACTACATCTAGCTGAGCTTTGGATTCCTCTTCTATTTCATTTTTCCACATTCTCTTAGCAAAAGCTTGACCAATCGTCATAGTGTAAATAATGAGCGCAATACATATAGGTAGTCCAACATAACCCCATTCAAAAAAGCCAAACGTAGGTAGTTTTAAACTGATCATTAAGCCATGAACGATTACTGGTGGAGTAGAACCTACTAATGTTAACATACCACCAGAGGTAGCTGCAAAAGCAAGAGGCATAAGTAATTTTTTGGCGCTAACCAGACCCTTTGATTTAGCAGAAATTGCTTGAATTATCGGCGTAAACGTAGCGGTGGTTGAAGTGTTGTTCAGAAAAGCGGACATAAGCATAGCCAAAGGATAAACAATTAGAATAATTTTCTTCTCTGATGCGCCAATGAATTTAATGATACTACGGCCCATTTCATTAGCCAGGCCGGTTTCAAACAAGGCCGCACCAACCATAACCATACCCATAACCAACCAGAGTGTATCTGCGGCAAACCCCGAGAAGGCTACACTAAATTTAGCTACCTGCAACCATACCAAGGCTAGACAGCCCAATACCGTTGTTACAGCAATCGGAAGCCACTCTGTGACATAAAAGAAAACAACTATGCCTAAAATAATTAGTGCTATTACAGCCGGACTCATCAATACTCCTCCTCACATATATTCTTTAGTTTTTACTATCTAAACTTAAGCACCCTAACCCTCATCACCTCCTGAAGTTAATTATTTATTCTTGGAAATATTCTGTAATAATTGCAATATTCGTGCCATTTAATTATTATTTTTACTAAATTTTTTTAAAAATTTCAATTTATTGCAATTTTTATATTCCTTTTTTTAAAATTTTAGACTTTTTTTGGTTGATATTACAATTATTGTGCACGGTATAGCACTCGTGGAGTGTACCTTTTTAGGTTATACTTTATTAGATAGTACCTAGAACGTCTCAATTTGAAGGCTTTTTTAAATCTTCTATAAATACTATGAATATACGCACTAATCAGATAATTTAAGCAAATTACTTGTAAATTTCTTGAATTGTCTTACCAATTTGATCCTATTATACCGTTTTAAGTATAAAAAACCCATAACTGTTGTGTTTTCAGTACATATTTACTGCAAACTACGTACAACGTATACACAATTGATGATTCTATAAATGGGGAAAAATGGATTCTGCAAGAAGATGTTCCACAGACCCGGTACGATCTGGCTTTATCCTCAGGTTCAATTGGTATTGCAACAAGATACGATGGCGATGCAACAGATAAATCAAATTAAAAAAATATGACACCATATTCAGAGTGAACTGAATATAGTGTCGATACTTGAGACTATTTTATTGTAGCACTTTCGTTATGCCTAGGTCTTTTCTAATACGTTCTCTCCTTATTGCTGTTCTATATCAGGGTTGTTTTAAAATGCTCTGCCGATCTCTTTATGCTTCAATCCAATTGATAACAGTAATTCATGAGATTGACTTTGATTTCTTGAGCACCTGTTCCGACAATAGACATTTCTCGATCAAATGTTATACTATTTGCAAAGTTTTTGAGTAACTCTACCTGCTCTGAATCAAACTCTAATGCAGTAACTGTAAGAAGGGATTCTAGTGACTGTCTAATCCGCTTTTCCTGGCCTTTTTGGACTGACTCGACTAATGCTTGAAGAGCACTTGATTTATCTTTTGTATATACTTCCATGCATAACACCTCCCTCTATGAGTTAAATTATTCTCTAATTATATTTTAATCCAGAAATAGGTAATAAATCAATACGAATAGATTTAATATTTAGAAATATTTCTTAATTCTAATATATTAAAATAATTAGTAATACCTTTAAGGTAGTAAACATTAGAAATACACAAAAGGGATATTATCCACTTTCATATTGTTCCGGTATATAAAATAAAAAATTGCCATAGTTACAATATGAATGACTAGGATCACGGGTGTCAAGTTAATCATGAAATCAATAAATCCTAAATGTGTTTGGCTTCCAATCATAATATTCGGGGGTGTCCCAATTAATAACCATTCCGCTAATGTTACTAGCCAAGCTACTAAAAAGGAATTATTTTGAGATTGTGTTTTATCGTTAATGCTATAGACTATCGTAATGCCACTTTGATATCTACAATTTGGAGCTATTTTTCAGTGCTTTTATGCTAAACAAAGTAAAGAAGGCCACCCACTGAGTGACCTTCACTTGTTATTTAATTCGTAATTGCTTTGGCGATGGCTATTCGTTGAATCTGATTTGTTCCTTCAAAAATCTGGAATACCTTTGCATCTCTCATTAATTTTTCCACTGGATACTCTTTGCTGACACCATACCCGCCGAAAACCTGAACAGCATCTGTAGTTACTCTCATTACTGTATCTCCACAAAAGCATTTAGTAATTGCACCCTCTTTTTTTACGGATAGTCCTTGATCTACAAGAACCATTGCCTGAGAAACCAACTGACGGGCAGCTTCTGTTTGAATTTCCATGTCTGCTAAAAGCGTCTGGACAGCCTGGAATTCTGCAATTGGTTTTCCAAATTGAACTCTTTCCTTTGCATATTTTACTGCTTCGTCAATTGCAGCCTGGCAGATGCCAACCGTTAAAGTGCCTACGAAGGCTCTTGAAATATTTAAGGCAATCATAGCTGATGTAATGCCAGTTCCCTCTTCTCCAAGTAAATGGTCAGCAGGAACTCTTACATCTTCAAATACAACATCGCAGGTATTTGATAATCTTAATCCAATTTTGTCTTCGTGTTTACCCACAGAAATACCTGGGCGATTTCTTTCAACAATAAATGCTGATAAGCCCCTAACTCCCTTACTCTTATCTGTAGAAACAAATACTACGTACACATCAGCATAAGCACCGGTAGTTATAAAACATTTTTGCGCATTAATTACATATTCATCACCGTCTCTAACTGCCGTGCCTTTCATTGAGCCAGTGTCTGAACCTGCATTTGGCTCGGTTAGACAGAAGGCTCCGAACGCTCCAGGACGAATAATGTCAGCAAATAATTTTTTCTGTTCCTTCGTCCCCATTACGAGGACTGCCCTGAGCGCTACGAAGGTTGTAACAAGAGAAATTGCATACCCTGCATCAATCTTTGCTAATTCTTCGAATACAATTGCCGAGGTTTTATAATCTAAGCCCATTCCGCCGTATTCCTCAGGTATTTCCAAGAGGTGTAAGTCCAACTCAAACGCTTTTTTGAGAAGCTCCAACGGAAATTCCCCCGTACGGTCAAACTCTTTAATATATGGTTTTACTTCTTTAAGACCAAAATTTCTTACCATAGTAGTTAGCTCTCTTTGTTGATCGGTTAGTACGTGTCCCATATTTAATTCCTCCAATTTACTAATTATTTTTATCTTCAATGTCAAGTATTTATAATAATTTCATCTTCTTAGCGGTTTCTGTAAGTTCTCCGCGGAAGTCCGGATGAGCAATAGCAATCAGTTCTTGAGCGCGTTGCTTGGCAGATTTCCCCCGCAACTGTGCAACACCATATTCCGTAACGACATAGTTTACATCGTTTTTCGAGGTCGTGACAACTGCCCCTGGAGTCAGGGTTGGAACAATGCGCGAGATTTTCCCATCTTTTGCAGTGGAAGGAAGCACGATGAAGGATTTTCCACCTTTAGAACGATTTCCTGCCCTTACGAAGTCTACCTGTCCCCCAGTTCCACTGTAAGGAACGCATCCCAAGCTCTCAGAACAGCACTGGCCCAAGAAATCAACTTGCATTGTACCATTAATCGTAATTAGATTATCATTCAGCCCAGCGAGATACGGATCATTTGTGAAGTCGACAGGATGCATCTCTAACTGAGGATTGCGGTGCATAAAATCATAGAGTTTCTTTGAACCCAGTGCGAAGGTTGCAATCATTTTACCCGGTAAGTAGTTCTTTTTACGATTTGTTACTACACCACTTTCAATAAGTCTTAAGATCCCATCCCCGATCATTTCCGTGTGAATTCCAATATCATTTTTATGAGTGAGCTGCATCACGACGGCATCCGGAATTGCCCCTAAGCCGATCTGAAGCGTCGACCCGTCCTTGATGAAGTCTGCGACGTATTTAGCTATTGATTCTTGAACTGGGCCTATGGTGGGGAGGCCAACCTCATATATTGGAGAGCTATCTTCTACAACTGCTGTAACCTGAGATATATGAACTAAATTATTCCCATAGGCATAAGGAACGTTAGGATTTACCTCCAGAACAACTGTGCGTGCCTTCGCTAGAGCTGCCATTGAATAGTCCGTTCCCAAACTGATAGAGAAATATCCATGTTCGTCCATCGGAGACGCTAGAGTAAAGAAAGAGTTAACCCCTAAAATCCCTTCTCGAAACATACTCGGCATTTCAGAAAAATATGATGGGATGTAATCAATCCAGCCTTGCTGACCACCCGGCCGTGTTGCGGCTCCAAAGAAGAATGAAACCTGACGAACATGATCAACCGTTTCACTGTCAATATAATCAAACTTTTTTTGTGAAAGAATTTGACCAATCTTTACATCATTAAATTCCCGACGATGATCTGACAAAGCTGTCAGCAGGGCTGGCGGTTCACCTATGCCAACCATGATGAAATCCCCGTTCTGAACAAGTCTAATCGCTTCTTCTGCTGTGCGAAGTTTATCTTTGTATTGATCTTTAATCTTTGACATTTTCTCACCCCACGCTCTTATATAATATTTAACAAATACTAAACTATTTAAATGGCCTTTACCGTTCAACTCACCTCACTAATCTTAATTACTTAACTTTAATAAGTTATCTAAAGCAAGATTAATGCCAACAATCTGATTTTTTAAAAAATTGTTTATACTTAGATAATAGCATTATGATTAAGCCATTATTAAAACATCATAAAATAAATTGCTATATACTAAACTGTATGCTAAGTATGAATAATCGGACAAAATACCTTGAAAAGTCCGGAAAGTCGGAAAATGACAGTCTTCAGACTTAAAGAAGGGTTTTTTAGCTCATCTGTGTTGGACTCGCTTTAGGAATTAAATTTCCAATTGGTTTCCTCTTGAGCATTAGAAGAGCTACTAGTGCAATCATTACAACCACACCATCCAATAATACAGGCTGTGTCCAACCGCCATACGTATCACGAAGCGCCCCAGCCACTACCGGCGAAAGCACTGCTCCAATTTCTCCAATAAGGTTCCACGCGCCAAAAGCCGTACTACGTTTATCGGCAGGTGCATATTCACTAACCATTGCATGGCAGATTGGCTGCATTCCAAATAAACCTAACCCAGAGATAAAGAGAAGAGGCCCCATTACAAATGGACTCTTACCACCACTTACTAAATATGTCCAGAAGACAAAGACCGTTATAGCGTGTAAAGCGGTAAAAGCAAACAGCGCAGGCTTTCTGCCCCACCCTTTGGCGACCACAACATCCGATACCCAGCCCCCCAGGGGATAGCCGATCAAACCAGCCCCTGCATTAAATAATGCGGTAAGAATTGAGATCATAAAGCTTGTATGAGCAACTTCTTTAACTAAAGATGGTGACCAGAAACCATAAAACCACATACTCCATAAAATTGCTATACCAGTAATATTAAGACACCATAAATTCTTATTTAGCATTACCTCTCTGACCTTATCGCCTTGGCGGACAAACATGAATGCTATCACAGCACCGGCTGCAGTTGTCTCGAGCAGCGCTATCTTCAGGTTTGATAAACCCATAGACATTGACAAGTAATAGATGAGCATAACTATAATTAAAAATACTGCCGCATAACGAGTTAGGCTTATGATAGCTTTAGGATAATTTGGTTTAATTTCGAGAAGTTCTGCATATTTTATCGGCGGGGAATTTTTAATAAATATATATAACAATAGCGCAACTAAAAGGGTTGGGATGACCCAAATAAAAAACGGCACGCGCCAAGCGATTTCATTTCCCCAAATCTTTGCCGCCCATTCCACTGTGGCAGCTCCGGTAAACAAAGAAATTGCTGTACCAACCGAAATACCCGATATTGCTATCCCCATGCCCCGTCCTATCTTGTGGGGTGGAGTTGCAGAAGCTATAATAGGCCGATCGTTTGAGTATAATGCACCCTCGCCTAGCCCAGTAAACACCCTAAAAGCCACGAATGTGAATAGTGAGCCAGCAAATCCAGTTACGAGTGTTGCCAACCCTGCCCATGCGATACATACGACTATCATAACCTTGTTACCGTGTTTATCGCCCAAAATACCAGCAGGAAGCTGTACAAGCATGTAACCAGCAAAAAATAGTCCTCCTATTAAACCTCCTAAAGTATACGCATTCGTAGCATTTGCAAAAAAGGACACCTTGTTAGAAATCATCCAGGCCACTACTGGCGTCATCAGCGCCCGGTCGGTATAGGAAACCGTCCAAGCTAGGAAGAACATTAACCATACAGTATGGTAGTACTTCCACCCTCTCTTTTCATTTTCCATTTTTCTTCTTGTACCCCCTTATAATTTTTAATTTTGAAAATTTTGTAGAACTTTCAGAAATCTTCTAATTGCAATTTTAGTGCCAATATAGAATTGAATTATTTAATTGCTTTCGCATAGTACAGGTCTATATTTCCTTTAGATAGTACATTTAGAACTAATACCAATAATTGTCCAGAAAGTCTGAAAAGTCGGATAGTATATCCGGAAAACCGGAAGATGTAATCCATATATCTGGATACTCGGAAATGATATCCATTGATTAAGGCACCCGGTTAGTACCGGGTGCCAGACAAAGGTTTACTATACGACTCTAGGATGCTCCTTCATAGACGTTAAGGGCAGTATAATTTTAATGATGGAGTTATTGTAAACCCACCATCCACCCGTAAAAACTCGCCGTTCATGTATTCAGAATCCGGAGAAGCTAAAAAGTAGACAACCTTGGCAATGTCTTCAGGCAGTCCTACCCTACCAGATGGAACCAGAGCCGCTCGAGCCTCTCGAACTCCGGGAACATCATAAAACTGTGCCGTCATCTTAGTCTCGATGAGTCCTGGGCAAACAGCGTTAGCCCGTACCTTACGTGGTCCCCATTCAAGTGCTGTCTGCTGAGTTAGCATCATAATACCTGCTTTGCTGGGACTGTATGCACCCCTAAACGGAGTCGGAACAACTCCCGCAATGGAAGATACGTTTATTATGACACCGCCACGATCAAGCATCTCTGAACCAAAGGCCTGAGTACAGAAAAAGGCACCCGTAAGATTGACATCAAGCACCTGTCTCCAAGTAGCTTCTTCAACCTGCTCTAGAGGAGCGCTGGGACCAAAGATTCCAGCATTATTAACCAGAACGTCAATCCGCCCAAAATGAGCAAGAACCTGATCACGAGCCGCTACGACTTCTGTTTTACTAGTAATGTTGCATTCAATCAGCAAAATGTCAGACCCCAAATCTTTAGCCCACTCACGCAAAGGATCTACGCAAGTAGCCAGAAGTGCTAACTTAGCCCCGCCCTCTTTGAAGCGGCTAGCAATTCCGAAGCCGATTCCTCGGGAAGCTCCGGTAATAACAACAACCTGCGCATTTCCAGACATATCTCCACTCCTTTCTTTATACCATTTAAATGGGCATGAGATACCACTTTCTATACGTATTTACAGGTTGTATTTTTCAGGTTTCTCATTTTGCAGAAATTGTAGCCTTGTTGACTGCCTTTTGGTCAAGAGGGGTTAGGCAATCATCCAAATAACCGTGAAACTCTGACTGAATATCTTTATTGACCTTTTGGGTAACAGCGCTAAAAATTACTACTAATCCTAAACAAAGGAACACTGCGATTGTTGTGGCCGGTAGTCCAAATAATGTCTTTGGAAACACACCAAAGAGGCTTAAAATTATATAAACGGTGCTTATGACACTGGCCCACATTGAAGCCGATTTGGTTACCCACTTTACTCCCAAAGGACCCATTAGGAAGCAGAAGAGCACAATTGCACCCATCGCTGCTGACATGCCAACTAAAATAACAATATAATTAGGATTGAGTACAGCAAAGGCCATAGCGACCAATCCTACCAACAGCGTACAAATTCTTCCTGCCCAAAGCATATGCGTTTCGGAAGCTTCTTTCTTCAATAACCTTGGATAGATATCCTTGAGCAGTAGACTGGACACAGTGAGCATTGCCGAATCTGCAGTTGATACTGAACCTGCCACGATCGCTATTCCGTACATTATTCCTACTATAGGTATAAGTGTAAAAACAACGGTAGGCGGCACTTTGTCCAGTCCACCACCCACTCCAGGCATCAAATACAACATAAGCAAACCTAAGGTCGGACCGACAGTCCAAGTAAACGTATTCACAATAAGATTACTCTTACCTATGCTTTTACGCATGACACTATAAGACTTAGCGGTAAAATATCTGTTTATGAAAAATGGAATGCAGCTATAGCCTATGCCAAAGGTCGCAGTGTAGGTTATAACATGTAAGGGTTTCCACGTTCCGAGTGCACCAGGAAAGGTAAATTGTTTTGGAAACTGCTGTACTAATGTTGCTAGCATAGGACCCTGGGCAAGCGCTTTAGGTACAAGCAATATAAACAGGGCTGCCAAAACACTCATAATAATTATTCCGTTGACTGCGTCGCTCCAAATAACCGTCTTAACTCCACCCATAAAACCATAGATGGTGAGGATCAAAACACAAATGAGTACTCCATATACGACATCTATTCCTGCGAATACGTTGAAAAGATAACCTACTGCCATCATCTGAGCTATTAAATAAGGAAACTGTACTAAGACTAGAATCAAGGAAGCGACAATATGGAACTTGCCATATTTAAAATAGTCTGACGCTACATCTGTCCCAGTCATCCAATTCTTCTTTTTGCTCAATAAATAGGCTCGACTTCCTATAACTAACCAAACAAGAATGTAAAGTGACGTCCACATCCAACCTGCGTAAGCATACGCTAAACCATGTCCATAGATAAATCCTATGGCCCCCATCATAGTAAATGAACTGCTGATCGTCGCAAAGTTGGTCATGGTCTGTAAAAAACCGCCTGTGCTTCTATCGGCTAAATAATAAGAGTCAACATTAGTATTGTGTTTATAATGATAAATACTAATCCCTAAAAAGATCAAAAAGTAAACGCCTAGAGCAACTAGAAATAGCATGATAACACCTTCCTTCACAGAATAGGAGATTTACATCTCCGGACTCATGTTTACAGATCTTCTGCTGCGATGTTCGCTTTTTTAAAGCACAACAGCATTACACAAATAAAGCTTACTAATGCAGTACAAGCAAACCATAAAAATATGACGGGATATCTGTTGGGAAATGTTCCGGACGGTACTGCCATTGGAACAAATCCCAAGATCCAGGTAATAAACCAGATAATCAATATTTTCTTACCGCTTGCTCCCCACCTATTTGCTAACATTTTAACATTCCTCCCATCGATTAAGTCTAACAATTGAAGAGCTGCCTAATAATCCATTTTTGCCTATTTATTACTTTGATTTAACTCACCTCATTTCTTAATCAAAAGTATCTGACTATTATATTTTCATTAATTATCTGACTATTGCAAATTTTGTGCCCAAAATAGATCATTGATTCTTGCCCAGTAGTTTACAAAAGAAAACGTCCGGATTCCGAATAGTCGGAAAATTCAGTCCGGAAATGTCCGGTTTACAGTACAGAATCCTAGATAATTATTTCTTGGGGCCTCTATCTTAGGGTTATTTCTGAAACCATACTCAGGGAGAAAGTCAGGTAACGGATGAAACTACTATGAACAAAAGTTTGTAAACTCGATTAGCCCCCTCGTCCTTGGGATGAGGGGGCTAATCAATTCTGACCCTTTACTAGAGGTAATACAAACATTGTAAATTCTGCTTCCAAGTATGCGGTTTAATGAACTGGCTATGAGTATTAGTCTGATAAGTGAAACCGAGACTGCCTTCAAAGAAGAAATAACGGTTACTTAAGTGGAAGGGTCTTTTTGTCCACCGATAATACTGGAAAGGACACCGCCGATAATCAGCACTGCACCAGCAACAAAACTGATATCGACACTTTCACCCAAGAGCAGCCAGCCGAGCAAGGTCGCCACAAGCGGCTGGATTGGATAGAAAAGCGAGCAGTTCCCCGCGTCTATCATTGAAAGGCTCTTATTCCATAACAAATTAGTTAGAGCGGTGCAAATGATCCCTATATAAAGTATCGAGTAAATAAGATGCGGCTCAAAGATTTTGATATCAACAGTCGCAAACTCATAAAGGGCAGTAGGAAAAGAGCAGACAGTGGCTATAAAAAAGCTATATGTGGTGATGGTCAACGAGTCGTATTTTTGGTTTATGCGCCTTGCCACAACCGTCGTTAACGACCATATTAACACCGAAATAATCGACAAAATAATACCGAGCATCTTTCCTCCGCCGCTGGCGCCGCCAATAATAATATAGGTACCGGTAACGGCGGCGATCACTGCTACCACCTTATTTAAGGTTAATTTTTCTTTTAAGATCAAGCGGGCAAATATTATTATGGAAATAGGATTCATAGCGTTTATTAAAGAAGCTAGTGAAGCATTAGCAAGCTTTGTTCCTATTAGTTGTGCTCCTACAGACAAAAAATAGCCGAAGACACCGATAATAAATATGTATTTATAATCCTGCCTGGCAATTTTTTGTGGTTTTCTTTTAATCAGAACCACCAACAATACTATCCCAGCCAGTAAATATCGCAAAAACAAGAGTGTGAAGATCGGTACTTGATCAAGAATAAATTTGCTTACCACATACAGGCTGCCCCATGCGGAAGTGGTAATGGTCAAATAAATGTAAGCTGTACTATGTTTTTTCATTGTTCTCATTCCTTTTGAAATATTTGGCTTTTAAAAATGATATCGGTTTATAATAATGACAAAGGTACCCGGTTTAATGCCAGGTACCTTATACTGCTAGAGGTTCACACAATTAGTGAATATTTGCTAAACATTAACGCTTAATTAATGCATGTTTTCTTAAGTTTTTCGTAAAATGTAGACCGGCTGATACCTAGAAGCTTGGCAGCCTTTACCCTGCTTCCAGTACATTCGTTTAATGCCCAACGAATTAATTCCGTTTCCTGTTGTTGTAAGCTATCTTTTAATATGACCTTCTCCCCACTATCTTGAATGCCATTACCCTGAGATTTTCTTAAACGAGAATTAAAGGTTTTTGGTCCCTGTTCAAAAATATAACTGAAGTCATTCCATGTAAGCCAGTTGTTCATTCCTAAGCTTACAGCCCTTTCAATGGCGTTTTCGAGTTCTCTGATATTTCCAGGCCACGAGTAGTTCTTAAATGCTTCTATCACATCTGGAGTTATACCCTTATAATGTTTGTTCTGTGCTTTGTTAAACTTTAACAGGAAGCTGTTAGCAAGCTGTTCTATCTCTTCCTTTCGCTCGCGTAAGGGCGGTAAGGATAAACAGATTACATTTAAGCGGTAAAACAGATCCTCTCGAAAAAGTTTTTGATTGACCATTTCCTTCAGATCTTTGTTGGTGGCCGCAATAATCCGGACGTCAATCGGTACTGATTTAGTTCCCCCGACCATTTCGATTTCACGATCCTGTATTACTCTCAAGAGTTTACTCTGTAATTGTAAAGGCATATCTCCAATTTCATCTAGGAAAATAGTACCTCCGTTTGCCAATTCAAATTTGCCCAGTTTTCCTTGTCTTGCCGCGCCAGTAAACGCACCAGGTGCGTAACCGAAAAACTCTGATTCAGCAAGCTCTGATGGAATTGCCGAACAATTTACTTTTATAAAAGGTTCTTTACACCGTGTGCTCGCATTATGAATGGCATGAGTAAATAATTCTTTCCCAGTACCACTTTCACCCAAAATTAGGACATTCGATAAACAGTCTGCTGCCTTATTGGCCACTCTTTTGGCTTCCAGCATTGCTTTATCACGGGTAGTGATAATAGAGTCTAGCGTATAATGGGTGCCATTTATTTTATATAATTCATCTTTATAATAGCTAAGACTATTCTTGAGCTTGTCAAATTCTCGCATTACATCTTGGAGCTGATCCAAGTGCCGATAAATAACTCGCAAAACACCTCCAGAAACCTCTGGAGCACCCTTGATAGGAATATAGGAGACAACAGCCGAATGCCCGTTGATGCTTTCTATTTCAAAATCTCGTTTGATCTTTGAGATTGAGTCAAATTGTTTTATGATAGTCGACGCTTCTTGGCCTACTAATTCTTGATTACTCTTTTTGATCAATTGTTCGAATGTATGATTTGCTAAAATGACCCTTCCCTCATCGTTTACAACCAATAACCCTTCATAAGCTGTATTTAAGATAGTTTCAAAGGTACTTTGCAATCTCTTAATACTCTCAACCTCTTGCGCCATTCGTTCTACATCAGTTGCATCATACATAACCACAATATATCCACAAATGGGTTCTAAGGAAACAGGACTAGAAGCAGCTAAAATGCTAGTGGCATTGCGTTTAACCTTTTGGGGCCTTCCATTGGCTAAGTTAATTTCTGGAATTACATCTCTTAGGTTTCGACCGATGACTTCATTGGATTCCAAACCTAACAATTTTTCAGAAAGTTGGTTGCATACTGTAATTGCATTGTTCTCATTCACTGCTAAAATTCCAGTCGGAACTACCTTCAGTATAGAATAGATTTGGTCGTACAGTCCCCTTATTTCCTTCAACAAGGCATTAATCACACAAACTTGTGTTACAACACCAATAGGTCGACCTTCATCATCGATAACGGGCGTTTCAGAAACCTTGGCATTCAACAACCATTCTTGAACTTGGACAAGATTTGAAAACTGTTTATCTTTGGGGAAGAAAACAATCTTATTCTTTGGAAGGTAACATCCCTCAATGGATTCTTCAAGGCATTGCCCTCTTAACAAGGCATCAAATAGATTTGAAAGGGTTAGCATACCCACTAAGATGCCATTATCGTCAACAATAAAGATGGCATGTAACTTAGTATGACGAAAAAGCTTAATGGCCTCGCCTATCAATTGTGAAGACGAAATAGTGGTAACCGACGTATTCATGATCTCCTTCATTTGTAGCATAAGTATTTAACCCCCTTGCAACTAGAGTTAAACAAATTTTTAGAAAACTTGGCTAGCGCCCGAAGACACTGTCTTCGCACGTGTTAACTTAGCGGAGCGAAGACACTGTCTTCGCACGTGTAAACCAGCTTGCAGCTACAGGCGCTGGCGGTCGCCTTAGTTGCCCTTATGCTTCCAGAAAGTATATAACGAAAGTTATACTTTTTGACTAGTAGAATAAAATCTTCACCTTAGATTACTTTTGTTTAATCAATTATAATAGATTAAATAATTGGAATCTATAAACGAATATAAAATATTTCAATTATTACCTTGAAATTACAAAACCTTAATGCTATGCCAATAATCACTTACCCTGCTCATAAATTCCCATCTCCCTTAAAACTATTATCCAAACGTAACATTACGCAATAACCATGCCAGTGTATAGGATAAATGCTAACGAAGACGTTTGTATAGTTACAAACGCCTTAAATCCAGTAAGTGATTTCAGTTAAGTTCCAGTCTATATTATTGAATTTTCAGAAATTACTGTGGTAAATTATGTCCGGAATCCAGATTCCCTTACATAATTGTCCGACTTTCCGCACGTTTACCCTTTAAATTTCCTAAAAGTGGATGATACTTTAATATGAATACTTCATAAACGGTTCACTTCCCCTTGAAATCCACTCTGCGCTTTTCAATAAAAGCAGTAGTCCCCTCAATGCGTTTTATTAGCATTAACCAATCCTAGCGTAATGAAGTTATTGTCCGGACTTTACAGGCGCGCTTATATATACTGTATATCCTCATCATATACAGTCAAGGTTTCCAGTCCGTCTTGAGTAACTAAATAGGTATTTTCAATCCCTACGGCGCCATCCGGAAAGGTAAATTTGGGCTCCAAAGCAAAGACCATACCTGCCTCCAGTGCCGTTTCAAATCCGTGCCCAATTATCGGTAATTCGTCCATTTCGAGGCCGAGGCCGTGACCGACAAATGTCAAAGGTGTTGGGTAGCCTGTAAAATGCTTGGCAAATGGACTTTCACCTGCTATTTTCAACGCCAAGTCGTAAAGCTTACCGCAGGGTACCCCTGGCTTTGCCAACTTCTTCATCTGCTCCAGGATTTCAGTTGCTACTGTATAGGCTTGTACAAGATGGTCAGATAGTTCCCCGATGCAAAAAATCCTGGTCTGGTCCAACATGTATCCATCGAGGATAAAGCCGTAGTCCACAAGCACAGCCTCGCCCCGGCCAATTAGCTTATCGCTTGCGCCCTGCGCGAACGCCGGACCGACTCCTTTTCCGCCGACAGGTCCCCAGAAATAGCTGGGATCGGTATTTTGCCCAGATACTACATGAGTTTGAACCAGATCCTGATTGAATCCTCGTATTCTCGCTAAACCAGGATGGCCCTTCTCCCTGGAAAATCCATCAATCATCGCGACCAGTTTCAACTCAGACATACCCTCTCGCAAATTAGCCCTAATAAAGGAAAATACCTCAGTGTTCACTCTGGCCGCATCTTTGAGAATTTCCACCTCATAATCCGATTTGACCATGCGCACAGTGCGGATAAGAGGGCTGGCATCAACTATATTAGCCGGTTTAAAGAGCTTTTGATAGCGCATGTACAGGTTCGTGGGCAGCAGATCCAGCTCAAAGCCCAAGGTTTTAAAGCCACTGTAGCCATAGGACTGGAGAACTACAAGCATATCCTTAAGGCTCTCCAGATAGACAATATTGTCTAGGGAGGACTCTTCCCGGGCCCGCACATAGCTCTTTTTGACTAATAGTAACGGTTCGCCCTCAACTGGTATAAAGAGGTGGGATTGCTGAACAGTACCGCTAAAGTAGAAGAGGTCAGCGTTTTGAACAATTATTACCCCGTCGATATCCTGTTGTTTTAATAGTACTTGCAGTTTAGCAACCCGTTGGTCCAGCTCTGTTTTCGGAGTATAGCGCAAAGTATTGCCACCTTCCTTTACAATTAGTGCAACTTATATGAGTTTGCATCCCTAGCATAATTTATCAATCAATACACTATCACTATTATTGCAGTTAAAGCAAGCTTGTTCTAGCTTGACAATTAATCATCATTTTTAAGCAACTCGAGTGATATTAATAGCACGATGATAAATAATCCGAGGGCTACAAATGTAATTTTGGGTAGCCCTCGGATTGTTCACTCATATGAGTAATATCCTTTTTTTGTTTTTTTACCCCATTCTCCTTTAACAAATTTCTCAACGATTAATGGAGATGGTTTGTCTTTGGGATCGCGTGTTTCTCGATAGCGTTCCATGGCCTTATAGTAAGCAAGATCAATTCCTGTTAAATCCATCAAACAGAATGGACCCATCGGATGTCCCAAGGCATTAGTTACCGCAATGTCAATCTCCTCAGGATTTGCAATTCCGACATCGTTCAAAAACAACGCCTCGTTAAAAATTGCTGTCAAGATTCTGTTAACCACAAATCCGTAGATTTCTTTCTGAAGTAAAATCCCCGTCTTACCCATTTTCTCACATAAGTCCATAGTAACTTGAGCAGTTTCCGCTGAAGTATGTGGACCCTGAACAACCTCAACCAATTTCATTACTAAGGCGGGATTGAAGAAGTGCATATTACATACTTTATCCGGCCGTTTTGTGGCATCAGCGATCTTTGAGCTGACAATATAGGAACTATTGGTTGCCAAAATGGCATGTGAAGGAGTTATTCTGTCCAAATCTGTGAAGAGCTTGCGCTTAATATCGATTTTCTCTACCGCAGCCTCAATTACAAAATCAACTTCTCCGGCCGCTTCCTCTAAACTCTTAGTAAAGCAAAGATGCGCCATGGCCTGATCCGCTTGGGTTTGAGTCAACTTTCCTTTTGCTACCCGTTCTGGTAAGTAAGTTTGGACAAAGCCTTCCGCTTTATTCAACATTTCCTGGTCAATGTCAGTGCAAGTAACTTTATACCCGGCCAAGGCGGCACATACAGCAATTTGATGTCCCATATTACCGGCCCCAATAACACATATTTTTTCAACGTTCAAATTCGAAATACCTCCTTGATTGATTTATCCTTTTACTTGATCTCTTTTAATGCATGTATGCAGCGAGACGATAATCCAATATAGTAGGCAGTTCCTTCTTCCAAGGTCTTCTGCATTGCCTCCGAGACTTCTCCAATTATTTTAGCGGGCACTCCAACCACTAGTTTATGGGGTGGAATTACTCTGTTTTCCGTGACCAAAGCCCCCGACCCGATACAGCAACCCTCACCAATTTCAGTTCCACTCATTATTATTGATCCCATTCCCACGAATACGTGTTCCCCCAAGGTAGTTGAATGTAGAATTGCTCCATGTCCGATGTGACTTCGAACGCCCAATTGTGCAGATTCCCCAACGCCGACGTGAATGACGCAATTCTCCTGAATGTTCGACTCGCTTCCGATAACAATCCTGCCCCAATCCCCCCGAATACGTGCTCCTGCCCCTACGTAGCACCCTTTTCCAAGGGTGACGTTTCCAATAATGGTTGCCTGGGGATGAATATAACTCCCCTCACCAATCGACGGTTTATTTCCTTCGAATTCATATATTCCCAAAGCGAACCCTCCTCAATCCAACCTTTCAATAATTGTTGCCATTCCTTGCCCGCCACCAATACAGAGGGTAACCATACCATAGCGTGACTTACGTCGACGCATTTCATAGAGGAGAGTCGTCATTAAACGAGCTCCAGTTGCTCCAATTGGATGTCCTAAACCAATAGCACCACCATTAACATTCGTTTTCTCCATATCAAACCCAAGTTCCCGAATTACTGCCAAGGATTGAGAGGCAAAGGCCTCATTCAGTTCGATTAAGTCAATATCGGCTAAACTAAGCCCAGCTTGTTTTAAGGCCTTACGCACAGCCGGTATGGGACCAATTCCCATAATCTGCGGAGGTACTCCTGCCGCAGCATCCGTAACAATTCTAGCCCATGGCTTTAGGCCCAGTTCCTTTGCTTTATCAGCAGACATCAGAACAACTGCTGCAGCAGCGTCATTACGGCCACAAGAATTACCTGCCGTAACGGACACGCCTTTTTTTAACACAGGTTTTAAAGTTGCTAGTTTTTCCAACGTCGAAACTCTTGGTCCTTCGTCAGTATCAAAAATAACCGTGCCTTTCCGAGTCTTGATCTCAACTGGAACGATTTCATCCTTGAAAACACCTGAAGCCAAGGCTCTTTGGCATCGTTCCTGACTCTGAAACGCAAATTTATCCTGATCTTCCCGTGAGACATTATATTTTTCAGCCACATTTTCAGCAGTATCAACCATAGATACACTACCGTACATCGAAAGAGGTTGACCACCTGGACCTGCTTCTGTTAAGGAATCAACTAAAACTCCGTCCCCCGCACTATACCCATAGCGCGCATTTTTAAGGTAAAAGGGAGCCCTACTTAGGCTTTCGGTTCCCCCGGCTATAATCACTTCAGCTCTTCCCGTCTGAATTTGTTGAGTCCCATTGCTAATCGCTTGCAGACTGGCTGCACATTGACGATGTACTGTATAAGCAGCAGCCTCTTCTGGGATTCCTGCCAAAAGTGAACAGACCCTGGCAATATTGGAGGCCTCCGTGGTCTGACGCGACCAGCCCATAATAACTTCATCCACTGATGCAGGATTTAGTCCTACTCTTTTGATCGTTTCTTTAATTGCAATAGCACCTAATTCCTGAGGCGGAATGTCTTTTAGCGAACCGCCTATTGTTCCAATCGCCGTTCTAACTGCACTGACAATGACTACTTCATTCATAAATCTATCCTCAACTTTCTTTTATGATATCTCCGTTGGGATCTAAGGCCCTTAGACACTTTAGTTCTTCGCAGGATGGAGATGGTAAAACCATTACCTTATCACTGATATTCAAATCCCAGCCGCACTCGATTTTCACCTCTTGAATAGCTGTTTCCAAGCTTTTGCCCTTCGGGACAAAACAACCCGTTAATTTAAACGTTTCATTGGCTCCACTTCGCTGCAAAATAGCCTTATTCGTGACAATGGTCCTGACGTTTTCTCCATTGCCAGTAACAAAAGAAACCTTTTTAACTAGGCGTTTCGGGGAATGGGTAATGACAATGATTACTTCACCTGCAGTCGAGGCGACATCATTCGATCCACCTCCACTCGTCAAGAAGAGATCCTTCTCGGGAATCTTGGTAGAATTGATATTACCAAACTGATCAACCTGAGCTGCGCCAAGAAGACCAAGACACTGAGTGCCTTCACTACCCACGATGCACCCAAGGACATCTAAAAAATGCGTTTGCATTTTAGTCGTCTGAATATTCGCATAGTTAAAGATATACGAGTCACCTAATCTTGGATAGTAACCATAAAATCCCGTTTCAGTCAACAGGTCCCATTGAAAAGGCCGATCTTTGTCTAGATATTTTGCTAACCAACTTGATAAGTGGGCTGTCCCGATCCCTGCTAGAAGTGTAGGAAAACCTCCAGAAGATACCTTTTCTCGAATTACCCTCGCTGCGTTGATTATTAGTAATTCACTATTTGTTATGGATTCTTCTTTTACTACAACATCAGTAGATGAAACTACCTCGGAAGAATGGATTGTACCATTATTTATTGCATAGCGCAATTTCTCGAGTCTACTTTTACCTATCTTGTCCAGATACGATTGATGCGTAGTATTTATGACCCATTCTTTCATCCACACATCTAGCGTCTCTGCACTGGAAGCGGCTGCCCTAAATTGACGACGAGTTTCATAATCCTCGCAATAGCCAAGATCTTGTAAAGTAGGTATGCCTTCAACAGACATCCCTTGCGGATGAGCACCGTAAGGGACTACTGATACGCTTTTAACCAAATGACCTGGAACCTTTACATAATTACTTAATTTACGGATTTCTGAGGTTGAGACAATTTTTTCAACAGTGACAATTACACCCTGTCCGGCAGCCTGAGCTCCCCACATATTTTCACCAAAAGGAGGACCAATTACTGTATTTCCATACGCATCAGCAACTAGCCCGTGAACAATGGCTAAATCAGGATTTAAAGCTCGTACTACGACTGTTTCCTTACCTGAGAAAGGATCCGTCATAACCCTAAAGGAATCTGGATTTTGTTGCAACAATCCACTTCCAAGCAAAGAATTCGTAGCTATATATGGTAAATGTAGGGCTCCAGCCAACAGTCCTAAGGTAGCCGTTAGATTTGTCCAACATTCATAGGCGATCTCATTCTTATTAAAGGCCTGTTGAAGAAAACGATTTGGTGCAGGTGATGGGTATGTATCCCCAATGAAGCCCGCTATCATTTTGTCAACGAGCCCAGCCGATGATAACATAATTCCGTATTCCAAGATACCCGTTGCCGTTAGCGTAAAATGCATAGGCTGTTGCCGAAACTGCCTGACGATTTCCATAGCTACTGCATGAGCTCTAGAATGAGCAAAGGCAAAATGCAAATCCATACCAGGCTTAATATATTGCCTAACCGCTTGTTCTAGAGGGATAATCTTGCTATTACCCTCTTCGCTAGGCATCTCAGCAAAATGGCTATTCAATAACTTCCCCCCACATTCGTCTACATATTTTATGAATTTTGTAGTAACCAGAAAATACCTAATATCTAAGAGAAAAATAAGACTTAAGCTTGTAGCCAACAATTACCTTGGGTAGAGTTCTTCTTTGAGTAACCCTCACCTTGTTGATTCATGCTAAGCCTAAGTCTCTGAACACATATTTTTAACCGTAAAGTGTCAATCCGCCACTCACACTTATAGTTTGGCCTGTAATAAAGCTCGCTAAATCAGAAGCAAAGAACACCGCTGCTCCTGCAATCTCTTTAGGTTCAGCAACCCGTTTCAGAGGAATCGCCTTTTCAAAAGCTTGCCTTATTTTTTCCGGTTGTCCTTGGTATAAGGGAGTATTTGTGGGGCCAGGACAAACACAGTTTACTAAGATGTTGTATCTAGCAACCTCACGAGCCAGTGACTTTGTGAAGGCAATTACTCCTCCTTTGGCACCAGCATACACTGTTTCTCCACTACTGCCACCCCTACCGGCATCACTGGAAATGTTAATAATCTTGCCAGTTTTGTTCTCCATCATGCTGTCAAGCACAGCACGCGAGCAATAAACCACCGATTTGTAGTTAATATCAATCACTTTATCCCAGTATTCTATCGGATTCTTCCAAAATGGCTCAATAATATCCCAGCCTACGCAGTTCACTAAAGTATCAATCTGTCCCAGTGTCTCTTGGGATTGCTTAACCATCGCTGTCACGGATTCAAAATTTGTAACATCTGTGGTAACTGCAGCACATTTGCGCCCTAGTTTTTCAATCTCGGCTTGGGTTACCTTTAAGGCCTCAGAGTTTAGATCTACTGCACTTACGTCCGCACCATAAGAAGCGCACATAAGAGCGATCGCCTTACCAATACCTGAACCAGCCCCTGTAACAATAACGTTCTTACCATCTAAACGCATTTGGTTCTCCCTCCTTATTGCTAAAAACCTCTGAACATTGCAGATCGTTTCTCAAGAAAGGCTTTAAGGCCTTCTCCGGCGTCTTGTGTCACAAATAACTCACCTAAGCCGCGCACGTCATAGGCCAAACTAGAATCTCGTTCCAGTTCCAGGGCAGCATTGACACATTTTTTAATTTCGGCTACGGCAACTGGTGCCCGTACAGCCAAATCTCGGGCCAGCTCCATAGCTGAATCCATTAGATTTTCCGCTGTGCAAACCTCTTCTACCAAACCTAAATTAAACGCTTCCTGGGCAGAAAGTGCATTGCCCTGCAACATTAAACGGAGTGCCTTCGTTCTACCGATTAGCCGAACAATCTTCTGAATACCTCCTGCGCCCGGTAGTAAACCAAGATTTATCTCCGGCAACCCTATGCTGGCTGTTTCCTCAATGAACCGAAAGTCGCAAAAGAGGGCCAGCTCAGTGCCACCACCCATGGAGTGTCCATTAATGGCAGCAATAGTTGGCTTGGGCATATCCTCCAGGATAGAATTGGCAAACTGAAGCCGCCGATCGAAATCCAACATCTCTCCAAGATCCTTAGTTTCTGTAATTCCCTTCATCATTACGATATCAGCACCAGCTACAAAAACCTTTCGCGAACTAGTTATTACGACAGCCCTTACTTCAGGATCATTTTTGAGATCCAAGAATGCTGCGGTCAGCTCCTTGGCCAACTCGTTGTTCAAGGCATTGACAGGAGGTCTATTCATGGTTACGCACGCAATATGATCTATAATATCAATAGTTAATAATTGAAATGCTTTCACAAAAACCACCTCCTTGAAGAAAGCTATATTTATTACAAACCCTTAGTCCTTGAACTTGAAGACTTTAGTGGCGCATCCGTTCAACAATTGTTCTTTTGCTTCAGGTTTTAGCTCTAAGGCATCAATTTGTTTGATGCAGGTAGGCCAATTAAGAACAGGGAAATCCGTACCAAACAGTACCTTACCGAGTCCTCTTCCTTTGGTATTAAGATAAGCTACTAATTTACTATCCCAATACTTCGGTCCATGAGCTGTTGTTCCGATATAGATATTTGGATGTTTCCAAGACATAGCGATTAATTCTTCAACCCAAGGCCAACCGGTATGGGCTGCTACTATCCTTAATTCAGGGAAGAAAAGGGCTATATCATCCAGTAAGATTGGACGGCCCATTTCACTAGGCATTGCTTCGGCAGAATGCCCAATTTGCATAACCACAGGGACATCAAGTTCAACACATTTAGCGTAAAACGGGAAGTATCGTTTATCATTAACGGGCAAGCCGAAGCCATAAGTGTGTAGATGCGCGCCAACGAAACCAAATTCCTTAACTGCTCTTTCTAACTCCCTTACTCCATCCATTCTCTCTTCAGCATTAATTCCATGAAGTCCGTATAATCTTGTTGGATAGTCCTTGATCATGCTATAGACATCCTCAGTTTGGAAGTTCCACTGTAAAACCTGCCTTGTGTAAGACTTGATTTTCCCTGAAGGGATAAGAACTTTATCCACCTCATTTTTGTCCATATCTGCAATGAACTCTTCTGGTGTCCTTCCTCTAATGTCTAGACCCCACCATTTAGCAACTTGGTTTTGTTCCGGATCATCGATATACGCTTTCTTCATTCCTTCTTCCGTGAACGGTTGATGCCAATAATCGATTACCTTAGTCATAAATTCCCATCTCCCTTAAAATTAATTTTCTTAGCATATTTCTTAATATTGCAAAAACTATACCAATCTGTGGTATTGACATAAAAAAGACGTTTGTAAGAGATCTTGTCTTACATACGTCTTGATACATGTTGAATTAGTATTCTTATGTTTCTTAATAAAATCACCCAACAATACTTTTCACTTTTGAGAAAATTACGTACGCAAATGTCTCGGAATCCCATTTATCGTACATAAATGTCCAGTTTTCCGCACGTTCCGTGAAAAAAATCAGATAATCTTATTCTGTCTCAGTGATAGAAAAAGAACGCAGGATACTGCGTGCGTTCCATACGTCCTTTTCATTATGCTCTCTGATCTCATACTCATCTTTGCTAAATAATTATGCAGATTAGGCCTCCGCTGCCATCATTCACAATCCGCTGTAAAGTGTCTTGAAGTTTATTTTGAGCATTTTCTGGCATGCGATAGAGTTTGTTCTGGATTCCTTCACGAACTAAGTCGTGCAGAGATTTTCCGAAAATATTGGATTGCCAAACCTTCTTCGGATCACTTTCAAACTCATCGAGCATATACTTCACGAGTTCTTCTGCTTGCTTTTCCGTGCCAATTAAAGGCGTAATTTCCGTTGTGACATCCGCTCTTATAATATGCAGCGATGGAGCGCTCGCTTTAAGTTTGATCCCATAATGTCCGCCTTGCTTAACAAGTTCTGGCTCATCAAGGAACATTTCCTCTAGTTGAGGTGTGACTACACCATATCCGTTGACACGAACTTCCTCAATGGCCTCCGCCAGTTTATCCCATTCTTTTTTGCCCTTACTATAGTCTAAAACTAAGCGAAGTAAGGAATGATCCCCTTCAATTTCAATCCCTGTGAGGTCTTGAAGGACTGTTTTAAAGAGCCCATCAACAGCAGTTATTTCTACGTTAGCAACACCAGTGCCTAAGTTCATCTCTTTGAGGAGAACATCTTCAGCATATTGGCATTCAGATAAGGCTTCCAAGGCCTGATCGATATCTCGTAGTCGTCTCACCCCGTCTATTGCTTTGCGAACAGTGTCCTCAAAGGCAGCACGAACTGCATGAGAGGGATCAAGTTCCTCAACCCATTTTGGCAGGTCAATATTAACTTCTGCTACAGGGAATTCATAAAGTACTTCTTCCAAAATCTGCGTGATATCTTCTTGTGCCATTTCTAGACAATTTACCGGAATAACGGGTATTCCATATCTCTCCTCTAAAGAACGGCTTAATTCAAGCGTATTTTCTGCATAAGGTCGTGTTGTATTAAGAACTACTACAAAGGGTTTTCCTAGTTGACGAAGCTCAGAAATTACCCGTTCTTCAGCGACTAGGTAAGCTTCCCTAGGAATATCCATAATAGATCCATCAGTCGTTATCACTACTCCGATTGTAGCATGATCAGAAATGACTTTTCTTGTGCCCATTTCAGCAGCATCTTGGAATGACATAGGCTCGTCACTCCATGATGTTTTCATCATGCGAGGCTCTTCACCGTCTTCTGCCTCGTATCCTAAAGCACCTTCTACACTGTACCCGACACAATCCACTAATCGGACATTCATATGGATTGAGTCCTTTACAACGATTTCCACAGATTCCGATGGAATAAATTTAGGTTCCGTTGTCGTGATCATTCTTCCAGTCCCGCTTTGAGGAAGCTCATCCTTAGCTCGCTCTCGCTCAAATGCATCTTGGATGTTGGGCAAGACTAGGAGGTCCATGAATCGTTTGATAAAGGTGGACTTTCCCGTACGGACTGGCCCAACGACACCGAGGTAGATATCGCCTCCTGTTCGTTCTGCGATATCCCTGAAAATGTCTAATTTTTCCATTAGTAATTTCCCTCCCTTTTGAGTGCTGTCCCAAAATTTGGGGAAGGGCCTCCACCTTATCTCCCCTTCCACCTCCCAGTAAACACGTGGATTCCGACAACTACTGGACTAGCACATTAAGCAGTATAAGTATATTGACTGTTTGGGGCAAATATGACAACATATAGAAAACTTGGCTAGTGCAAAGCCTTTCAGTTATACTTTCTGGCTAGTATAACAAAAAACGCAGAAAAGGCTTTTAAACAACCTCTTCTACGTCTATGTTCCTTAACACGAAAATATGTATATTATCTTAGCCAGCTCATCTCGACAACTTCTTCAAGTTCGTGACGTTTTCCACGCAACATCAAGTCTGCAACTGCAGTTTTAGGATCTGCATTTTCAAATAACACTTTATAGGCTTGTTCAGTAATAGGCATTGGAATATTTCTCTCAATTCCCAGGTAGTGGGCAATGCGAGTCGCTCTTACCCCTTCAACTACCATTCCAACCTCTTTAAGTACGGTTTCTAAAGGCTTACCCTGACCTAAAGCGACACCTGCTCGACGATTACGGCTATGAAGACTGGTACAGGTCACAATAAGGTCACCAACACCTGATAATCCTGCAAAGGTTAGGGGATTTCCTCCCAAGACTACTCCTAAGCGTGCAATTTCTGCTAACCCCCTAGTCATTAGAGCCGCTTTTGTATTGTCTCCAAACCCTAATCCCTCAGCAATACCAGTGCACAAAGCAATGACATTTTTTAAGGCTCCACCTAGTTCCACTCCGATAACATCTGGATTAGTATAGACTCTAAATTTCGGTGTCATCATCATGTCTTGAACAGTCTTAGCTGTTCCTACATCCGAGGCAACGACAACAGTTGTCGGCATATCCCTACCGACCTCTTCTGCATGACTAGGTCCGGACAAAACAGCAACCGGATTTTTGGGTAGTTCCTCAATTAATACCTCAGAGAGTCGGAGATGTGTCCCTTCTTCCATCCCTTTAGCTGTATTAACAACAATACAGCCTTCCCTCAAGTAAGGCTGTACCAAACGAGCAGCTTCCCGAACACCATGAGATGGCACACTGAAAACAACCAGATCCGCTTTTAAGAAAGCGAGATCTGACGTAGGTAAAAGTCTTGAAGGCAAAACAACACCTGGTAAATAACGCATATTTTCGCGCTGCTTTCTCATATGTTCCATTTCGTCAGCATGACGACCAATAAGCGCAACCTGATGACCAGCTTTCGCTAATAAAACTGCTAAAGCACTTCCCCAACTCCCAGCCCCATAAACTGCAATGTTAGGCATTGATTTCCTCCTTTACTCGAGGCGCGATGCACGAGGCACGAACCTCTGACTAATAACGCAACTTAAATTTCGACTTCGGACTTCGGTCTTTCGAACCTCGCTTACTTCGATATTTCGAACCTCGTGCCTCGGACCTCGGACTTCGATTACTTCTTGTCCCCAAATCGATGTTCTGTTCCATTGAGAACACGTTGAAAATTAGCGCGATGAAGAACTAGAACAGCCAAGACAGCGACCACTGCAAAAACCCGATATGCAAATGGCTGTGGAAAAACAAAGACCAAGATTAGAACCGTGAGTGCACCAGTGACCGAACCCATGGAAACATATCGTGTTAGCCACACTACTAGGATAAACACCGAAATTGCTATTAATGTGACTTTCGGCATCAAAACTGTAACGATTCCGAACCCAGCTGCAACCCCTTTCCCGCTGGGGCGAAAGCCAAAAAGCGGATTCCAGCTATGGCTCGCCATGGCTAGTAACCCGCCAATAATACCTCCCCAGGGCCCAAAAGCCCACAGACCGAGGTAGGCAGACAAAGCCCCTTTCAAGAAATCTCCCAGAAGTACCATGATTCCCAGTTTCACTCCTAGAAGGCGAAAGGCATTTGTTGTGCCGATATTACCGCTACCATGCCGACGTACGTCAATTCCTTTATACAAGCCTGCTAAATAAGCAAAAGGAATGGCACCCAAGCAATACGCCAAGATAAAAATAAGGTAACGTGACATGACCTACTCCTTCTCTTCGTCTTTTTGTCGAATTACAATTCGGATTGGAGTACCCTCAAATCCAAAGTGTTTCCGCATCTGATTCTCCAAATATCTTTTATAGGAAAAATGCATAAGTTCCGGATCATTCACGAAGAAAACAAATGTTGGCGGCTTTACTCCTACTTGAGTTAGGTATCGAACCTTTAAGCGTCGTCCCTTATCAGACGGTGGAGGATTAAGATGAACCCATTCTCTCAGTAAGGTGTTCAAAGTAGCCGTCGTCACACGAGTAGAATTTTGCTCGACCACGAAATCCACAAGTTCCAGAATTTTATTAACCCGTTGTCCGGTTTTAGCGGAAATGAACATTGTCGGTGCATATTGCATAAACCCTAATTCTTCGCGTATTGACTTTTCAAATTTGTTGATAGTCTTTTCATCCTTTTCGACGAGGTCCCATTTGTTTACGACTAATATAATAGCTTTACCCGCCTCATCGGCATACCCAGCGATCTTTTTATCTTGTTCCGTAACCCCATCCAAAGCATCGATAAGCATGAGGATTGCATCTGAGCGATCAACTGCGCGAAGAGAGCGAACCACACTATATTGCTCTGTTAGTTCATCTATACGCGATTTACGACGCATTCCAGCCGTATCAATCAGTATATAATGCCTGCCTTCGTGTTCAAATGGAGTATCGATAGCATCTCGAGTGGTTCCCGGAACATTACTGACAATGACTCGTTCTTTTCCCAGCATTGTGTTGACCAAGGACGATTTTCCGACGTTTGGACGTCCAATAACCGAAATACGGATAACATCCGGATCGTATTCTTCCTCGTCATCCTCTGGTAAGTTTGAAATCACCAAGTCCAGTAGATCTCCCGTATTCATGCCATGAACTGCAGAAATAGGAATTGCTTCCCCTAGCCCTAAACTTAAGAAGTCATATAACTGACCTTCTGCCTTAGCAAAATCTTCAACCTTGTTGGCAGCGAGCAAGATTGGTTTACCAGAGCGACGCAACGTCCGCGCAATTAAATCATCATCTGGAGTAGGAGAGATTTGGGCATCCACTACAAAGATTACTACGTCCGCTTCCTCCATGGCGATTTCGGCCTGCCTTCTCATTTGAGAAGAAATTGGGGTCCCTTCATCTTTAAATTCGATTCCCCCAGTATCGATCAAAGCAAACTTTCGCCCCAGCCATTCTGCATCACGATAAAGACGATCCCTTGTCACTCCAGGCATATTTTCCACAATAGCTACCAGTCCGCCTGTAATACGGTTGAATAATGTAGACTTTCCAACATTTGGCCGACCCACTATAGCTACGATAGGTTTACTCAAAGCGTTCCACCTCCAATGAATATCCAATAACATTCTCTAAAAATGCCAGACCATCGTTTTCAACAATACGGGCTTTGCCATTAACCTTCTGCTCTAGCCATTCCACGCTCAAATCATCAAGAAAGATGTCTTCATCCGCCTTAAGCATTGTACGCGGAATTAGAAACTCCTCACCTTGTAAGTTCCCCAATTGCAGGGCGATATCCTGTGCTGTCAGTAATCCTGCTGCAGTGACGGATAATCCAAAAAAATTATTTTGTATTCCATGTACTGTGAGTCTTAAACCACTAATTCGATCCATTAAAAGGCTTCGCCATGAATCAAAAAATTCGTGTGCTGCTGTTCCAGTAATAAGATGTACAGCTCGTTTTGAAACTTCATGTGGTAATAGGTCCCAACCAGTTTCAATCTCAGTAATAAATTTCCGCACCATACCCACACCGTTTTCCAACTGCGGAAAATCATCATATACTGCTGATTCTGGAAACTTTCTTCCGGCCAGTATATAAAATTCATCCGAAAAATACACGAGGTGTCGACCCGTCTGTTTAAAGAAGTCCTTCTGCCACTTTTCTCCTTGATCTAAAACTTGGCGTGCTTCATCAGCTGAGAAGCCTCGCAAAGGGGTAAGCTTTTCGCGGTAGCGAGTTAATCCAACGGGTACAACTGCAATTGATTGTACCGACGGGTAGAGCTCTCCTAACCTTTCGATTGTTTCTGTCAACACGTCTCCATCGTTTTGCTCAGGAACCAAGACAATCTGGGTATGTACTGCTATTCCAGCATCCGCAAAGCGTCGGAATTGCTCCGGTAGCTTTCCAGCATGCGGATTTTTCATAAGACGAGTGCGTACTTCCGGATTCCAAGCATGAACTGAGACATACATAGGAGTTAGATGCAGAGATGTAATCCTGAATAAGTCTTCTTCACTTAAATTCGACAATGTTATAAAACTTCCTTGGGTGAGGGATAATCGGTAATCATCATCTTTATCATAAAGAGAAGAGCGCATTCCTTCAGGCATTTGAGCTACAAAACAAAATGTGCAATTATTACTACATTTTTTTAAACCCTTCGCACTTACTGTCTCAACCTCTAAGCCTAAAAACTCCCCTGGTCCCTTTTCGATATCAAGCTCCCAGAGTTCACCATCTACCTTTTCAATAAGTAGCGTGAACTCCTCTTCCGATATGCCAAATTGAAAGTCAATGATATCATTAAGTTCCTCTTCGTTTACAGCTAAAACACGATCCCCGACCTCTATTTCCATTTCTTCAGCGATACTCTCTGAATAGACCGCTGCAACCACAAGCCCTTTAGGCAAAACATTTCATCCTCCTGACATTTAAGATCAAGAGCCTATCATCTCAGCCTCAATCGTTTACAAGTATACTACAAGTGAACTCGCTTACGCTATAGCTGAACATCGAGACATCTGTGACTAAAGCTTACAGTACTCATCTTGTTACTGGAGCTCCCTCTCTTCCAAGGGTTCACAGGTTCCTAAACTTTTTGACGGTACTAGTTCAGCATCCGTCCGTTGAAGTTTTCTCTCGGTATAAAAGCGCCATCCTAGAGCTAAGGTAGCCCAAGCCGTAAATAATCCCACGCCAAAATTCCAAGTGAATTCATTGGGCAAGTTAATATACCTTATAATCCCATCGTAGGTAAATCGGACAAAAGCTTGGTTTAAAAGCGCACTTCCACTTAAAGCAGCAGCTGTTCCCCAATAGGACTTAGTGCTAAACCAGGCTACTAAAACCAACACAATCGCAAAAAACCATTCTCCATAGGGGAATACTCCAGGTTCATTGACAAAAAATAGCGTTTCTATGCAAACAATTAAACAAGTGAAAAGCAGCGGTAAGAATCGACGTTCAGCTAGCCGCAGCGACCATGCCCAAAAAACAATCATTACTGCTAAGCGTGCAAAGTGCCAATGCCAAGGCAAAGTGCCTGCAAAAAACACCTCTACCCATTTTCCTAAAAGCCACGCAATCGTCAATATGAGGAAAAAGTTTCGGGAGGCTCGTTTTTCCGCCCAAGCTAAAAGTGTTAAAAACAAAATGACCCATTCTCCATATGGAAAAAGCATAGAACCAACTCCTAAACGTTGCTTTCCATATTATTCCCGTTTAGAGAAGGTTTACACAGAAATATCTGAGAGTTTTTTCTCAAATCTCTCTTTGGTTGCTGTTTTTCGATATCGTGAGAGATTTAATATCAGACCAATTTTAACTAAGGTAATAACGAGCGAGGCCCCTCCATAAGAAATAAGCGGCAGAGTAATTCCTGTCAAAGGTAAAACCCCTGTCACAACTGCCAAGTTTATCGTCGTCTGGATCGCTAGAGAGGAGGTAAGTCCATAGCCTAACAACCTGCCAAAGCGATCAGGACATTCCTTCATAACATGATAGGCTCGAGCATATAAGGTGACAAAGAGAACTAATAAGAGCGTTGTACCCATTAAACCTAATTCTTCGCCAACAATTGCAAAGATAGTATCTGTATGGTTTTCTGGTAAGAAACCATATTTTTGCAAACTCCGTCCTAAACCAACTCCAAACAATCCCCCTGAGCCAAAGGCAATTTCGGCATTTGTAATCTGGTATCCCAAATCCATTGCATATTTCCAGGGGTCTAACCAAACTAAAACCCTTTTCCATTGATACTCTGTAGCATGGATAAAGTATATGAGCGGAAGTCCCAGGGTAGGTACTGCAGCCGCAAACCAGAATGTTGGAAGTTCCGTCTGTAAGAGCATTACTGCACAAGTTAGAGCAATAACCATGGTAGTTCCTAAGTCCGGCTGTTTATAAACAAGACCCAAGACAAGGAACGTAGAGGGTATGAGTATGCCTAACGGAATACGCCAATCATTGCCTCGTTTGATGGGGTAGCGATCAAGAATATGTGCATAAAAAAGAACCATGGCAAGTTTTGCAATTTCCGAAGGTTGGATTGTAACTCCGGCAATCGTGATCCAACGGGCCGAGCCATTTACCGCTTTGCCTGCATCCGTAAAAAGAATTGCAATGAGAAGTACCATACTCACAAGGACCCCAATCCCAGCAAAGCGTCGCAGAAATGTATGCGGGATTTTCATAGCTATAATAGCAAAAACAGAACCTACGAGCGTCCACTTAAGCTGCTGAGAAAAATAGTAATAAGAGTTCTGAGTTGCGTTGAAACCCCGCACTGCCCCTGCACTCAATACCATAATTAAGCCAAAGGCTAATACTGCTATGGCAATATACAATATTGGAAAATCGATAGGGAGCGTAGGTTGTCGCTTAGCCATCTGAATCCCCCTTCCTTCTAAACTTGAACCTAAAGTCCGCACAGTATTCGACATATAAACGAAACTCACTTTTCTCGGATTATTAGAAAACTTGGCTGGCGCCAAGCCAAAGGCGAAGGCCATGGATGGCCAAGTGTCCCTATAGCCATGGATGGCGAGAAGGGACCGCAGGCGATTGCCATAGTTGCTCTGATGCTTAGAAAGTATATAACGTAAGTTTATACTTTCTGATAGTACTAGTAAAATGACTTCCTGCATCTTAGAACAGGAAGTCATTTTGAACTATATCTTAGTACAAGTATAGAAAACTTGGCCACGTACCAAGTCTCACCATAAATGGCAAGATGCCGAGATAGAGTTCACCTACGAATCCCGGTTTTCTGTTTGAAGGTCCTTTCCTAATGCATCACCAATTGTTACTGGTTTGATTTCGGATTGCAGTTCTAAAGCTTGTTTATCATTAGCCTTAGCAGCGTCGGCGATCCCCTCACGAATACTCAGACTAATTCGTTTCTCCTCAGGCTTACAATCTATGACCTTAGCAGACACCATATCTCCTACCTTAACTACATCTTCCACTTTATTGACACGATGATCAGCTAATTGAGAAATATGAACTAACCCATCCACGCCATCTCCAAGCCCCACAAAGGCGCCAAAAGAAGTAATACGCACAACTTTGCCATTAACTATAGATCCTACCGGAAAGCTTTTAGCTGCTTGAAGCCATGGACTTTCCTTAAGTTGTTTTAGTCCTAGCGACACTTTCCCTGTTTGTTGTTCGAGCTTTAACACTTGAACTTCCACTTCATCCCCAATCTTAAGCATGTCCGAAGGATGCTTAATTCGAGTGTAGGCCAAGTCTGATATATGAAGCAGTCCATCAATTCCACCAATGTCAACGAAGACACCGAAGTCAGCCATCCGTTTGACAATTCCAGTCACCACGTCGCCCTCTTTAAGGGATTCAAGCAACTGAGTGCGCTTAATCGCTCGCTCTTCTTCTAAGATTACTTTTTGCGAAAGAACGACTTTTCGCTTTGAAGGATCATAATCAATCATACGTAAGCGAAGAGTCTGACCCAGAAATTGATTTAGGTCTTCGACATATCCCAGTTGAATTTGGGATGCGGGAACAAAACCACGTAACCCCACATCCACTACTAAACCACCCTTTACGACCTCAACGACCTCTGCCTTAATCTCTTCCTTACTTTTCGCTATTTCCTCCAGGCGATCCTTAGCCCCCTCTTCATCCGCCTTTCGTTTGGAAAGAACTGTATGACCTTCCTCATTTTCTACACGAATAACCACAGCGCTGATAGGATCTCCAATCGACACAGCATCCTCAGGGCGAGTTTTCCTAGTCATCGATAGCTCATTAAGTGGAATGACTCCCTCACATTTCCAACCAATATCAACGAAAATCTCTTCTCTTGTAATTTTCACTACAGTGCCAGTAACCCTGGTGCCCTGATGGAGTTCTGGACAACTATCTATCCAACTAGCCATTTCCATTTCTTGCTCATTCATTTCTGTCATTTTTCTATAAACCTCCTTGATTATCCAATCTGGGGTAGAAGCCCCTGCAGTCAAGCCCGCATTCTTAGCTTCTGCAAACCAAACATTTTCTAACTCATCAGCAGTCTCAATCAAATATGTTTTTGTGCGTTCTGAACAGATACTCGCTAGTTTTCGGGTATTAGCACTATTTCGCCCACCTACAACCACCATTACATCCACCACTTCTGCTAACTCACGAGCAACTTTTTGGCGTTCTGCTGTGGCATTACAGATTGTATTGTGAATAATTAAATCGTCCGTATGATTTTTAAGCTCCTCGACAATCCCGGCAAAATTCTCTGCTAGTTGAGTTGTCTGAGCTAAAATGGCTAGATGAGGGTAAAAGGGAAGCTCTTTGGCCTCCTCGACCGTTTGGATAGGTATTGCCTCTGCTCCAGCCCAGCCAAGGATTCCTTGGACCTCAGGATGAAGTTTATCTCCCATGACAATAACTTGTTGCCCCATCTGTGTAGACTTAGCAGCCAATCGTTGAGCTTTCTGAACAAAAGGACACGTAGCATCAACTACTCGGATACCTTTACTTTCAGCCCCTTGATAAACACTAGGTGCCACACCATGAGACCTTATAATCAGGGCTTGTTGGCTTGTTAGCTCTTCTAAATCTTCAACAACTTGAATACCACGTTCCGCTAAGCGTTTCACAACCTGTTGATTGTGAATGAGTGGCCCAAGTGATACAGCTTGTGACGTTTCCGATGTCCGTTCAGCCATATCGAGAGCGCGCTTCACGCCAAAGCAAAACCCAGCCTTTTCGGCGAGTATAACTTTCAAAACCAAGGACCTCCCTAAAAATTGTAAAGAACTAATTCTCTATTCTGCACTAAAATTCCTGCTATTTTATTTGAGAATTTAGGAAAGGGGACACGCCTGCTGAAGCATGAGCTTTTCTTTTGGGACAGGAATGTCCCCAATAATAGGAATGTCCCCAATTAAGGGAATGTTCCCAATGAAAAATTTACTTTGCTTCAGGCAATTCGGCCATAGCTTGCATTATTCGATCAGCAATCCATTCTCGACGGTTCTCCACCCCTTCCGGAGCCTTCAACATCTGAGCGGTCAATGGTTCCCCGACTACAACCGTAATTTTCCCCCAGCCTTTTGTAAACATGTGCCACGTTCCGCTTACCTTTACAGGAACTACAGACGCTTGGCTTTTTTCCATTAAAAGAACCATTCCTGGCAAACCCTTCTGAATTTCTCCAGTCTTTGATCGTGTTCCTTCCGGAAAAAGCCCTATTACGCCTCCTCCTTTTAAGATTGCCAAAGATTGTCGAATTGCATTCATATCACCGTGTCCACGTTTAACAGGAAACGCACCCAGCTTAGAGAAAATACTCCCTAAAATAGGTATGGAAAACAATTCTTCTTTAGCCATAAAGGAGACCCGACGAGAAACACTACACGCAGCAACAACGGGATCCCAGATACTAAGATGGTTGATTACCAAAATAACGGGGCCTTCATTCGGCATATTGTCCGCGCCTTGTACTTTCCAGCCCATTAACCGAAATTGCAGTCGAAACATCCTCTTGGCAAAACTATATAACGTCATTGCTCAACCTCCCTGCACCAATGCTATAATCTTGGCGACTAACTCATCTATACTTAACCCCGTCGTATTGAGTATGATCGCATTTTTGGCAGGCTTTAAAGGAGAAACTGCTCGCTCTGTATCAAGGCGGTCACGTTCCATCATATCTTCGGCGACTTCTTGGTACGCCAAATCTTTTCCCGCCTCTTTGAGCTCCATCCACCGACGCCTCGCTCGTTCCTCAGATGTGGCTGTTAAAAAAAATTTAAAATCTGCTTCTGGTAAAACATAAGTACCAATATCACGACCATCCATAACTACTCCACCACGTTTAGCCTCCGTACGTTGAAGTTCAACTAAACGTCCTCTAACTAAAGGATACGATGCTACGACAGAAACAGCTCGTGATACCTCAGGACCACGTATTTCTTGAGTAACATTTTCTCCATCACACCATACAATCTGTTCCTCTGAATGATCGAGTACTACTTCTGTGCTTTTAACAATTTGGCTAACCTTTGATTCATCGTCGATTGGTACTCCGTTTTTAAGTACTTTATAAGCAATTGCTCTATACATGGCACCAGTATCCACATAAAAAAGGTTTAATTGTTTAGCTACTATCTTGGCAACAGTACTTTTCCCCGCACCCGCAGGGCCATCGATGGTAATTTGCAAGGCCTTTTCTTGCCTCTTATTCATCCTATCTGCTCCTTTTTACTCATTCATTAATCCAGCCGCGATAAGGGCAGCAACTATATTATTCAACGCGTGTAATCCGACCGAAGGATAGAGGGACTTGTACCTATCGTAAAGATATACAAGAACCATTCCTAATACAAAGCGCGGAAAAAAACCATAGGCTTGGAAATGAAGAGCAGAAAAAATTACTGCACTAATTACAGCTGCAGTCCATTTTCCGAAGTACGCTTGTAAGCTACCAAAGATTACTCCCCTAAATAATGTTTCTTCCACAATAGGAGCTAAAACGCCTGCTAAGAGCAAATTAAGGATCAATGTATACCATGAGACCTGTCCTAACAGCTTAGAGTAAACATCAGTTTCTGGAGGAGTAAACCCATAGTTAAAAAGAGCAAGGGCATAACAGATATTAACAATCCAAGTCACTGCGTATAATCCTAAGACCTTTGATAGAATCATTCTGAGTGATACATACCGCCAACCAAAATCTGCCCATGTCCAATGCCGAACTTTTTTTAATGTCCAGATCAACAGGGCAAACGCTAACTGAGTTATAAATGCATTCAAATACATTAAGACACGTTCCTGAGGCCACTGTTCCATTAACCAGAACGTTCCAAAGGCCAAGATTACATATATACCCACAACCCCAACCAAAACCAAAGCTAGATCTACCCAATTCAGTTTTCGGTTCATAGGCGGACTATTACTATTATCTAAATTTAATTCGACTTTTTCCATTACTCACTCTCCTTCTTCCTAGGTTTAAACACATATTTCTTCAGGTTTTTTCCTAGACTAAACTAAAAGGAGGAATTTTTATGCCAGCATCGGAGTCATCGGATATAACCTTACAAATTTATCACCATCATCTTAAAATTCCCATAGAATCCTATTTCAATACAGTAGCTGATTTTATAGACCCTTGGGATGAACGCGCTTATCAGTTCGTAGTTCACCAATACCTAGAAAAAGCGAAGGATAGTGGTATCGTAGGAATGGTTCGACAAGAAAGAGACGAACATTATGTCTATTTAGACGCTGCAGTCCGTTATCCGATGGTCATGGATGGCCAAGTGTCCCTGGAGTCCATGGATGGCGGGAAGGGACCGCAGGCCATGGATGGCGAGAAAATTTAAACGAGCTCATAGATTAATAATTTACCTAAGCCCTCAACACTTGGAACAATGAAATCAGGGTCTACAGCTTGCAATTCTTCAACCGTCCCATACCCATATCCGACTGCGATAACATCTATTTGGTTTGCCTTAGCACCATAAACGTCATACTTCCGATCTCCTATCATCACAATTTTAGACTGTGAACCCTTTGGGACTTTTTTCAAGACTTCCTCAATGATAGTTTCCTTTTCAACGAATTGACCATTTAGCTCACTTCCCATGATAACATCAAAATACTCTTCGAGTAAAAAATGTTGAAGGATTTTCTCTGCAAAAACCCTTGGCTTCGATGTCGCCAAAAAATGCTTACAACCCTTTTCTTTTAATTGTGACAGTAATTCGGGAATACCCGGGTAAACTATATTTTCATAGAGCCCTATCTCTTGAAAACGCTCCCTATAAATAATGACCGCCTGGTTCAACAAAGCTTCGTTCGTGGTTCGGAGCAATGTTTTAAAGCTCTCTTTTAGTGGTGGTCCAATGATCCAATCGAGGTCATCTGCTTCAGGGATGGGATAATTTAACCGACTTAAAGCATATTGAACTGAGCGTGTAATCCCTTCTTTAGAATCTGTCAATGTCCCATCTAAATCCCACAACAATACATCGTAACGCATAAGTTACCTCCAACTTTATTTCCTAATATTTCCCGGATGAATCTAATCAATAGCGGCTATTCTAACTTAAAGGAGGGATTTAAATGTTTTTTCATCAAAAACACTATCATACCCATGGGATGTTTTTTTTGCTTAGTCTTATTGTAGCCTTTTTGCTCGGTCGAAAATCTGAAAGGTATGGTTTCACTATTGTATCACGAGGGTGTGGATGCTATGAGGATGACGACGATGAGATGGATATGATGGACAATCCCACACCAACCAATACCTATCCTCAATAACTACTACCTACTATAACTCAAGAAAAACGTTAACTTAAACTCCGAGGATTTCCTCGGAGTTTAAGTTTTCAATGCAACAGCTACAAATAATCTCATTCACTGGGTTCCCTTCGCACAACTTTAGGAGCAATCTGCTCATATAATCCCTCATCTCCACCCCAAAACTTATTCTCTTTCCATAAACAATCTCCTGCTATTTAAGTCAACTCTTTTGCCAATAGAACTAGATTTCAACCTCTAAATAGTAATGGCGAAATGCACTTACCATGCACTTCGCCATTACTCATCCACTTACTCATGTTTTTCGTGTTTTTCACAAACTAAGCCTTGATATCCCCCTTGCATTTGCACGGCATGAATTTTTATTTTATCATACAAGAATCTTGCTCATTCTTTTCAACATTTTACTACTATTTATCACTATGTTTTAAAGCCTGCATAAAAGTATTTACAGGTTCGACAAAAATTTCCAGCATTCCGTCACATGCCATTCCTTCCAAAGCTACATTATCCGCACTTAAGGAAACTATATGATTACACGATCTTTCTTCGTCAATAACTTTGAGAGCTTCTAGGCGAATTTCCGATTCAACACTAAAACTGCCAAATGTCCCGTGGGTTTGTCCATCTCTATAAATAAGCATTCTTGCGCCCGCTTTGTGAAGGGTCGAACCCATTGATTTCACAATTGTTGCAAGAGCAGCAGGCGTTTCATCGTGAGCCGCTATTAAAGCCTTTTGTAATGTATCACGTTCAACAACAGGACACTTCCCACAATCAATCATAACTTTCACAATTTGATCAGGCTCATCAGGGTTGATAAGATCCGCGACCTTGAACGTTACATTCGACAAATCTCCAGTAACCAGCTCAGTTAACTGTTCTTCTAACCATGTCATTGGTAATTTCCAGGGCAACTGCAAACTTCCTATTTGCCACTTGCCATCAATCATAATTTTTTTTTGTCCCCGCATGCTACAGGGAAAACTTTCCACGCCTATAACTGTTACAATGACAATTTCTTGTTGCAAGTCCAATACCATTATTATTTACCCCCCCTTAGATCACCACATATTAAATGCGAGATCGTCTGTAAAAGCTGCGTGTATTTAATGTTGAATAATTTAGCGGCAACAGTTTGATTTCCGTTGCCGCTAAGGATATAATGCTTGATTATTGTTTATTGTTTATTGTTTATTGTTTATTACTTATTTTTGTCTTTTAAAGCCTTGAGCACCATTTCTGGGGTTATTGGTAAATTATAGAATCTTACGCCGATGGCATCGTAGATAGCATTGGTTATTGCTGGGAAAGTAGGCTGAACGGCTCCTTCACCTGTTTCCTTAACCCCAAACGGAGCTGTATGGTCATAGCTCTCTACTATGTTTGTATCCATTTCCGGCATTTCCATAGCAGTTGGCGTCTTGTAATCGTGGAAGTTTGGATTCAAAAGTTTGCCGTTGGCATCTAACTTGATATCTTCGTAAAGGCAAGCCCCAATATTAAACAGGATGGAACCTTCTACCTGACCGTCCACACTCATGGGGTTGACAGGCGTACCACAGTCACCAGCTTCAGTTACTTTCCTTACATAGATCCGACCAGTTTCCACATCTACTTCAACTTCGTGTACTTGACAGCTAAAACCAAAGGTAGGGGAGTGACCGATATTTGCACCCTGAACCCTATTGCCAGTTATAATATCAATCCCCTTGCGCCGTGGTGGAGAAAAGTTACCCATACCGATTATTGTCCCATTGATACTGGTATAGGTTTCAACTGCTTTCGACCATGGCATCCTTTTTTTGCTTTCGTACATTGAATATATTTCATGGTTTTTAATTATCAACTGATCCGCCCGAACTCCTAGCATACCAGCTGCCGTTTCTTTCAATCTTTGATTAATTTCCACGCAGGCCATCTTAATAGCTGCCCCAGATGCATAAGTTACACGGCTTGCAAAACTACCCAAATCAAAGGCCCCTATTTCAGTATCTCCCGACTGTATATGCACATCTTCGTAATAGATGCCCAACTCCTCAGCAACCATCTGGCACATGATGGTATTGCAGCCCTGACCGATATCGGAAGCCGCACAGAAAAGGGTAACCCCGCCCTCGGTGTCCACCTTGATCATCACCGAAGTATGTGGCTTATAGTTCTGATAGAGAGTATAGGCTGTCCCGGAAATATAATATGCGCCAGCCATTCCGATGCCTTTACCAAAAGGCAACTTACCTTGCTTTTCCAGAAAGCCTGATTTTTCTACCGCTGTCGTAAGGCATTTCTTAAACTCGCTATGCGGTACGAACATATTGTTTATGCAGGTATGACCTGATTCGATAGCGTTTTTCATTTTTAATTCGTATGGGCTAATTCCCATCATTTCAGCCATTTCATCCATCATGCACTCTAATGCCCACCTGGGCTGAACCCCGCCAAGACCGCGCATGGCCCCAGTGCTAGGCTTGTTGGTAAAAACATTTCTTGCCCGGAACCGGACGTTAGGCACCTTGTAAGGTAGATGGATCATAGACCCAGTGTAAAACATCACTACGACACCCCAGCCTGAGTAAGCGCCTTTATCCAACGTGTTATCAAAATCTACTGCTTGAATAAAACCGTCCTTATCCAAACCCATTTTCACTTTCATATGGCATGGATGCCGACCTTTGTTTGTATAGAATACTTCTTGGCGATCAAAAGTCACTAGAACGGGTCTGCCAACCTTCCTAGATAACAAACAGGCTACAAATTCAGAGGATGCTGCTTCGCCTTTACCTCCAAAACCTCCGCCAATCGCAGGAAGAGTAACCCGTATTTTATTCATGGGAATTTCTAATACAATCGACATCTGACGATGCAGGTAGTGAGGAACCTGACTACTGGCCCACAAATGTAATTGACCGCTTTGGGTATCATAGCTGGCAAGGGCTGAATGCGGCTCGAGAAAGCCGTGTTGCGGATAGTTAGTATGAAATTCTCTTTCTAAAACGTATTCACACTCGGCAAAGGCCTTATCCACGTCGCCGTAGACCTGATCACCAGCAGCCATAATATTCCCCTTATTATCCTCATGGATAAGCACTTCATTAGAACGTTTCATGGATTCAAAGGGATCCAGCAACACCGGTAGAGGCTCATATTCCACTTCAATCAATTCAAGGGCAGCTTCGGCGGTTTCTTCATCCAGAGCTGCAACAGCGGCTACTCCTTCACCATAGAAACGAACTTTCCCTACAGCTAAGGCCGTCTCGTTGGCCGATTGAGGAACGATACCCCATTTGTTGGGAGCTTCATCTCCTGTAAGGACTGCCAAAACTCCGGGTAGCTCCAAAGCTTTACTAAAATCAATCTTTTTAATGATGGCGTGGGCATAGGTGCTACGCTTGATTTTCCCATAAACCATGCCTGGTAGCGTCATATCCCCTGTATAGATTGCTTCACCTTTAACCTTGATAGGTCCATCAACCCGGGGTACACTTCTTCCCACCTGGGTATATCGTTTCTCATCCTGGTAGGCAGGGACCCCTTCGAGATTCCATCCCTCTGGTGTCAGATTCCATTTTGATTTCAAATCATTCTTCTCCATTATTGCACCCCCTCTTTGGACCAAACCTTAGCCGCCGCTTCAACTGCTTCAATTATTCTTTTATAGCCCGTACAGCGACAAATATTACCACTTAACTCATGCTTTATATCATACTCTGTTGGTTGTGGATTCCTGTCCAACAGTGCTTTTGAAGACAGGATCATGCCTGGAGTGCAAAAACCGCACTGTACTGCTCCATGATCGACATATGCCTGCTGAATCGGATGCAGCTTGCCACCTTCTTGTACTAAACCTTCAATAGTAGTAATCTTTTTGCCCTGGCTGGCAATAGCAAGCTTAATACAGGACAACTCTGGTTTGCCGTCAATTAACACGGTGCAGGCTCCGCAGTCTCCATCTCCGCAGCCTTTCTTGGTACCGGTAAGACCCACTTTTTTCCTGATGACATCAATCAGCAAATCCCTAGCATCAACTGCTACTTCATAAATTCTATCATTGATATTTAATTCAATCAGTTTTTTCATCAACTACACCCCCTGCGCAGCGGCATAAGCCTCTTTTAGCAACCTACGTGCCAGTACTTTGACAATTTCACGCCGGTATTCAGCAGATGCCCGAATATCATCAATAGGCTTAGCCTCGCCTTGTGTTGCTTCTGCTACCTTTTCGATCAATTGATCACTAAGCTTTTGCCCGATTAAGAGAGCCGGAACTTCCTTTGATACCAAAGGCCTAGGATAAACGGATCCCATCACAAGCTTGACATCTTTAACCGTCTCGCCATCATCGGTCAACTCTATAGATACTGCCATATTTACACAGTCGATTTCCATTGCATCTCTCCGCCCCATATAAGCATATCGGCAAGCAGACCTCTGAGCAGGTTCCGGGAGTATGAATTTTGTTAACATCTCACCTTCTGCAAGGTCAAGTTGACGAACCCCTAGAATAAATTCTTCAAGGGGCAATTCTCTCTCTCCTGAAATGCTGCTTAGCACAACTTTTGCGCCAATTGCCACTAAAGGTGTCGGGGTCTCTGCAGCCGGAGAAGCATTACAAGAATTCCCCCCCAAACTGGCCATGTGTCTTACCTGGGATGAACCTACCTCACCCGCTGCATAAGCAAGAGCAGGGTATTTAGCCTGAATTGCCTCAGAAAATTGAATCTCAGCCAACTTAGTATTTGTCCCAATAACGGCTCCTTTTCCTTCCTCGCAAATGATACCTTTAAACTCCTCTACTCCATTGATGTCGATCAGATAGTCCGGACTAATTGCTTTTGCTTTCATCACAACCATTAAATCAGTGCCACCGGCGAGTATTTTAGCCTTACTTCCCAAGCGAGCAACCAATTCCATTGTTTCAGCTGGCGTTTTTGGTGCAAAATACTCAAAGTGATTTAAAAACATCTTAGAGCCACCTCCTTTTATCTTCTCAATTAACCATTAGTCTTCTTAGTCCTAAACATTGTCCCTTTTCTACCCATTCTACCTCCTCTTCTTTAACAGTTAACCCATATTGCTGCTACTAATCTCAAGCACACGATATATCGAGGTCACTCAGACCCAGGGCCATCTCCATCTAAATATTTGATTATTCAATTAATTTTTTAGAAGATTATATCCCTTTTAAGCTGTCCACCTAAATCGAACATTTTTGCCTGCCCATGCTTTAAGTAAAATATTTCAAACTCGGGGTTAACAGGTGTTTTAAAAATGGATTTTACTAAGTCATTAAGTTCTAGCATTTTTCTCTTTATGTTTAAGTCAATACCAAAAATTACGTCTCCACTTACTCTTACTGTAACAAAGTCTTTGGAGGTTGAACAAAATTCAATGGCAGGATTGCTTTGTATTTGGCAAAATACATCCTTAGTATTTGCTGTACAAAACCACAGCTTATCCTCCTGTTCAAACATAAATTCCCAAGGTCTAACACGAGGTCTGCCATCATCATCGATAGATGCCAAGCACCCTATTGGGTTGGCGTACAAAAAATCAATAATTTCTTTCATCCTTAAACCCCCATGACTAATCAATGCTGCTTGTACTACAATATTGTTTATGGAAATTTCTTAATAACCTTGGTTGCTAGGAAGCTCAGTTGTGTAAAGAGGTCAAGTTTAATTATTGTTCAGACAATCTAGGTATCTTCAGAAAGGGGTATATATTCTTATCAATACTATTATTGTATATAGTATCATACTATGAAATTTTTTTAAATATGTTTTTTGATCCGAATTTATTTAACTCAAGAACGTTTTATTGTGAACTATAAGTAAGGAATTCCTCAATCAAACTTTCTATTAGTTTTTCTTCCGTCATTCGTAGAGCCATTACATTCCTCTTGATCATAGATTCTTTCGACTTATGAGGGAGTTCAGCAACGTCTAGACGAAGTTTCTTTAAACTGTACCTTACAGTCTCTAGCCTCCGCTTCAAACAATCCCTTATTTCCTCTGTACTGAGAATATCACTACCGTCAATAGCTACATTTAAGTCCAAATAATACCATTCTAGTTTAGTTAAGGCATCCTTTACTGAAGACTTTAATATCTCTTTACCTTCCTCAGTAATAAAATACCGTTTTCGCTCGGGAGCCTTTCCTTCACGCTCGATCTTAAATTCCAGATAGCCTTTACCGTTTAATCGAGTCAACACTTGATAAATCGAAGCTATTCCAATTCTAATCCACAATCGCATTTTTTTAGCTTCAATTTGTTTTTCAATCTCGTAGGCATATGAAGGTTTTTCGTTAATTAGACTTAATATTATTAACTCGGCGTTAGAAAGCATATATTATAAACCCACCTCATATTTCAAACTATTATTATCTATAATAGCATGGCTTATTGCATTAGTTCAAGTTGTCATTTTTGTTAAAGACCTAGTATCTTAGCTGCATTACCGCCAAGAATATTTTCTATACCCTCTGGGGCCAAAGGCAACTTCATGATTACTTCCATATTGCGTTTAATCCAAGGCATGCCTGGCCAATCACTACCAAAAATCACTTTATTCGTAATACGCGCTAAATCGGGAAAATAGCTCATTAGTTTTACTGGTGGGAGACCCGCAAGCTCCATATAGACATTGGAGTGCATTTTGGCCATAAGATAGGCATGATCATACCAAATCCCCCGTCCAGAGTGTGCCATAACCAATTTAAGTTCTGGAAAATCTCCGGCAACATCATCTAAATGCAGCGGATCACCATACTTTAGACGTGTGCCTTTAAACACTGAAGATCCAGTATGAATTAATACTGGAATATTCAGTTCCTGAGCAGCCTGATATAGTGGATACAGCCGACCGTCGTTAAGGTAAAAATGCTGGTAAGTAGGATACAACTTTAATCCACGAAAACCTTCGTCTTCGACTTTTCGCCGTAGTTCTTCCCCTAAATTAGTATAAATATTTGGACTAACATCACAAAAAGGAATCAACCTTGGCCTGCCCTTACAGAAATCTCGCACCTGTTCATTGGTACAGAGCCCTGTGCTTATATAGCTCAATTCCGCTACAACGCAAGCATAATCAACTTCTTCGGCGGTTAACAGTTCTTCAAAGGCTCCTGGATCATTATTGCGCTGGATATATTCATCATATCCTTCAGGATGAGCTTCCTTCATCCACTCAGTTACCCACGGTTGGTGAAACGTATATACTCCCATATGGACATGAAAGTCAATCCGAGGTTTACGGGATACTTGGTTAATATTTCGTTGTGTCAAATATTCCATCCCCTTTCTACGCTATTCTGTCTATCTACTGATAACAAGCCTAGCTCCCAATCAATGTACTTTATTATATCAAATATGAAAGTACTTTATTGTAACCTATTTTGTACAAGAATTTGATATAATAAAGTGAAAAAATATATAGAATAATTGTTTAATTCAGGTACTTTTGAAATGTTAGGGTGGGGTAAACAGATGTTTATGAGAAAGATATTTGAGGACAGCGACTTAGAAGCGGATGCGCTTTACGACGAGTTTTTGGAAATAATTATTAATGGTGGTGGTTACCAAGGGATTACCGACTACCTAGCCCAGAAGCTGCAAGTAAACATCCTTATCGAGAATGAATATTTCCTAGTACTTGCACGTTCTTATTATGACACCCCCACCTTTTCAAACACAGAGAGAAAAACCGGCATAAAATACTGGAAACCTCAGCATGTTGACCCAAGGATAGTTGAGTATGTTCGTTTGTTGAAGAGCACCCATCAGCCTGTTGCGTTACCTGAGTTGCCGGAGTATGGGATAACCTCTCCAAGAATGGTGTTTCCTATCATTATAAAAGAAGAAATTACGAAATATTTAAACATATTCAAAGAAAATCTGAACAGGGAACAGATGAGAGTCGTCAGAGTCGCCCTGCACAGTCTAGTGGTATTGGAAATCAATCGGCAGGCACAAGTTGACCTGGAAGATAGATATATGAAAAACTTAATATTCGGCCTTATATTTGATGATAAAGATAAGGATAATAACTTTTATGAGAAAGAAAATCTCCCGGGTTTTGATATGTCTAGGGAGGCGGTTTTGACTGTTATCCAAATCAAGGCAGCGCTGGGGAAGCGGCAGATGGAAGGAGTTTTGCGCAGCATAATCAGTGACCTTTCTATGAATGCCAGCGCAGTCGCCATCAGTGATGAACAAGCAGTCTTGTTAGTTCAATCATCTGACGGTAGCCCCTTGGAAACAACTGTAATTACGGAGTACCTACAAGCACTATTTGAAGCGCTAAAAATGACTTTTACGAATTGCAAGATAAAAATTGGCGTAGGTCGACAGTGTTATAATGCACGGGATTATAAGGTTGCCTTGAACGAAGCCTTCAAAGCGCTCTCTTTTACAGAACGCAAATTAGGAAGTGAAGAAGGAGTGATTTACTATCACTCGCTGAAATTGATGGACTGTCTAATGCAGCCGAGTAACGAACAAACGTTATCGGTGTTTGTGCGGAGCATTATTGGAAGACTTTACGAGTACGGGGTTGAGAACAATATCAATCTTATTGATACTCTGGAGTGTTATTTAAATCATAATTGTTGTATACAAAGTGCGGCGAGGGAGTTGTTTATCCATCCCAACTCCCTTCGATATCGTTTGGAAAAGGCAGGGAAAATTTCTAATCTAGATTTGACTGACACTGATACAAAGCTGGAGCTCCAACTAGCCATTAAGCTATACAGGTATCAAGGAGACTTCCTTCGGAAGATCTAAATGATTATGTCATAATTAAATCATCCATGTTTGGTAAGGTCTGCGAAAACCTTAGTTGCACATATGCTGACCATGGAATTATGCATACAGATAGTGAAAAAAGGTCCAACTGCTTAAAACTGGCAGAAGGATCTTTTTTGTATAGAGTTAACAATAACAAGGCCAGTTTACTGGAATGTTTGTAATAAACGTCAATAGATGTTACAGCCGACAACAAGTATAATTTAAATATACAGAAAATTTGGCTAGCTTCAAGCCGTAAGTTACCTGCGGCGAATGCCAACGGCATCTTGCAATCCATGGCGGGCTCTACTCTCGAACGTTCTGTTCGAGTCATGGTGCATTATTATTCGTATAAACATTTCCTAGAATTGATTAACATGAAGGGGGTAAGCGTTAGGAAAATTTCTAAGGGTTAATTTTTTAAGAAAATTGTCCCATAAAGTTTAATGCGTCTATAAGTCTGATATTTGAAAGGAGGAACAGGATTCATGCTGGATGAATTATCAAAGATTGTTGGGAAGGAAAACGTGAGCAATACAGGAGAAGACCTTCTTCGTTATTCGAGCGATTTAAGTCTTCTACCTTCAGGATTGGCCAATGCTGTGGTATGGCCAGGAAGCACAGAAGAGGTGGCGAAGGTCGTTGCATATTGCAACGAAAAGAACATCCCAGTTGTTCCCGTCAGTTCCAGGGTGCATGTTCAGGGAAATACGATACCTAAACAGGGTGGAGTGGTTATTGATCTATTAAGGATGAATAAAATCCATGAAATAGATCTTGCTAACCGATTAGTTAGGTTTGAAGCGGGTGTAACCTGGAAACAGCTTACGGAGGCCTTGAAGGAAAAGGGAATGCGTCCCATTATGCCGCTTATGCCCCGCCCTGATCGGTCAGTGTTGACTGATACCCTCGAAAGAGAAGTACCGACGAATATCGTCTATGATTATGGTGAGCCAACCCAGTCGCTGGAGATAGTATGGGCTAATGGTACAATATTTAGATCCGGATCAGCCAGCGTTAACAATTTTCCAGAATCACATTCAAGAGGTGCAAACCCATCTGGACCTGGTCTTGACTTCTATCGATTTATGCAGGGAGCCCAGGGCACAATGGGTATCGTTACTTGGATGAGCATGAAAATTGAATCCATACCAAAAATAGACAAGATTTTATTTGCTCCAATTGATAATCTCTCCCTTGCTATGGATTTTCTCTATAGAATTCTGCCCAGAAGAATTGGTCAGGAATGTCTTCTCCTCAACAATGTAGACTTGGCTGGCATAGTTGCCGATAAGGTTGAGGACTTTGACACACTCTGTGCTAAACTCCCACCCTGGACTCTTGTTCTAACTATCAGCGGACTTTTGAGAAGACCTGAAGAGAAGATTGCCTACGAAGAGAAGTTTCTGGCAGAGGTTTTGAAAAACGAATTCTCCAATGTACTTCTTTCAGACAAGTTACCCGGTTTTCCTGGTTTGAGTAAAAAACTTCTTCCTATGCTTAGAACACCTTGGCCATCAGACGTTAAATATTGGAAAAATCGTCTCAGAGGCGGATGTCAGGACATCTTCTTTATTACAAAACCGGAGAAGGCACCGGATTTCATTAAGATCGTGGAAGCAGTTGCCGCCAAACACGGTTATCCTCTGGCAGATATCGGCAAATATGTTCAGCCTATCGAACACAATCGTGCTTGTCATATGGAGTTTAACTTTTTCTATGATCCAGAAAATGAACAAGAGAAGACCATGATTGCCAAGTTGAACCGTGAGGCCTCAGTAGCCTTAATGAATGCAGGCGGCTTCTTCTCCAGACCGTATGGTGACATTGCTCCAATCGTATTTGACCGTGCTGGTAACTATACAATGGCCTTAAAACGTGTTAAAAAAGTGTTTGATCCTAACAATATTATGAACCCTGGAAACCTTTGTTTCTAAGAAGAAAGGAGGAGGCAACATGTCAGTAATTGATCTTATGAAGAAAGACCGCTATGAAACCCCCAAAACGCCAGTAGCATTTGAAGTTACGGATCTAAACAATTTTATCTATGATATGCAGCATTGCATTAAATGCAAAGGATGTTATTGGGTTGAACATACGTATAATCCTGGTGTGAAATTCAATGTAAGATGCCCAAGTAACCTGTGGAATGACTTCGATGCTTACGGAGCCATGGGTAAGATGAGAATAGGCTTGGCTATTGCAGCTGGAAAGATGGAATGGACAGATACACTCCTGGAAATCATCTATGCTGACCCCCTTTGTGGTGCTTGTGATGTGGGCTGCAAACGTAACCTTGATCTTGAAATAGGTCTGACACTGGAGGCCTTGAGAATTAAGGCTGTCGATGATGGTGCTGGTCCTATGCCGGCCCACAAAAAAATTGCCCAAAATGTTGCTGCTACTCAAAACCAATACGGCACCTCGGAAAGCCGGGTTAAGTGGCTGACGAAGGACATCACGGTCGCGGAAAAGGCAGATGTAATCTATTATGTTGGCTGTTCTTCAGCCTATGCCAACCCCAGTATAGCGCAAGCAACGGCGAAGATATTCAACGCTGCTGGAGTTAGTTTCATGCTGATGAAAGATGAAAAATGCTGCGGTAACACGCTCTACTCCGTGGGTATGGTTAAAGAAGCCAAGGCAATCGCCCTGGAAAACATTGCAGCGGTAAAGGCATCAGGTGCCAAAACGCTGGTGACAAGCTGCGCTGAATGTTATCGTACCTGGAAGGTCGATTATCCCAAATTACTGGACATTGCTACAGCAGACCTTGGCTTTGAAGTGATTCATCTCATAGAATTTGCCGATCAAGCGGTTGCCGACGGGAAATTAAAATTGACAAAACCTGTTGATATGCGCTTCACCTACCATGATGCCTGCGGAGTAAGCAGACTCTGTGATCCTTGGACTCCTTATAAAGGAGAACGTGGTTGGATGGGTATGATCTTCCCGGGACTTTTAAGAAGACGTGGCAGGCATGGGCTATATGGACAGGCCCGTAATGTGTTGAATGCCATCCCTGGCGCTGAGTTTGTTGAAATGATCAGAATGCGCGAGAATGCCTTCTGCTGCGGAGCTGGTAGGGGAACAAAAGAAGCTTTCCCTGAGCTCGCTAAGTTCTCTGCCAATCATCGACTGGATGAAGTCAAGGCAGTTGGCGCTGAAGTTCTCGTTTCTGCATGCCCACGCTGCAAAGATAACTTTGGCCAAGCTGCTAAAGAGGATGGCGATAATGTCAAAGTCATGGATATTTCCGAACTTATCTTAGCGTCAATTGAAATATAAGGAGGTGTAACAATGAGTATTAATAAAGATGCCTATAGCGCTTTTGAAGCCATCGTGGGAGCCAAGTATATTTCTGAAGACCCGGCGATCTGTGAGGGATATCGTTCTGGCCCTGGTGGGTATGAAAATGGTCTCGGCTACGAACGCGTGATGACGACCATCCCTCATGCCGTTATTTTGCCCAGGACAACTGAAGAAGTTCAGAAGATAGTTAAAATTTGCAACCGCTATAATGTGCCCTATGTTCCATACTCTACCGGTTTTTACGGACCTCGTACTCACTGCCATGTGGAGAATGAACTAATCATTGATATGAAGCGGATGAATGATTTTGAGATGGATGAAAAACACTTCAGCGTCAATGTTGGTTCAGGTGTCATATTATCATCCATTCAACAAGAAGCCTTAAATGTAGGTGCTTACTCTGTTATCGGCGGCGGCGGCGGGCAATGCTCTGCCATTGCCAACCTGATTGGGGATGGCTGGTCCCCTCTGAGTCATCGGATTGGTCTTCCTCACAGACGTATTCTTGGCACTGAACTTGTTCTGCCGGATGGAGAAATTGTCAAGATGGGCTCTCTTGCTGACGGCAGTGATGATGCCTTCTGGGGTGAAGGTCCCGGTCCTGACCTGAGGGGTCTATTAAGAGGTTTTACCGGATTGCGCGGTTGTTTGGGTATCGTTACCAAAATGGCTATCAAGTTGTTGCCCTGGCAGCCTGAACCGTTGATACCGACTGGCATCGCTCCTAACACGGCCCTAGCCCTGCCGCCAAAGCGGGTTAAATGGATTAATTATCGTATGCCCAGCAAAAGAGAGCAAGTTAAGTCAATGTTCGACATCGCTCAAGCTGAGATTGCTGCCGCATTAACCAAGGTTCCCCTTTTCTGGCGCGCTATTTCTAAGGCAGAGGACAAGGAAGAGTTCTGGGACATTTGGCTTAAAGAAGATGAGGAAACCATCAAGAACTTCCACATTGTTCGAGTGCTGCTCGTAGGTTATACCTCAGAAGAGGATATGATCTATCAGGAAAAAGTTCTTAATGATATAATGACAGAACTGGGTGGGATTGAATTGCGCACCAAACCCACTGACGAGTCTTGGATCAAAAACGCTGACTCAGCGGGCATGTGGCTGATGTGCGGTTCCTATGTCTCTGTTGACTATATTATCGAGTCTCTTACCCAGGCTACTGTTCATGGCGAGACTTATGCAGAACTCAAGAGAAAGTACACTCCGCCACTGATGCCAGACTTTGGTGATCCCGGCTGGTTCCAAAGCTTTGAATTAGGCCACCAGGGATACTCCGAATTCTTAGTGTACTGGGATCATCGCGAAGACACCGCCGGAGTGGATCAATTCTACGTTGAAACATCAAAGATGAATATCAAGAATCGCTACTACACGTCCCTTATCGGACCTCACCAGCCGCTTTTCTTGACAGGCCCTCAATACGGACCGAACTATCACGAGTGGCTCCTGGCGATTAAGAACGAGTTTGATCCCTTGTGGGTCAGCCATCCGCCGGTACCTCTTGCTCATGACGATTTCGTCAATAAAGCACCTTGGATGCAGGAAATGAAGGACTGGGAATCCCCAGAAGAATTACCTATGCCGAAGTGGGGACAATTACCAGTGCCAGAGAAATAATAGCATAAAATAAGACTAAGACTCAGATGGACTAAAACTCCATCTGAGTCTTAGTCAAGTGAATAGAGATATCCCCTTCTATGCGTGACAGTCATTTATAATCCTGTCTAATGATTGTTCCGGACAGGATTATAAATGACTGCAGTTATAATCTGATAGGAATAGGAGAGTTAGTCGTATGTTGAAAGCTATTGTTCTGGCTGCCTTACTAGGTATGTTGTTTCCGGTTGCCGGACATGCTGTAAGCGGCCGTATCACCAACAATTGGGTGCGATTCGGAATTTCAATCATTTTTTTGATTGTCTCTATCCTTCTTACTTACTATCTGGCTAGACTTTTTGAATGGTGAGACTGTAAGACCATTGTAGATTTTTCATCCTGGAGGTGGCTTTGTGAAGAAACTATCATTCCAAACTATTAAACGCAAATGGATTGGCACAAATGTACCAAGTATACTCCCCCATGACGCTCCTGACTCTGATTGGGAGGTAATAAGCTATGAAGAGGAACCTAAGCAAGTGATTAGTAGAATGACACCCCAGTCGCTAAGAGAAAGTATGTGGAGAGAGTGTTCCTATATATGCTCGGATGAAGAGGCATTTACGCTGTATATGTCACTTGAGTTGGGAAAGCCGCTCCTAGTTGAGGGGCCACCCGGTAGTGGAAAAACAGAAGTTGCAAAAGTAATAGCCACTCTCCTTAAGGCGGAGTTGATTCGTCTGCAGTGTTACGAGGGACTGGATGAGGGGAAAGCCCTGTATGAATGGAACTACCAGAAACAGATCCTGGATATTCAGAAAGGTGGAAAAGAAAACGTTTTTGGAGCAGACTATTTACTGCCCAGACCGCTCTTAGCCGCTATACAGGCAAAGAAAATACCTGTGCTTCTAATTGATGAAATTGACAAAGTAGAGCCTGAATTCGAAGCGTTTTTAATGGAGATTCTTTCCGATTTTCAGGTATCGATCCCGGAATTCGGTACCGTCAAGGCTAAAACTAATCCCCCGGTAATTCTTACCTCTAACGCCGTTAGAGACCTTGGCGATGCACTGCGCAGAAGATGTGTCTATCTTTATCTCGATTTTCCAACGATGACTAGGGAAGCTACAATCCTAATGCGAAAGGTTGTCGGTATGCGCCCCGGCTTAGCACTGCAAATTGCACGTACTATGTACTTGCTGCGGGAAGATTTAGAGTTACTAAAACAACCATCAGTCTCTGAAAGTCTGGACTTGGCACAAGCTGCAGTCAGTCTGAAGAAGCCAAGCTTAGACCCAGTGTTTTTAAATCAGTTAAACTCACTTTTCTTAAAAACCAGGGAAGATCAGGAACAGTTTAAAAAGAAAGGCGGGGGGAAATGGGTGTGCCAAAACCTGTAATTCCCGCAGTCGTCCGAGATCAATGCCAAAGTTATTGGGAATGGCTTATTTCACTTTTTCATTTTTCCGCAAAAGTTCCTATTCCAGAAGAGACTGTTAGCAGCAGCACAGGAACCTTATCTATTCCGGTTGAGAAGCTGTCCATTCATTACCACCTAATGTCAACCAGGCCGATAACCGGTAAAAATATTACCGTTAATAGAGAGAGTCTTGCGACTGGGTCCTTATCTGTTCAGCAAGATGAGATAACGGAGGATGATGTGGTTTATGCGCGCAGACAACTGCGTAAAATTGCTCAGCATCTAGTTACCAGTTTATCCCGTAACCGTAAGCGTAGTAACGTTATGACGCAAATTGACATAAGGAGATCCCTGCGGCGATCCATACAAACTGGAGGGGTCTTAATTGACTTAAAATATAAAACTAGGGATATTAAGAAACCTCGACTTGTCATCATTTTAGACACTTCAGGGTCGATGCAGGTCTGGATAACTATGCTGATCCAACTGATTCAAGCTGTTGGCCTGGAATTGTCAAAGAAAGAGATTTTTATATTTGCCGAAGACCTGGAATGTGTAACAAAAGATCTGAAGAAGACCTGGCAAGAAACTGTTAATCTCATAAAAATGAGAAAAAACTGGGGCGGTACAACCAGTATTGCTTCAGCTCTTAGAAGCCTACAAGAGAAGCATCATGATAAGTTCATGTCTCAAACAGTCGTACTAATGCTTTCCGATTTGTTTACTGCTGAGCCTCAAAAATCAGCTGCAGAAGTCAAGAAAATTAGTCGAAAAACAAAGAGTTTCTTTATCTTTCGTACTATGGATGATGAGGACGATGAATATGCTTATGAAAAAAATGTTCGCCCATTTATTCGAGCAGCAACAGCCATTTATGATATAAAAGATTTGGAGGGGATGGCAAATGCCGTTAGAAAAGTGTGTATTAAATAGCGGGTGGGGTCTTCGTGCGATGTGCGATGTGCGAGGCGCGATGTGCGAATTGTAAATTTAGCCCTACGGCTAAAAGATTGTTATCTTACTCCTACTTCGTCACAATGATTAAACCTGATTTTTCTATCAAAATCCTTCACACTACAGTGTAACGTCCTTTCGTACCTCGAACCTCGATAATGGCTTAGTATGTTTTAGAAAGAAGGTGCTTGTGTTGTCCTATGGTCGTGAACTAGATATTCCATTTGACATGCTAGAGCTTGATAAATATACCTATCTTGTGCCACATGGAATCCCGATAAAAACGGAAGTGCTAGTGAAAGCAGGTGTTGATAAGATTTCACTTGTTAACAGAAATATCACTGTTGCTCCGCTGGAACGTGATTCTGCAGTAGTACCTTTCGATTCCCATCCGCTTTTTCCAACCGATGAATTTTTGTTGCTGCCTAATGTAACTCCTATTGTCATCACCCGGTTATCTTGGAAATTGTTACAAGTATTAGAAATTACAATGGAAACGATCTATGAGTTTTATTCTAAATCCAACCAAAAGTTACTTGAAATCGATCCCTCTCAGCTCTCCATTTCTAAAGGAAAACTCTGTATCGGGGAGACATCTTCAGAGCCGATGGTCATTGTTTGGACTGGAGCTAGTTTTGTAGTAGCTCCTTCTTCGATCAAATTAGTGCCGCCTGAAGAAGTAGTTGAGGAAGCAGTTGGTTCTATCACAGGGGGCAAGTTTCGCTGTAAATATGGAATGCTTGACATTATGCAGAGATAATGATGGTTCAAATTTATTCCATTCAGGATATAGCGACAATTTTTTACCCACGTTGAGAAACCTTGTCTTTTCTTTCTAAGCAAGGTTTCTTTCGATAGGACTTTGATCTTTGCTGCTCAAGCTACAAACAAGCTGTTCTCCTCTATGAACTACCTCAAAGCATTTATTACACGAGATACATTTTGGTTTCTTGTGTTGATTAGTTTTCCATTCATTAATAAGTAATGGTTCACAAATTAGGGGCCTAGATAATGATACTAGATCCGACTCATCATTTTGAATAATCTCCTTTATAAGAGACAAGGTTCTTAAACCACCAACCATCATGATTGGAATATTGATTTCGCTTTTTAGTTCTCGGCACCAATTACGATAGTATGCCTCTTTGTCAAGACTATTGATATAGGGTTTGAATTCAGTCCCTTCCCAAGATTTACCTCTTAAACCCTGGCTGATTTCCAAAGAGTCGAATCCTAAATTTGCAAGTAACTTAGCTGCTTGTTTTCCCTCATTAAATTCAAGTCCACCCGAAAAGCCATCTTCGACTCCGATTTTTATAAATACTGGATAGTCCTCCCCTACTTTTCTCCTAATGTCTTTATATATCTCGTAATGTAACCTAAGTCGATTCTCTAAATTGCCACCCCATTGATCATTTCTGCGGTTTGTAAAAGGGGAAAGAAATTGACTTAAAAGATATGCATGGGCACCATGAACCTGTACAGCATCAAACCCAGCTTCTTTTGCTCTTCTTGCCCCGTCTCCAAAGGCATAAATTATTTCCCAAATCTCGCCTTCCGTCATCGCACGATATGCTGTTCCTTTCTTATATGGATCTGAAGGAGCTAAAGGAAGAATATTTTTTGTTTTCACATAAGTGGCTTCTCTCCCACCATGAAAAAGCTGTAAAGCAATTTTGGCACCATGTTCATGAACCGCATTTGTAAGTTTTTTATAACCTGAAATGAATTCGTCACCCGCAATCGAGTTCGCAGTCATTGACACTTGACTCGTGTAATGTACATATCCTATACCCGAAATGATTAGACCTACGCCGCCGTCAGCAAGATCTGTAAATAACTTTATTTGTCGATCTGAAACATGATTGTCATTATCGGCTAAACCATCATATGTTGCTGACCGAACAAAGCGATTTCTTAGCTCTAGATTTTTCATAGTAAAAGGTTTAAATATAATATTCATTTTTATAAAGTTCCTCCATTTTACCTACTAACAAAAAATAAGAAACTTTTTGATTATCAGCTTTTTTAGAACCTCCAAAGCCAAATAATCAGTAAGCAAAGTAAATCAAGATATGCATAAATGAGTGGCTCCTGAAAGTGAAGAACGGATTTGAACCGAAATGGTAAGGCATAGTTTCGCGACTTTAGAAAACTTGGCTGGCGCCCGAAGACACTGTCTTCGCACGTGTTAGCTTTCTTGCAGCCGCAGGCGCAGGCGGCCGCCATAGTTGCACACTTATGCTTCAGAAAGTATGTAACGATAAGTTATACTTTCTGTCTAGTATAAAAAAATTCCAGGTAACTTGGGTGCAGGTAATAAAACCCTAAGCTACCTAGAAATCATGTTTTTCAACCTTTGCAATTACCTGCGTTGGCATAGACCCAACCTTCAGATAGTCACTTTCAGTCGCAATCTGATTCATTTAGGATGTTACAATATGCTTGAACAAAATTTCAAATCCTACCTAATCAGACAACATAACTACTGGCTTCACTTACTGCCGCTGCAATCTCCTGTCTTAGCGCAATAACATTCCGTGGAGTATAAACCACTAATTTCTTTAGATCTAAATCTAGCGCTCTAAGAGTTTCTCCGTCCGCTAGAGCGGATATGGTATCCTTAGCGATAAGCTCCAACTTGCCAATATGAGAATATATGAAAGCTTCAGTCATGCTATTTTTAAGTTTAACTCCAGTTTCTCCATACTTAGCCATGGCTTTCTGGGCTCTCAACCAAACACTTTCCATAGCATAGGCTCCCATAGCCAGATCAGCCAGTCTGCCTAAGATTTCTTGCTGCTTAAGCAATTTATCTCCATACTTATCAAGTCCAGCTCCAAAAATATAAATAAAAATATCTTTAGCTGCCTGGACCAGATCTCCTGCTCCTTGCCGAGTTATTTCGCCAGTATTGAGTTGTTCCTTTAGCTTTTCAAGGGCCTGCTTAAGATCCAAATCCCCTTTCGCTACCCGGCGCGAGATGGTTGTCGGGATTAAAACACGATTGATTTCATTGGTCCCTTCAAAAATCCGATATATTCGGGCATCTCGATATAGTCTTTCAATCGGATATTCCGAGATAAAGCCATATCCTCCGTGAATTTGCACGCCTTCATCAACAATGTAGCCTAAGGCCTCGGTAGCAAACACTTTATTAATGGAACACTCTAAAGCATATTCTTCAATCCCTTTAGCAGCTAATTGCCCTCCATCTGGACCAGAAATATCCATACTATGCAAGATGTTATCCAATAAGCCTCCGGTACGATAAACCATGCTTTCTATCGTATAGATTCTAATCGCCATTTCGGCCAATTTTTCTTTTATCATTCCAAAGTTAGCGATAGGGGTCTTAAACTGTTGGCGTTCGTTCGCATAAGTTGCAGACAATTCCAAGGCTAACTTAGCATTGCCTACAGAGTTTGCCGCCAGCTTTTGACGACCCATATTCAAAACATTAAAGGCCACGACATGCCCTTTGCCAATTTCGTATAAGAGGTTTTCCACTGGCACTTTAACATCTTCAAAGACGACAGTCCGGGTAGAGGAACCTTTGATCCCCATTTTCTTTTCTTCCGCACCGGTAGACAGTCCTTCAGAGTTGCCATCAACGATAAAGGCAGAGAATTTTTCTCCATCAATTTTGGCATAGACAATAAAGACATCCGCCATTCCGGCAGTAGTGATAAACTGTTTGCTTCCGTTTAAGATATAAAATTGGCCATCAGCACTTAGTACGGCTTTTGTTTTGGCCGCTAAGGCATCAGAGCCGGCTCCCGGTTCGGTTAAAGCGTAAGCCCCAATTTTCTCTGCACTTACAATTCCTGGTAGGTACTTTTTCTTTTGTTCCGCGTTACCAAAAAGGACGATAGGTAAACTGCCAATCCCAGTTTGCCCACCTTGGGTCATGGCAAACGAACCCGAGCGACCAAATCCTTCGGCAATCAGAGTTGAACTGATTTTGTCCAAGTCCATCCCATCATATTCCTCAGGGATATCGGCACCTAAAAGGCCTAGTTCCCCTGCCGCTTCTAAAAGTTCACGAATCATACCTTCTTTTTTGGCTTCAAGATCTTCCATATTAGCTAATACTTTGTCTGCGACAAAGTCATTGACCATTTTAGTTATCATTCTGTGTTCTTCGGTAAAATCTTCAGGAGTAAAAATACTTTGAGGATCCGTAGGGCTAAGTAGAAAACTTCCACCTTTAGGTAAGTTCATAATATTCACTCTCCTTAATTCATACTCATTCATAACGTAAAGACGGGGAGGTCTCAAATACAGAGAACGCCCCGTCTTCGTTGCTCGAGTCGCGAAGCACAAAATCTTAACGTTTACATTGTTCAATATTCGAAGCGCAATGTTCTATATACGATGCATCATACACATAGCTTGAATTTTTTGAACATGGAACATCTTACTTGCGCCACACGCCTCGCACTAAACTCATCGTTCTGATCTCTGGCTTCTGACCTCCAACCCCTGTAATCATTTATTAGTATAATTAGGTTTGCGTTTTTCCACAAAGGCTGCGATGCCCTCTTTTCCGTCATCACTGGCAAAAGCTAAAATGAAATTTTGAATTTCTAAGGTCAAGGCTGAGGTAATGTCGAGGTTCATTCCCGTATTAATAGCAGACTTCGCCATTTTCATAGCAACAGCGGGTTTAGTTGCTAGTTTTTTGGCAAATTTAACAGTCTCCTCCATGAGAGTACTCAATGGCACAACTTTATTGACTAAACCAATATTCAGAGCGGTTGCTGCATCAATGATATCCCCAATTAAAATCAATTCTTTAGCTTTGGCAGTTCCAATTAAGCGTGGTAAGCGCTGAGTACCACCTGCTCCGGGAATAATTCCAAGACTAATTTCTGGTTGACCAAATTTAGCTGTATCTGCGGCAATGCGAAAATCACAAGCTAGAGTGAGTTCTGTACCACCTCCTAGACACAAGCCGTTTATTGCAGCAATAACCGGTTTCCCAAGGTTTTCAATTTTTGTGAAGGCAACTAAGGAACTCTGGCAAAACGTATGAACTTCCACGGGGGTTAAATTGGCCATTTCTGTAATGTCTGCACCTGCTGCCAGAGCTTTTTCACCGGCCCCAGTAATAATAACAACTTTGACAGAAGGATCTGCCTGTATGTCGTCTATAGCCAAAATTAACTCTCGAAACACTTGAGAACCTAAGGGGTTCATTGGCGGTCTATTTAACGTAATGGTCGCTATTCCATCTTCCTTCGTTAGAAGAATTACTTCAAAAGCCATGGATAATACCCCCTTTTCGAAAATGCGTTCATTGCGGGCTATAGTATTAGACTAATACTTTGCACTTTTGCTTAATACTTATAGAAACCTTCGCTGCTCTTTTTGCCGAGCTTACCCGCCCGAACCATTTGCTTGATAATCTGAGGTGCACCATATTGGCTATCCCTAAACTCATCTGCAAAATATTCCATGACAGCATAATTGATATCAACACCGGTGAAATCCATTAATTCAAAAGGACCCATAGGATAATTAAGTCCTAATTTTATCGCCG